>OLRG01001713.1_pt1 | contig 17033 bp, 15 predicted proteins | sample 1672331 | NCBI WGS metagenome assembly OLRG01 (sample SAMEA3136672, study PRJEB25190) | human gut metagenome
GCCGCACCTCGCTCGCCGTATCGGCACTTAGAATTATGCGGTATTGCCTTAACGCTAAAACAAAGCGGCGGACGCACTTGTCCGCCGCTTTCTCATTTGATTTCCTGGATGGTGTAGTTGAAGCCGTACTCTTCCTGCAGCTTCTTCACGGCAGGCTCGCAGTCCTCGATGAAGGTGGCGGAGTAGACGCTCTGGCCGTTGTGGGCCTTCTTGTACTCTTCCACGATCTCGTTCAGCTTTGCCCAGCCCTCGTCAGCCTTGGCCTGGTCCATGCTCTGGGGGAAATCGATGATGAATTCGCGGTGTTTGGGGATACGTGCTTTCATAATGATACACTCCTGTGATTTTTATCAAAAATATACGTTTTGTATATTCAGGCGGATTTACAGCCCGAAACAGCGCCGGGCATTTTCGGCGGTCTGGTCCAGCACGGCCTGGGCGTCCATATCCCAGATCGTGCCGATGTAGGCGGCCACGTGGGCGATGTTGCGGCTGTCGTTGCGGGTGCCGCGCACCGGCTCCGGCGCCATGTAGGGGCAGTCGGTCTCCAGCAGGGCGCGGTCATGGGGGATGGTGGCCAGCACCTTGGCGGCACGTTTGGCGCCTTTGTAGGTCACGGCACCGCCAAAGCCCAGATACATGCCCTGCTCCACCAGCCAGGCGGCGTCATCGGCGCTGCCGCTGTAGCAGTGCAGGGCACCGCGGGGCTTATATTTGCGCAGCAGATCGTACATTTCGGCATGGGCTTCCCGGTCGTGGACCGACACAGGCAGGTCCAGCTCCCTGGCCAGCTGCAGCTGGGCCTCAAACAGGGCGTACTGCTCCTCACGGGGCACGGGCCAGTGGTGGTCGAGGCCGATCTCCCCTACCGCGACAACGGCGGGGTCCTCATACAGCGGACGCATGGCGGCAAGCTCGGCGCGCCAATCGCCGTGGTAGACGGCCACGGTGGCGGCGTCCTCCTCGATGAGGCTTTCCGGGTGGATGCCCAGCGCGGCGTGGAAGTAAGGCACGGTGTGCGCCAGTTCCAGCACCTTTTGAGCGTCGCCGGAGTGGGTGGCACATTCCAGCACGCCCACCACGCCGCCCCGGGGCAGCGCGGCCAGCAGGTCGGCACGGTCGCCGTCAAACTGGCGGCTGGCATAATGGGCATGGGTGTCAAAAATATTCGTCATGGTTCAGCTTTCCTTTGGCTGCGGGGCGCGGTTGACCAGGAAGATGCCCACACAGACCAGCGCCAGCGCCGCGATATACTGCCACTCAAACAGCGGCTCACCGTTGAGCAGGGCCGAGAGCAGCACGTTCATGATTGGGATAATAAGCCCGAAGATGGCGATGCGAGAAATGGGGTTGTTCTTCATCAGCAAAGCCCACAGCACATAGCCAGCACCGGAAATGAACGCCAGCACGAGCAATACCGGGATAGCCCAGCCCTGCTGCGGGTGCAGGCTGCCACCCATGGCAAAGCCGATGACGGCCAGCGCGAACCCTCCGCAGCCCAGGTTGAGGACACTGACGGTGAAGCTGTCGGTCTTTTTGGCAGCGGCCTTATTCCACGGCCCGGCCAACGAGAAGATGGCCGAAGCCAGCAGCATGTACAAAATGCCTTTGGCACTGCCGCTGCCGTAGTTGCCTAAGGTAGCAAACAGGACGCCGCCAAAACCCAGCACGCAGCCCAATGCCTTGCGCGGGGTCATGCGGTCGACATTGCCGTACAGGAAATGGGCCACGATAACGCCCATAAAGCTTTGGGTGCTGTTGATGATGCCGCCCATGGCACCGGTAAGCAGCGCGGCCGCCGAGTAGTAGAAGAAATACTGCGCGGCGGTCTGCCACAGACCCAACCCGCAGCAGACGGCCAGTTGTTTGCCGCGGGGCATGGGAAGCGGGCGGTGGTTAAGCGCCAGCCCGGCCAGCCAGACCAGCGCCGCGCCCATCATGAAGCGGACGCCTGCAAAACAGAGGATGGTCGCTGTATCGGAGGAATCGATGGCGAACATCCGATACCCCATCTTGATAAACGGCAGTGCCGACCCCCACAGAATGTTGCAGAGGATGGCCATAGCTACAGCAGCTGCCGGATTGGAGAAGAATTTATCCAGCTTTGACTTCTGGTTATCCAAATTTTATTCTCCCAAAATTGCATGACTATGCGATTTTAATTAAAAGTTCTTTCAGTTCCTTTCTTTCAAGAAAGGAACTGAAAGCCTTAATGGATGCGTGCACCGGCGGGGGTACTGTCCGGGAAGAAGGCGATGGAGCAGCCGCCGTCGACATCAGTATCAGCAGCAAAGATCATGCCCTCGCTGACATACTTGCCCTTCATCATCGGGCGGGGTGCCAGGTTGGCCACGATGCCGATCTTTTTGCCGATCAGATCCTCGGGTGCGAACCACTTGGCGATGCCGGACAGGATGCAGCGTTCGCGCTCGCCGTCAAAAACGGTCAGGTGCAGCAGCTTCTTGCTCTCCTTCATGCGCTCGCAGGCACGAACCTCGGCCACGCGCAGCTCTACCTTGCAGAAATCATCGAAGCTGATCTCTTCCTCATGGTCGCCGATCAGCTCAGCGCTGGCAACAGTGGCTTCGGCTTTAGGCTCCTCTGCGGGGGCGTTGGCAGCCTGGGCAGCGGCTTTCTGGGCAGCCTCCAGGGCATCCAGTTCGGCCAGCTCCTTGGCGGTGTCGATGCGGGGGAAGATGTTCTCGCCCTTGTGCAGGGTGGCATTGGCAGGCATAGAACCCACGGCAGCGGCGCTGTCCCAGGTCTTCAGGCTGTCATCCACGCCCAGCTGGGCAAAGATCTTTTCGCAGGTGGCAGGCATAAACGGCTGCAGCAGCACGGTGCAGATGCGCAGGGTCTCGGCCAGGTTATACAGCACACGGGCCAGGCGGGGCTTGGTGTCCTCGCTCTTGGCCAGCACCCAGGGGGCGGTAGCGTCGAGCACCATGTTGTCGTTGATGCTGGTCAGCTCCTCGATCCGATACGGGATCGGCACTTCCGGGTTGACAAAGGTGCTGAATTTATCCGTGATCTTACCATTTACCACTTTGACGGCACCGATCTCGATGATCTTGTTTGCCACCGTACTGAAACCGGTTGTCTCCAGGTCGAAGACTACATAGGCATCCTCCAGGCTTTGATTTCTGGAATTGACAACGAGGTCCTGCAGGTCATCCACCAGATAAGCCTCACATCCGTAAATGATCTTAAAGTCCTCATCCGGCGAAACCGCGTGGTTCGCATCCGGGAAAGCCTGCACAACACCGTGATCTGTGATGGCCACACTGTCCATGCCAAGTTCCTTGACTCTGGCGATCAGTTCTTTGATTTTATTGGAGCCATCCAACAGACTGTATTCTGTATGAACGTGCAAATGTGTAAAATCCATGCGTACTCTCCTTTCTCCTGATAGTCTATCACCCAACCGCGAAGCAGCTGTTTTTTTCGCGGTCATACTCATCTTCATGACACGAAAAAGGACTGCTGTAAAACGAGCACCCGCACAATACTGCTGTGCTTTAGAACCGGTTTTACAACAGCCTCTTTCCTGTCGATCTTTATAATAAAATATGTTTATTTCGATGTTGTCAGGTATTCTTCGATCTTGTTCATCGCTTCTTCTTCATCGACACCTTTCGTGATGATCGTCACTTCTTCACCTGGCGCAATAGAAAGTGTCATCATACCCATAATGCTCTTTGCATTCACCTTTTTATCTTCAACTTCTACGTAAATATTGCTTTCAAACTGGCTTGCAACCTGTACAAGTAAAGCCACAGGACGCGCTTCCATATCTGTAGGAATATTGATTGTAATGTTCTTTGAAATCATAAAATATACCTCGCCTTTCGATAATACCCCTATTGATGATGTCGTTCCCGAAGTTCATCAGCAAAAAGACTGATCTTCTTCAATCGGTGATTGACACCTGACTTTCCAACCGGTGTGTCCAACAACTGTCCGAGCTCGGCCAGTGTCGCCTCAGGATAGCGAACCCTCAATTCTGCCATCTCCTGGAGAGATTCCGGTAATTCGTCAAAAGCCGACGACATCTGAATGAATCTGATATCTTCAATCTGTTTCACAGCTGCTGAAACAGTCTTATTGATATTCGCTGTTTCACAGTTAACCTTACGATTGACGTTGTTGCGCATATCCTTGACAATGCGCACATTCTCCATATCCATCAACGCATTATAGGCACCCATAATATTCAGCAGATCAACGACCTGCGAGCTGTCCTTTACATAGACAACAAAATACTTTCTTCTCTTGATGACCCTTGCATTGATATTGAATGTCTCCATAATCATCTGCAGTTGTTTCGCCTTTGCCTCACTCAGGCAAACAATCTCAAAATGATAGGTCTTCACCGGATCGCTGACTGATCCTGCCGCCAGAAATGCGCCCCGGATAAATGCCCGTTTGCAACATTCTCTCTGAATAATCAAACTGTCTGATATGGAAAAATCTTCCTCAATCACGCCAAACGGCTTCATCAGCCTGCATGTCATAAGTATCTTTCTCGCTGTTTCATCGTCATTCACAGACAAAACATAGGACCGATTCTTATTCAAACTGGAACTATGCCGTATTGAGATATCCGTATTTATATTATATGTTTTTTTCAATAATGTAAAGTACTTTCTTGCAACGGTTACATTTTCTGTATGAATTTCTATTCGAACGTGATCTTTTTCATCAAAAATCACCTTGCCGCACATACTGATAATTGCCGCCGTTTCCGCAATGCAGCAATGGCGCGGACTATTGCACTCTTTTGAAAGTTCTTCTTTGACTTTGCTGGAAAAAGACATAGCCTTACCTCACCTGACTGCTCTTATGCTGTCCATCTCTGTCTACATCCCTGTGTTCTGCTTTGATACTGTATTCCAGATCTTTCATTTTCTCGTACAAAGCATTGGTTATTGTCACCGATCGATGCTTGCCGCCGGTACAGCCGATGGCCACCACAAGCTGGTTCTTTCCCTCTGCAATATAACGCGGGATCAGAAAAACAAGCATATCATACAGCTGTTTCAGGAATATACCGGCATCTTCTGATTTCATGACATAGTCATACACCGGTTTGTCATTGCCTGTCTGATGCTTCAATTCATCCACATAGTAAGGATTCGGCAGGAAGCGTACATCGAACACAAGATCCGCATCCGCCGGAATGCCGTATTTGAATCCAAATGACAGCAATGTAATATAGAAATTGCTGTAATCCTTATCCTCAACGAAAATATGCTGAATTTCCTTTTTCAGATCGCGAATCAGAAGGTTGCTTGTATCAATGATGTAATCGGACTGTTTCTTCAGGAAACTTAAGCGCTGTCTCTCCTCAGCAATGGCTGTCTCGATTCTTCCGCCTGCAGCCAACGGATGATTTCTTCTTGTCTCTTTATAGCGCTTAATCAGTTTGTCATCTTTGCAGTCCATAAAAAGGATTTCATAATCATAGCCTTCATCCCGCACCGATTTCAGAACATCCTCCAACATATTCAAATGATTTCTGCTTCGGATATCAATGCCCAGTGCCACTTTCGACATCATATTCTCCTCATGCCAGCTGATCTCCGCAAACTTCAGGATCAACGGCACCGGAAGGTTATCCACACAAAAGTACCCGGCATCTTCAAGCATCTTCAATACTGAACTCTTTCCAGCTCCCGACATTCCCGTTACAATTACAAAACGCATCTTATCACCTCGGTTAAAACTCTCCCAACAGTCTGACTTCCGGCTCTATCCTGACATGGAATTTCTCTTCCACTTCCTGTTGGACATGACGGATCAATGCCATCACATCTGCCGCCGTTGCCTGCCCTGCATTAATAACAAAACCACTGTGCTTCTCAGATACAACCGCATCGCCGACACGAAAGCCTTTTAAACCGCAGTCCTGGATCAGCTTGCCGGCAAAATAGCCCTCCGGCCGTTTAAATGTGCTGCCTGCACTCGGATATTCCAACGGCTGCTTCTCTCTTCTTAAGCGTGACAGTTCCGTGACTCTGTCTGAAATGGCCGCAGCATCACCTTTCTTAAAGGAAAAACCTGCTCTCAGAACAACTAACGGATGCTCCATCATCACACTGTGCCGATAAGAAAGTTTCAGATGTTCCTTCTCCAATTTCAGAATGGCACCGGTTTCATCCATCAGTTCAGCCCACAATATATTGTCGCTGATCTCTCCGCCATAGGCACCTGCATTCATGGTAACACCGCCGCCAAGTGTTCCGGGTATGCCGGTAGCGTATTCAAACCCGGTATATCCCATAGAAGAAACCTGACGTGCCAGCCTGGAAAGCATCACGCCTGCCCCTGCCTCAACCAGTAATTCTCCTTCCTGCTCTTCATACTGTATATGATCCATTGTATGGCAAATATGAAAGATCACACCTCTGTAGCCACCGTCTCCCACCAGAAGATTGCTGCCGTTGCCTGTCACAAAGTAGTCCACATCCACTTCACGGCACAAAGCGATTCCCTTTGCCAGGGCAGATGCATCCGCTGGTTCAACAAAATAATCTGCCGGACCACCAATGCGGAATGTGGTATGCACAGCCATAGGCTCATCTCTCAAAACGTGGTCTGAGCCTGCTGCCTCCAATAATCTATGATAAAAATCCATATAAACCTCTTATCCTTTTATTTCAATCGATTGATCATGATTCATTCTAAAAATTGCAGACCATGCCTGCTGCACCGGTCATCCCCGCATCATTGCCCAATGATGCCAATACAAACGGCGTCTCTGCAGATGCATGAAACGCATACTGCTGATAATAACGCCGAATGCCTTCCGTCAAATATTCACCGGCCCTTGATACACCGCCGCCAATAACAAATACATCCGGATTCATGACACAGGCAATATAAGCTGCCGCACGGCCCAGAGCCTGCATCATCTGCTCTGCCACCCGGCATGCAAGGGCATCTCCTGCCTTAGCTGCATCCAGGACATCCTTGGCTGTCAGCGGGGCATACTGTCTCAAAATACTTGCTTCATCACACTCTGTCAATTGTCTCTTTGCCAGATTGACAATGCCTGTCGCAGAAGCGATCTGTTCAAGGCAGCCCTGATGGCCGCATCCGCAGGTTCCCACAACATTCTCCGGTTCTGTGATCACCATATGTCCGATCTCACCGGCTGCACCATTGGCGCCTGATACAATCTGTCCATTCTGGATAATGCCGCCGCCGACACCCGTTCCCAGTGTGAACATCACAATATTCTGATAGCCTTTGCCGCCGCCCTGCCACTGTTCTCCAAGGGCTGCTACATTGGCATCGTTCGCAGCTTTGACCTTCATTCCTGTCAATGCTGATAATTCGTCTGCTACGCAGACATTCCCCCATCCGAGATTCACGCAGCCCTGAACCCTATTCTCATTCAGAACCGGTCCCGGAACGCCAATACCGATGCCTGTCACCTGTTCCTTCGTCAGATGACGTACATCCACCTTATTCTGTATGGACGCTGCAATATCACTGAGAATAGCAGCGCCCTGATTCTCTGTTCTTGTCGGAATCTCCCATTTCTCCTGAAGCATTCCGTCTACTGTAAATAAACCGATCTTGACAGTGGTACCGCCGAGATCCACACCAAAACAAAATTGATCCATTAGTCTTCCTCACGTTTCTTCTGAAGGTTGCCCGTCACACGGCGATACAATTCATGTGCTGCATTATAACCCATCTGTTTCTGTCTGTGGTTGATGGCTGCTGTTTCTACGATGATAGCCAGATTACGCCCCGGACGGATTGGAATCGAATGGCAGACAACTTTATTGCCAAGGATTTCTTCATACTGTTCTTCCAGACCCAGTCGGTCATATTCACGCTCACGATCCCACTCTTCCAGTTTGATGATCAAACTGATGCTCTGGCTTTCTTCAACGCTCTGAACACCGTACAGCGTCTTAACATCAATAATACCGATACCGCGCAGCTCAATAAAATATCTTGTGATGTCCGGTGCTGTGCCAATCAGCTCATCGTTATTCGTCTTCTTGATCTCAACAACATCATCGGATACAAGACGATGACCGCGCTTAACCAGTTCCAGCGCTGCCTCACTCTTACCGATACCGCTTTCACCGGTAATCAGAACCCCCTCACCAAACACATCCACTAAAACTCCATGGATGGAAATTCTCGGTGCCAGCTCTATCTTCAGGAAACGGTTCAATTCTGAGAAAAAGGATGATGTGCCGTCATCTGTAGCCAGCACGGGAACCCCGTATTTATTGCCCAGCTCCATAAAAAGCGGACGCGGCTCAAGTCCACGGCAGAAAATCATACATGGGATACCTGCTTTGAAAATCTTCTCTGTCATCTCACGGATATAATCATCATCATGCATCTTCAGATAAGAATACTCTACCTTGCCGATCAGCTGAATGCGGCTGTAGTCAAAATATTCAAAGTAACCCGCAAACTGCAGGGCCGGACGATTGACATCTGTCTGTCTGATCACGATCTTCTTCGTATCCACTTCAGGTGTCAGATTCTTCAAATTAAACTTCTCAATGACTTTGTTCAGTTTTACACTGTAATTTCCTTTGCTGGTATTGTACATTCTATCTCTCCACTCCTGTCCAAATGACCGTCTCTTTTCAATCTTCGCTTCATTTTAACATATCTTTATATTTTCATCAATGAAAATACGCATAAACTGCTCTGGCACTTCCCGCATTCATACTTTCGGCTTTCATCAGTTCTTCCTCATCCGCCTCACGTATTTTCTCTATACTGCCGAAATACTTCATCAGTGCCTTTCTTCTGGCCGGCCCGATGCCCGGAATCTCATCCAGCACTGAACGTACCTGGGTCTTGCTTCTTAACTGTCTGTGATATTCTATGGCAAAACGATGTGCTTCATCCTGCATTCTTGTAATTAATTTGAACATTTCAGAATGCGTGTCGATGGGAAGTTCCACCTGCTGATAATAAAGGCCTCGTGTCCGATGGTGATCATCCTTGACCATACCACAGACAGGGATCTTCAGATGCAGCTGATTGAGCACTTTTAAAGCCACATTGACCTGCCCTTTGCCGCCATCCATCATCAATACATCCGGGAAATCCGAAAACTTTCCTTCTTCCCCGCTCACAGTCTCTTCCAGTCCATGCTGAAAACGCCTTGTCAAAACCTCTTCCATACAGCGGTAATCGTCCTGTCCTTTGACTGTCCGGATTTTGAACTTGCGGTAAGCATTTCGCTTCGGCTTGCCGTTTTCATATACGATCATGGAGCCAACAGTCTCTACACCACTGATATTGGAAATATCAAAGGCTTCCATCCTTCGGATACCTGCCGGAAGACCGAGTATCTCTGCCAGATCCCGCACAGCACCGGTTGTTCTTGCCTCTTCCAGTCGTATTTTCTCTCTGTCCTTTGTCAGCACGTTTCTCGCATTCTCAGCCGCCAGCTCCACCAGACGCTCTTTCTGTCCGCGCTGCGGCACCACTTCACGCACCTTGTGCCCTTTGCGCCCTGACAGCCATTCCAGAATAACCTCCCTGTCATCTAATGGATACTGCAGCATTAATGTAGACGGAACAAAAGGGGATGAAGCATAGTACTGCTTGACAAATGCAGTCAGCACCTGGCTTTCCGTATCATTAGCCACACCGGACACATAGAAGTGTTCACGACCGATCAGGCGGCCATGACGAACAAAAAAGACCTGAACCACAGCTTCATCCTTATCTCTTGCAAAAGCAATGACATCCTTGTCATCCATCTCTGAACTGGTAATCTTCTGTTTCTGATCAATCTGTTTCACGCTGTTTAACAGATCCCTGTATGAAGCTGCCTTTTCAAAATCCATCTTTTCTGAAGCCGCGTACATTTTATCCGTCAGCATCTGGATGACCGGTTCAAAATTGCCCCCGAGAAAATGCAGCATCTGGCGAACATTTTCATGATACTCTTCCTGGGAAATATAGCCCTGGCATGGTGCCTGACACTGTCCCATATGATAATAAAGGCAAGGCCTGTCATTGCCTGTCTCCTTCGGCAGACTCCGATTGCAGCTGCGGATTTTGTAAATTTTCTGAGACAGGTCGATAATATCCCGGACAGACTGTGAACTTGTATACGGCCCAAAATATTTGGCTTTATCCTTCTTCATGGAACGGACCAACATAATTCTCGGAAAAGCCTCTCCCACCGTCACCTTGATATACGGATAGGTCTTATCATCCTTCAGCATTGTATTGTATTTCGGCCTGTGTTCCTTGATTAGATTACACTCCAGTACAAGGGCTTCCAGTTCCGAATCTGTAATTATATATTCAAATCGAGCCACATGGCTGACCATCTGACGAATCTTCGGTGTATGATTTCTGCTGCTCTGAAAATACTGCCGAACACGATTCTTCAGGATAATGGCCTTGCCCACATAGATAATATCATCATGGACATCATGCATAATGTAGACGCCCGGTTTTGCCGGCAGCTTTTTCAATTCTTCCTGAATATCAAACATTGTTTTCTTCCTCCACACAAAGTATTGACAGCACGAATTTATATATTTCATGTAAAAAGGCTGCTGCTTAACACAAACATGTTTTCTCTGTCTGTATTTTGCAGCAACCCTTTTATACTACTATTACTGATATTGATTGCTTAATCTTCTGCTTTTGTCTCTAAGGAGACGTTGATATCGGATTCTGATGATGCCCCATTGTCTGTTTTTTCTTCAATTAAAGCCGGTTCATCCTGTCCATCCGGTTGAGAATCATTCTTTGCCGGATTTGAAACATTTGCTTCTGCCTGCTCGGTTTCCGAATCCGGGATGCCTTTAACTTCACGGAAAATCTTCATAAATTCCTTGCCGGTGATTGTCTCACGCTCAATCAGGAACGCTGCAATCTTGTCCAGGCAATCTCTGTTGTCAGCCAGAAGCGCCAGCGCCTGGTCATAAGCAGCCTTCAGGATCTTCATGACTTCCTGATCGATCTCCGCTGCTGTGGCTTCGCCGCAGTTAAGGGTCGCACGTCCTCCCAGATACTGATCTTCAACAGTTGTCAGACCAATCAGGCCGAATTTCTCGGACATACCATACTGGGTAATCATGGCGCGTGCCAGCTTCGTTGCCTGCTCGATATCATTGGATGCACCTGTTGTCACACTGTCAAATACAATGCTCTCTGCCGCACGACCTGCCAGCATTGTCACCAGTTCCTCACGAATCTGCTTCTCAGACATCAGATATTTTTCTTCCTCCGGTACCTGCATCACATATCCCAATGCACCCATTGTACGCGGGATGATCGTGATTTTCTGTACCGGCTCTGTGTTCTTCTGAAGGGCAGCCACCAGTGCATGTCCGACTTCATGATAAGAAACAATTCTGCGTTCTTCGGCACTGAGTACACGGTCCTTTTTGGCCTTGCCGGCAATAACCACTTCCACGGATTCAAAAAGATCCGACTGAGATACTGCATTACGTCCATTACGAACAGCCAACAGCGCTGCTTCATTGATAATATTGGCCAGGTCAGAGCCAACGGCTCCGCTTGTTGCCAATGCAATCTCTTTAAAATCAACGGTTTCATCCATACAGACATTCTTCGCATGCACCTTCAGAACATCAATACGCCCTTTGAGATCCGGACGCTCTACGATAATACGGCGGTCAAAACGTCCCGGTCTGAGAAGTGCCTTATCAAGGATCTCCGGGCGGTTCGTTGCCGCAAGAATGATAATTCCCTTGGATGAATCAAAACCATCCATCTCTGCCAGTAACTGGTTCAATGTCTGCTCACGTTCATCATTGCCGCCGAATCTAGAGTCACGGCTCTTGCCGATGGCATCCAGCTCATCGATGAAAATAATACACGGTGCATTCTGCTGTGCCTGTTTAAACAGATCTCTGACTCTGGAAGCACCTACACCGACAAACATCTCAACAAAATCCGAACCTGATAAGCTGAAAAACGGTACACCGGCCTCGCCTGCCACCGCTTTGGCCAGCAATGTCTTACCTGTTCCCGGAGGTCCCACAAGCAGCGCGCCCTTTGGCAGCTTCGCACCGATCTTCGTATATTTCTCCGGATTATGAAGAAAATCCACAATCTCTCTCAGAGATTCCTTGGATTCTTCCTGACCTGCCACATCCTGGAATGTAACACCTGTCTTGTCCTGCACATAAAGCTTGGCATTGCTCTTGCCGACGCCCATCACACCACCGCCGCCTTTAAATGCAAAACGGTAGAAGATCATCATCACTGCAACCATCAGTACCGTCGGCAATACAAAGGACAAAATGCTGCTCATCACATACGTTGTCGTATCAATGACCTTACGTGAATAGGTAACACCTGCATTGTCCAGTTCCTCATAGAGACGTTCATCCTGAACATTGCCTGTATAATACTTGACATTCTTCTGGTTCTTCACCTCATAATAAATGCGGTCCGAATCCAGTTCCACCTTCGTCACCTTTCCATCCTTGACATCCTGCATAAATTCTGTATATGTCACTTCCTTCTGGGAAGCGGATGCAATCTTGCCGGACAGCATCTGTGCAATAATCATCACTGCAATTGCAAGAACAACCATGACAAGAAGACTTTTCTTGTTCATGTCATCCTTCTTATTATTGCCGCCTTCCGGATCCTGATCCGGACGATTGTTGTTCATTTTCTGATTATCCATATATCCTCCTGCCTATAGGCTTATTCATATCCTATGTATTTCCCGCCCTGTTTCACGGGATGCACTTCTATATTATAAGTAAATATTCAAATCAAATCAATAGTAAACAAAACTTTTAACAAATTCTTTACTTTTTCCGCAGCTTTTCCATGGTGAAATTTTACAGTTTTTTCCAGTTAAATTTTTTTCAAAAATTTGTAGATTCTTAAGGAAAGGTGCGCTATAATATTTTAGTTATTTATTGTCTGTATTTTTCAGATTGTAAACTTTATATTTTATTTTTCATATATTAAGGAGGCTCATTATGGCAGTAAAATACGTATTTGTCACAGGTGGTGTCGTATCCGGTTTAGGTAAGGGTATCACAGCCGCTTCTCTCGGAAGACTTCTGAAATCCCGCGGTTACTTTGTCACCATGCAGAAATTCGATCCATACCTGAATATTGACCCTGGTACAATGAATCCATATCAGCACGGAGAAGTTTTCGTCACTGATGATGGTACCGAAACAGACCTGGATCTCGGACATTATGAACGTTTTATCGACTGTTCCCTCAACAGCCGCTCCAACGTAACAAGCGGCAAGGTTTATTGGGATGTCCTTTCCGGCGAACGACGTGGTGATTACGGCGGCAGTACTGTTCAGGTTATTCCTCATATCACCAATGCCATTAAGAGCCGTTTTTATCGGAACCCTGCTTCCCGTGAAACCGAAATCGCTATCATTGAAGTTGGCGGTACTGTCGGAGATATCGAAAGTCAGCCATTTCTGGAATCTATCCGTCAGTTCCAGCATGAAATCGGCCGCGAGAACTGCATGCTGATTCATGTTACCCTGATTCCATATATCAAATCCTCCGGTGAAATGAAAACAAAACCGACACAGAATACTGTCAAGGATCTTCAGGCTCTCGGCCTTCAGCCGGATGTCATTGTCTGCCGTTCCGAACTGCCTCTGGATGACGGCATCAAAGACAAGATTTCTCTTTTCTGCAACGTGGATGTTCACAATGTTATCGAGAATCTGGATGTGGATGTACTTTATGAAGCACCTCTGGCTCTCGAGAAAGAGAAACTGGCACAGGTTGTCTGCAAACGTCTCGGTATTGACTGTCCTGAACCGGATCTTGATGACTGGAAAGCAATGATCCATGCATGGAAGAACCCTACAAGAAAAGTACGCATCGCCCTGGTCGGCAAGTATGTCCAGCTGCATGATGCCTACATCAGTGTTGTTGAATCCCTGAAGCATGCTGCATGTGCCAACGGCGCAGAAGTAGAGATCCAGTGGGTAGATTCCGAGCTGGTAAGTTCATTCAATGTTGCCGATATTCTCAAAGATGCCGATGGTATTCTCGTTCCCGGCGGTTTTGGTGACAGAGGTATCGAAGGCAAGATCACCGCTATTGAATACGCCCGTACACACAATGTACCATTCCTTGGTCTCTGCCTTGGTATGCAGATGGCAATCGTTGAGTTTGCCCGCCATGTACTGGGTTATACAGATGCACACAGTTCCGAGCTGAATCCGAACACAACACATCCGGTCATCCATATTATGCCTGATCAGCACAATGTGACAGATCTCGGCGGTACCCTTCGTCTCGGTGCATACAAATGCGTCCTTGATGAAAACTCCAAAGCCTATGCGCTTTACGGCGAGAAAGTCATCGAAGAACGTCACAGACATCGTTATGAAGTCAACAATGAATACCGTGATGTTCTCACAGAAAACGGTATGAAGCTCTGCGGTATTTCCCCTGATGGCCGTATCGTTGAAATGATTGAATTAAAGGATCATCCATGGTTTATTGCCACTCAGGCACATCCGGAATTCAAATCCCGTCCGAATAAACCGCATCCGCTGTTCAAGGGCTTTATTGAAGCCGCTCTGAAGTATGAAGACATCCTTCAGGCCGAAGCTGAAGCTGAATCACCTGCTGATGCTGAATAATTAGCTGAATAATTAATCCGCGTAAATTAAGGACCTTTGAGTAGGAACCGTCTATAGACAGTCCCTATCCCAAAGGTCCCTTTTCTGTCATATCTATTCACATTTCCACAAAAGACATACGGCATCCAACTAATACTGCATCAGAAGCTCTCTTTGATCTCACCAATTGCCGTCAAAATACCGCCAATAAAAATAGCCATATCTCCGATATTGAAGATAATCCGCTCCAACCGCTTCGATCCAATGCTGATTCTGAAATAGTCTGTAACTTCTTTCTTCATTATCCGATCATACGCATTACTGGCTGCACCGCCAAGCAATAGAGCCAGACCGAGTCTGATCAATACAGACTTTTTCTTATAAAGCGATCCCATCAATCCGCCGGCCAACACACCAATACCGAGAATTGTCACCCCCATCAGCATCTTTGGCTTGTCTTTCATCCATCCAAGCATTGCCCCCGGATTATGAAAGCGCGTAATGATAATATGCCCGCCGACCACCGGTTCATGACAATTCTCCTCTTTGTGTGTATCAATATAGTGCTTAACAAGCAGATCGCCCGCACATACAGCAGCTGCAATCAAAATCCACAGCATTCAGCATCACTCCCATCATTAATAAGCAATGACCTCATGTCCATCTTCTGTGACAAGAACCTGGATCTCCCACTGAGCTGAAGGCTTTTTATCATTGGTATAAACTGTCCAGCCGTTTTTCTTGTCCACACTGATCTTATGCGTACCCATATTGACCATCGGTTCAATGGTAAACATCATACCCGGTGCCATCACCATCTGTGTGCCCTTTTTATAAATATAGCCAACCCATGGATCTTCATGAAATTCCAGGCCCACACCGTGTCCGCCGATATTTCTTACAACCTGATAGCCATTGGCCACTGCATGATCATAAACAGCCTGACTCATATCGCCCAAAAAACCCCACGGCTTCACCTGCTCAAGTCCCAGCTCGACACACTCCTTAACTACCTGAACCAGTTTTCTCTTCTCGTCAGAAACATTGCCGATGCAGAACATTCTGGATGAATCAGAATAATATCCATTATAAATAGTAGAAACATCTACGTTTACAATATCGCCATCCTTCAAAATCTCATCCTCGGAAGGAATGCCGTGGCACACTACCTCATTGATGGAAGTGCAAACGCTCTTTGGAAAACCTTCATAATTCAGCGGGGCCGGGATTCCGCCGTGGCGTACGGTCTCCTCATGAACCCAGCGGTCGATCTCCTCTGTGGAAACGCCGGCTTTGATGTGTTCTGCCACGTAGTCAAGAACTGCAACGTTGATCTTGCAGCTCTCCTTAATCTTCTCGATCTGCTCCGGAGTCTTGATCAGCTTGTGGTCCAGGACCGGATAGCCTTTCTGTCTGAGCATCTCCACCTTCGCATCAAAAGCCTCATGACATTTTTTGTATTTCTTTCCACTGCCGCACCAGCAGGGATCATTTCGTCCGATTTTTGTTGACATTTTACTCTCTCCTTCAAATTTCAGCTGCCAAATGGGGCAGTTTGTTTTTCTTTTGTAAAAATTGCTCTGGTGTCTATTTTATACTTGAAATATGCAAATTGCAACAGTATTTCCAAATATGAAAGTCAGTTGTTCCGCGCTGGTTACTGTTCATAGGTAATATTCCGCGAGGTGTTTTTTGTGAACAAAGTTCACAGAAAACCCGAGGATTGCGGCGCGAAATCATGCAAAGCATGATTTCTGTGCATCGCGAAGCGTGTTACTGGGCACGAAGTGAACAGTAACCCGCGCTGAGCGCTCCCACAACTGCCGACCGCATTCGTAATCCGAGCTATCCAAGTGCCACATCCAGCACCATCATCAACACAAATCCGCCTGCGAATGCCAGGGTTCCGATGTTGCTGTGTTCGCCCTCGCTGGCTTCGGGAATCAGCTCTTCCACTACCACATAAATCATGGCACCTGCCGCAAAGGCCAGCAGATAGGGAAGCACCGGAGTAATGTACTTCGCAAGCAGAAGTGTCAGACCGCCCGCGATAGGCTCCACCGCACCGGATGCAGTTCCATAAACAAAGGATTTTCTCCGGCTCATTCCGTTGCCGCGAAGGGGCATGGAAATAATGGCGCCCTCCGGAAAATTCTGTATGGCAATTCCAATGGCCAGGGCAAATGCGCCCGCCATGGTCACCGTCTCATTTCCGGACAAAGCTCCCGCAAACACAGCTCCTGCCGACAGCCCCTCCGGAATATTATGCAATGTCACCGCAAGTACAAGCATTGTTGTTTTTTTTAAATTGCATTTTGGTCCTTCGTTTTCCTCACTGTCCAGATGAAGATGAGGCACTGTGCGGTCCATAAAAAGCAAAAATCCAATTCCAATCAAAAATCCAACTGCCGCAGGAATAAAAGC
>OLRG01001718.1_pt1 | contig 16995 bp, 17 predicted proteins | sample 1672331 | NCBI WGS metagenome assembly OLRG01 (sample SAMEA3136672, study PRJEB25190) | human gut metagenome
TCCTCCTTTCCAAGCCGAACCCGCTTTGCTGGGCTTCGCCTTGGTGCTCTTTATCTCGGTCTCCATATCGTTCGCGACGGCGTTTTTACGCCGTCTCTCACGCATTCCGTCGCTTCGCCTTGGTGCTCTTTATTTCGGCGACGTTTTTCCATCATCCACTTACAGAAAGGAGCTGCTTCATGTCACTGTCCATTTCAGAGCTTTCTGCCCGGTACACCGTCCGCAGGCTGACCGAGGCAGATATTCCCGCCATTCTGAACGTAATGGAGGGAAACCCGCTGTTTTATCAGTATTGCGGTGCCGGTGCCGCCCCCTCTGCCGCACTGATCCGTCAGGATATGACGGCTTTGCCGCCGGGAAAGGCCATGCCGGACAAATATTATCTGGGCTTCTTTCAAGGAGATCGGCTGGCGGCGGTGATGGATCTCATCGACGGATATCCCACGCCGGACATCGCATTTATCGGCTTCTTTATGACCAATTCCGCTTTGCAGGGACAAGGAGAAGGCACTCGGATCATTTCTGAGCTGTCAGCTGCACTGCATCGTTCCGGCTTTTCTGCCATTCAGCTGGGCATTGACAAGGACAACCCCCAATCCACCCATTTCTGGAAAAAGAATGGCTTTGCCGTACTGCGGGAGATCCCGCAAAACGGTGGTATCATTCAGCTGGCCCAGCAGACCCTATAATATAAAAATCCCACGGAAACCATCTGGTTTCCATGGGATTATTTTTACGCAAACACCACCTGCACCAGCAGCATATAAAAAGCTGTACCGCCGAAGATGCTCAGCAGCGTATTCTTTTTCCACAGGTGCAGTCCCACCACAGCTGCAACTGCCAGCAGTTCCGGAATGCCATGGGGCCATGGGATCAGTGAAACGCCCTTGAGGCAGTAGATCACCAGCATCGCCATAACACCATAGGGAAGCACCGTCCCAAGATAGGTAATGATCTGCGGTCGATTTCGTCCCCCGGGGAAGACCAAAAAGGGTAAAAAACGCAAAAGTGCCGTAATGGCCGCCATCACAAGGATTTGAATCAGCGTGTACTTCATCCAGGCTGCACCTCCAGAACCCCTCTGCATGCGGCAAGGGCCAGCGTGATCAAAATCATAGACGGGATCACAAAATTCGTTGGCCCCAGCAGCAACAGGCAGGCCAGAGAAATTCCCAGTCCCAGCAGTGCCGGAACATGGTTCTTTGCCGACTGCCACTGCTCCACAAAGATCACCACAAACAGTGCCGTCATAGCAAAATCCATTCCCGTGGAGTCAAAGGGCAGGATCGGCCCAAGAAGTCCTCCCAGCACGCTGCCGAGGATCCAATACAGCTGATCCAGCAGTGACACCCAGAAGTAATAATCTGTTGCGTTGGCACCCTCGGGCGCCGGGGAACACACCAGCGAATAGGTCTCGTCTGTCAGCGCAAAGATCAGATAGGGCTTTTTCTTCCCGGCATCCTGATACTTGTCCAGCATGCTGAGCCCGTAAAAGAAATGCCGTGCATTGATCATCAGCGTCATCAGCCCGCAGGTAATAAGGCTCGCTCCGCCAGAGATAAGATCCAGCGCAGCATACTGCATAGAGCCGGCATAGATCGTAGCCGACATCAAAAGCGCCCACAGCCAGCTGTAGCCCTTGTCTGCCAGCAGCACGCCAAATCCCATGCCCAAAACAATATATCCAGCCATTACCGGCAGGCTGGCCCGCAAGGCAGCCCCAATGGTCTTTTTATCCATGCCCATACCCCTTTGCACGTCTACATGATGCATATATTATAACCCGGCAGAGAAAATCTTGGAATCCAATCTTTTCTCTGGCCGGGCTGTCAATTCTGTATAAAGTATACAAGCTTGATAGGAATATTATGCTTTTCCCCTTGCCCAGGTCTGAAGCTTTTGGGTCTGCTCCGGGGTAAGGCAGCGCTTTGGCAGCACAGAGCAGTTTTTCTGATCGGAATACAGCAGGAAGTCACTGCGGCTATGCCGCAGCTTGGCCTGCTGCCACGAAAATTCTGCCGTCTGTCCACCCACCGTCAGAGAATACCCCTCCGGGGAGATCACATAGTCCAGCACGGCCTCATCGTACTTCATGGGGCCGAAGTTCTTTCTGCCGGAAAATTCATAGGCCAGCGCCAGCAGAATCAGGATCACTGCGGGGCACACCCATGTAAAGACCGAGAAATGCCGCTGCACCAGAGCTACCGCCAAAACCACCGCATAAACTGCGGCCCAAAGGATCAGATAGGTCTTTCGCATCATGCGCCGCATAGACTGCATGACTTCGCTGGGGGTAAGGTGTTCCACACGAACAGCAAAGGAATCAGGATGCTCCATCAAATCAAAAGCCCTCCAATGAAGAATACAGCCCCGCCGCATTCCTGCGGCGGGGCCAGGATATGTACAAGGATAAATCGCCGTTGCTTATGCCAGACCAGCGGTGATGATGGCCATCTTGTAGACCTCATCTGCGTTGCAGCCACGGCTCAGATCGTTGATGGGGGCATTCAGGCCCAGCAGGATGGGGCCGTAAGCAGCGAAGCCGCCCAGACGAGCTGCAATCTTATAGCCGATGTTACCAGCGGTAACGTCAGGGAAGATGAAGGTGTTTGCCTGACCTGCAACCGGAGAGCCGGGGAACTTCAGCTGGCCAACCTCGGGAGCAACGGCAGCATCAAACTGCATCTCGCCGTCCACGGGAACGGTCATAACTTCCTTGGCCTTGGCAACCGCATTCTGAACCTTGGTGACCTCATCGTCCTTTGCAGAGCCCTTGGTGGAGAAGCTCAGGAAAGCGACCTTGGGATCAATGCCGAAGGTCTCAGCGCACTTTGCGGTTTCCTGTGCAATCTCAACCAGGTTGTCCTCGGTGGGATGAATGTTGATGGCGCAGTCGCCCATTGCCAGCTTTTCCTGAGTGCCGTCTGCCTTATCACGAACCATGATGAAGCAGGAGGACACGATGGAGTTGCCGGGCTTGGTCTTAATGAGCTGCAGTGCGGGACGAACGGTATCGGCGGTGGAGTAGGTAGCGCCGCCCAGCAGGCAGTCAGCCTTACCCATCTTAACCAGCATGGTGCCGAAGTAGTTGCCCTTCAGCAGATTGGCCTTGCACTGCTCAGGGGTCATCTTGCCCTTACGCAGCTCAACCATCTTCTCAACCATGGCGTCCATCTCAGCATAGGTCTCAGGATCGATGATCTCTACGCCCTCGATATCAAAGCCGCCCTTCTTGGCAGCAGCCTCGACCTCGGCTACGTTGCCAACCAGAACGACCTTCATGATGCCCTCTGCCTTAATGCGGGCAGTGGCTTCCAGAATACGAGCGTCGGGGCCCTCGGTGAACACGATGGTCTTGGGATCCTTCTTCAGCTTTTCAACCAGAGTATCAAACATGTTAATTACCTCCGTAAAAATAATTTGGGATAACGGATGGCAGACGGATCTGTCATCCGCTATTATACAACATTACCCTGCTTATCTCAACAGAAAAAATCGACGGGAACGGAAAAATTCACGTTTCTTTCTCTTTGTCCTCTGCGGCTTCTGCCTCGTCTGCGTCTCCGGGCGCGCTTTTCGCAGAAAACCGCTGATGCTTTTTGGCGGCCCGCTTCTTCTGACGCTTGGAGGTTGGATTCCATTTCTGGAAGTCCTTCCGAGGCGGGTAATTCCAGTTGGTATAGTCCGAAGTTTTGGTAGAAAGCTCCCGCTTCTTCAGCAGGAAGTTTACCAGCTCCGAGATGATCTTGTAGATCACCGCAAACAGCGGTACCGCAATGACCATGCCGAGGACCCCAAACAGGCTGCCGAACACCAGCAGGGATACCACCACCCAGATGCTGTCCAGACCTGTAGCGTCCCCCAGAATTGCAGGGCCGATGATATTTCCATCGATCTGCTGAAGTATAATAACAAAAATTACAAAGTACAGGCATTCCATGGGATCGATTACCAGCAGCAGCAGTGCTGAGGGGATCGCACCCAGATAGGGGCCAAAGAAGGGAATGATATTGGTAACACCTACGATGATGGAGATCAGCATGGTATAGGGCATATCAAGGATGCGAAGTCCCACGAAGCACAGCACGCCGATAATCAGAGAATCAATGATCTTGCCGCCAATAAACCCGCCAAACACCCGGTTGGCAAAGGTGCAGACATTGCAGACATAGCCGCCCTTTTTCTGCCCCAACACCGCATAGCACAGCTTTTTGGCCTGAGCCAGAAACTTGTCCTTTCCGGACAGCAGGTAAATGGAGATAATGACGCCGATGATCAGATTCAGCATGGATTTTGCAATATTCATCACGCCAGTGGTCAGGCTTGCCAGAATCGCCTGCATCTTAGGCAATACCGTTCCGGTCAGGAAGCTGTTTAAGTAACTGTATACCTGATCCATGATTCCCTGCGTAACATCCTCGGCAATACTGCCGTTGATAAATTCCTGAATCCACTTACTGAGGGTATTATAGTAGGAGGGAAAGTTCCCGATGATCGTGGTGATGCTCTCCAGCAGCTGGGGCAGCACCATAGCGATCAGCGCCCACACCACCAGCACCGCCAGAACCAGGGATGCAAGGATTCCAATGGCCTTTGCCATGCCTGCGGCCTTTTTTGCGGGCAGGAGCTTGCATAGCTGAGGCTCTAAAAGTTTCCGGATTCGATCCTCAATGGGATGCAGCAGATACGCAATGCCAAGCCCATAGAGCACCGGCGACAGCGTCTGGAGAAACGCCTTTACATATCCGAAAAAGGCCGGCATTTTGGTGATAAACTGCGCCGCAATTATGCAGGCAACCACAACGATAAACGCGGTCAGTCCCCACCGGAAGTAGATATTCTCCCGGTGGATTTCAAACAGTGTATCCTTCTTTTTCTGTTGGTCGTCCATAGCGTGTCCCCCTGTCACCCGAATCTATCATTAAGTATATCATATCCCACAAAAAAATCCACCGGTTCCCTCTGCATTTTCAAAAAAAGCCCGGATGGAAAGCACAAATCGGTGTCCCACCACACATATCCCCAATTGCATCCCCTGCACAAAGCAGGTATGATAGATTCATTAGAACGCAAAACAATCAGCAGAAAGGACAGATTTTATGAATCACCGCTATGCGCACATTCTTTCCCCCGTCAAGGTTGGAAATCTGGTGCTGAAAAACCGTCTTATCAACTCCAAATGCATCCCCGAGGGAATTCAGGGGCCCCAGACATGGCCCACAGAGCAGACCATCAATTTTGCAGCATCCCTTGCGAAAAACGGCGCTGCCATTGTCACCTGTGCCCCGGGTATGTTCCGGGACTGTGATCCACACCAGATGTTCACCAGCGACTTTAACATGGAGGATCGCCATGTGAAGCGCTGCTTCCGCCGAATGATCGACCGGATCCATGCACATGGCTCCGTGGCCTCTGCCTCCACCATGATCTACGTTCCTGCAGACAAGGCCATTTCCGATATCTATGACATGTCCGTGGTTCCGGAATCGGTGCTTCGTGGCGGACCGGAATGTATCCTTGGCCGAGACGGCAAGCCGCTGCCCGGAATGACCAAAGACGAAATCCATGATTTCATTTCCCGGTTTGCCCAGCGATGTCATCAGCTCCAATCCATCGGCTTTGATATGGTGAACATCTACATGAGCTACGATGCCTCTATTCTCGCAAAATCGCTTTCTCCGGTATTTAACCAGCGGAAGGATGAATACGGCGGCAGCTTCGAGAACCGTGCACGGCTGACGCTGGAGCTGTTCCGGGAAATCAAGCGGGTCTGCGGTCAGGATTTCCCCATTGAGATTCAGATCTCCGGCCGGGAATTTCCCGAAGGCGGCTACACAAAAGAGGATTTTCTCCATTATTGCAAGCTGTGTGAGGGGCTGGTAGACATTTTCCAGATTCGTGCATGGACCGGCGATATGACCCATGCCAGCCATTATACTTCTCCCAAGGAGAACCCCACCAATCTGGAATACGCCGCCGCCTTCAAGGCCGCCGGGATCAAGGGGCTCTGCGCACCTGTGGGCGGTTTTCAGGATCTGGGCCTCATTGAGCAGTTTATCACAGAGGGCAAAACCGATCTGGTGGCCATGGCCAGAGCCTTTATTTGTGATGAGGAGTATGGGATCAAGCTGCTGGAGGGCCGCGGCGAAGACGTAGTTCCCTGTATTCACTGCGACAACTGTCATCAAGCCTACTGTGCCGTTAACCCCAAGATCGGCCTTCAGGAGGTCTGGCCCCATATGTTCTCCGCTCCCAGAGCAGTCAAAAAGGTCGCCGTCATCGGCGGCGGCCCTGCCGGCATGGAGGCCGCCATTACTGCCGCCCAGCGTGGGCATCAGGTCACACTCTTTGAGCAGTCGGATTCTCTGGGCGGCCAGCTCCGCCACGCCGACTATCTGCCCTGCAAATGGTCCCTTCACGACTTCAAAGAATATCTCATCCGTCAGCTCGGAAAGGCTGATGTACAGGTGGAGCTGGGGGTCACCGCAACGCCGGAGATGGTAGCGGGCTATGATGCGGTCATTGCCGCCTGCGGCGCACGCCCCAAGGCTGCTCCCATCCCCGTAGAATCCGGCGTAAAGGTCTGGACCCCCATGGATGTATTCGGCCATGAGGCAGAGCTGGGCCAGCATGTAGCCATTGTGGGCGGTGCTATGACCGCCGTCGATACGGCCTTCTATCTGCTGGATCACGGCCATACCGTCACCATGCTCACCCGGAACCGTCAGGCCGGCCACGACTACAACGCCCACAGTAAGGGGGCCTTTGAGGAACTGCTGAAAAGCCGTGAGGGGCTGACGATCCTTACAAACTGTCAGACAGATGCCATTGGAAACAGCACTCTTTCCTACACCATCACCTACGGTGCGCCCGAACCCATGATGATGCCCATGGGCAACCCCGATGATATGCCGCCCATGCCCGGCCCCGCAGCAGCTCCGGATGGCTCAAAGGAGCCGCTCCGCACCGAATCCGGCACATTGGCCTTCGACAGCATTGTGGTCTCCGCCGGCCGAGACGGTCTGGTAGACGAGAGCTACGCCTTCGCCGGAAAAACGCCGGAATTCTATGTGGCCGGAGATGCCTGCCTTCTGTCCTTTGAAACCCTGCAGGGCGGCCCCGGCGGTGCCGATGGAGATCGGGCCCATGGGCAGACCACTCACGGCACCATCCGTCACGCCATGTTCACCGGCTACACGGCAGCCAGCAATCTATAAGGCTCCATATTGCACCTTTTCCATTTTCCGTGTATACTGGCCATACCAACACATGAGGAGGGATTCTTATGCCGGCTTTTATCCGGGAATCCGCACATTTTCAGTCCGCAGACGGAAAAACACAGGTTGCCGCCTTTTTCTATACGCCGACGGTACAGCCCATCCGTGCTGTGGTTCAATTGAGCCACGGTATGTGCGAATATATCTGCCGCTACGAGCCTATGTTCACGGTCCTCTCCGAGGCCGGGATCGCAGTATGCGGCAATGACCATCTGGGCCATGGAGAAACCAGCAATTCCAAGGACTATGGCTTTATGGCTGAGAAAAACGGCTACCAGTATGTGCTCCGGGATCTCTACACCATGAATACGCTGGGGCACGAGAAGTTCCCCGGGATCCCCTATTTTCTGCTGGGACACAGCATGGGCAGCTTCTATGCCAGATGGTATGCGGAACTGCACCCGGAAACCATTGACGGCCTGATCATCAGCGGCACCGGCGGGCCAAGCCCACTGATGCCCTTTGGGCGGCGTTTGGCCGGACTGCTGGCACGGCTCCGAGGCCCCCGGTATGTCTCCAAGTTCATGGTCAAGTGCAGCATGGGCTCCTATTGCAAGAAAATACCCGATGCCACCTCCGGCAACGCATGGCTCAGCCGTGATCCGGAGGTCTGGGAAAAATATGCCGCTGACGAAAAATGCAATTTTTCCTTTACGGTGTCCGCCTATCGGGATATGCTCACCGCTTATACCCATGTGAACACCAGCGACTGGGCAAGCCGCATTTCCAAGGATCTGCCCGTCTATCTCTACTCCGGTGACTGTGACCCTGTGGGCAACTACGGCAAGGGCGTTACCGCCGTCTACCAGCTGCTCCGTCAGGCCCAGCTCTCCGATGTGACCCTGCGGCTGTATCCCGGCGGACGGCATGAGATGCACAACGAGACCAACAAGGATGAGGTATTTACCGAGCTGATCCACTGGATCGCTCTGCACATTCCCAGCGCATCCTGAACATAGAAAACAGCGTACTGGAGCATAGGCTTCCGGTACGCTGTTGTTTTTATGCTTCAATTGCCCCAATTAGTCCATGGGCCTCCTGCCCGGTGATCCTCACCGGCAGGATCTCATTGTGAAGGTCCCGCTCCGACTCCACCGCCACCAGAATATAGTTTGGCGTATGGCCAGTCCAGCGGCCCTGACCATCCTGCTGCTCAAAGAGCACCGGAAGACATTTCCCAAGGAAGCCCCCCTGATAGTGTTGACGGAGCTCCGCCTCTACTTCCGCCGCCTGGGCAGCCCGCTGCTCCTTCTCTGCCTGCGGAATCTGTCCCGGCATGTCCGCCGCCGGGGTTCCGGTTCTGCGAGAATATGGGAAGACGTGCATGGCTGCGAAATCCGCTTTCCGAAGGAATTCCAGCGTTGCCGTAAACTCCTCCTCCGTCTCCTGCGGGAATCCAACGATCAGATCCGTGGTAATGGCACAGTCCGGGAAGGTCTCCCGGAGCAGGCGGCAGCTCTCCAAATACCGCTCCGTGGAATATTTCCGATGCATACGCCGCAGGGTCTCATCGCAGCCGCTTTGCAGGGACAGATGGAACTGCGGACAGAGATTTTCGCAGTTTTTCAGGGCTGCGCAAAAATCCGGATCTACCGTTCTTGGCTCCAGAGAGCCAAGCCGCACCCGCATATCCGGCACCGCCTCACAGATGGCCCGGATCAGATCCTGGGGTTTTTGACCGTTTTTGAGATCAGCGCCCCAGGATGAGATCTCAATGCCGGTGACCACCACCTCCCGGTAGCCCCGCTGCCGGAGTTCCTTTACCTGCCGCACCGCCGTATCCAGCGGCAGAGAACGGATGGCTCCGCGGGCATAGGGAATGATGCAGTATGTGCAGAAGTTGACGCAGCCATCCTCCACCTTCAGCATGGCTCTTGTGCGCTCTCCCAGTCCCCCGGGCTCCAGCACCTCAAAGTCCTTGCGGCGGAATGCATTGTCCACCTGAACCGTATGCCGGTGATCCTGCCGGAATTGCTCCATGCGATCAATAAAGCTGTTTCGATCTCCGGTGCCCCCCACCACATCTACCTCAAGCTTTTCCATATCCTCCGGATGCACCTGCGCATAGCAGCCGCAGACGCCGATCACCGCTTCCGGGTTCAGCTTTCTGGCCCGTCGCAGTGCATTCCGGGACTTTTTATCACTGACCGCAGTGACCGTGCAGGTATTGACGATGTAAAAGTCACAGGCCTCGTCAAACCGTCCCGGGGTATAGCCCCGGGCGATCAGATCTTTTTCCAGCGCCTGCGATTCGTATTGGTTGACCTTGCATCCCAAGGTGTATATGGCAAACTTCATGGCAATTCACCTTTGCATGTTTTTGTTTTTGTGGTATACTCTAGCTGTAATTCCGCCATGGGCGGGATCCTATTGCTTTATTATATCGGATAATCGAAAAGAAGTACATACCCAATTCAGGAGGCTATTCATGACAGAGTTTTACATTTCCATGCATTCCATCAACGACGTAAAGGAATTCGTCACTGCCGCCAGCTTGACCCCGGTGGATATCGATGTGGTATCCGGCCGATATACCATCGACGGAAAGAGCATTCTGGGGCTGTTCAGTCTCAGCCAGGATACCCCTATGCTGGTTCGCGTTTACGGTGATCCCAAGGACGGCGAGGATTTCCGCAGCCGCATTCCTTCGCTGATCGTGGAGGCCCCCAAGCAGGACTGATCCACGCTCAGCAGCCATGCAAGTTGGCCCTGACTCAGCCCATGGGCCCGCCACTGCCGAACATCAGACTGCTGTAGAGAAAAGCTCCGGTACCCGTCTGCCACCGTCAAAGCCGCACCATACCCGGCAGCGGCAAGGAAGGCGCAAAATGCCGCAGCGGCCTGCATATCTCCGGAAATTCGTTTTCCCTCCGGCTCTATACACCAAAAGATTGGGCACTTACCCAATTGCACCGGCCCCATCAGCAGGTAATCCGCAGGCAGCGTCAGGCTTCTGCACAGCATCAGATCCCTTTGCATTTTCGTTGGCAGCACCCCGTCTGTATCCAAAATCAATATCATCATACGTTCTTTTTCCAATACCCACAGCTTCATCTTGCGTCTCCTCCTTCCGTATGAATGATCGGTGCTGTAAAAATTATCTATTTTTTCTTTTCTTTCTTTCTTCGCTGTGCTATACTGTTTTTATCATTCTATGTCTACAAAGGAGAATGTTTCATGTCTGTTCTTTTAACGGGCGGAGCCGGATTTATCGGTTCCCACACGGCTGTGGAGATGCTTCACGCCGGATATGATGTCATCATCGCTGATGACCTTTCCAATGCCAGCCCCAAGGTTTTGGATCGAATTGAAACATTGGCGGGAAAAAAGCCAAAATTCTATCAGATTGATGCCGCAGACAAAGACACTATGCGTAAGCTGTTTCGGGAGAATCATATTGACGCTGTGATCCATTTTGCCGGTTATAAGTGCGTTCCCGAAAGCACACGGCTTCCTATCAAGTATTACCGCAACAATCTGGATACCGCCCTCACAGTGCTGGAAGTCATGGAGGAATTCGGCTGTAAGGCAATCGTATTCTCTTCCTCTGCCACCGTTTACGGCGAAAACAACGTTGCGCCTTTCACCGAGGATATGCCCACTGGCACAGCCACCAATCCCTACGGCACCACCAAGCTGATGATCGAGCAGATCCTGATGGATGCCTGCAAGGCGGATGACAAGCTCTCCGCTGTGCTGCTCCGGTACTTTAACCCCATTGGTGCCCATCCCTCAGGTCTGATGGGGGAAGCCCCCAACGGTATTCCCAACAACCTGATGCCCTATATCACACAGGTCGCCATCGGCAAGCGGGATCATCTGAGCGTGTACGGAAACGACTACCCCACGCCCGACGGTACCGGCGTCCGGGATTATCTCCACGTGGTAGATCTCGCCTTGGGTCACGTAAAGGCTGTGGACTATGCGATGAAACACACCGGCGCAGAGCCCATCAATCTGGGTACCGGCAAGGGCAGCAGCGTTCTGGATGTGGTGCATGCCTTTGAAAAGGCCAGCGGTGTCAAAATTCCGCTGGAAATCACCGCACGCCGCCCCGGCGATATCGCCACCTGCTTTGCCAGCGCCGAAAAAGCAAAGAAGCTTTTGGGCTGGGAGGCCAAATATACTCTGGAGGATATGTGTGCTCACTCCTGGAACTGGCAGAAAAACAACCCCCAGGGGTATGATGATTAACGGAAGCTCTATGAAATCAAATCCAGCTGCCCTGTGAGATTGGCAGCTGGATTTTTCTCTAAAAAACACCGAACCCGCCTCAGAGGCAACTCTGCGGCGGGTTCGATGCGGTTATGGTTATGGATCGCAGATCCAACGCCGAGGTTCCTCACTGGGGAAATGGCGATGATCATCTATATTGGGCTGCTTTCTCCGCAGCACTGGTTATTCTTCCTCGGCAAGCTCCTCGGCCAATTGACGCCGAACGTTGCTCAAGGTTGGTGGTGTCATATCCAGGAAGGATGCAATATGCTTATTCTTGAGCTTTCCTGATGCGCCCGGATATTTTTTGCAAAACCAACGGTAACGCTCCAGCGTGTTATATTCATAGCGAATGCGCTTTAGCTCCCATTGTTCCTGCCAGCACTCAGTCAAGACCTGATTTTCCATTCTCAGGATCTGGGGATATTTCAATTCCAACTCTGCCACGGCCTGAATCGGAAACGACACGATATCCACATCGGTCAGCGCCTCCATGTCGACCGGGGACGGCGCACTCAGCACCGCACTGGGCATCAGGCAACTGCCAGGCTTTGATACAATGCATTCCGTAATTTCCTTGCCTGCCGCAGTATGGTAGATGCAGCGGACAACCCCCTCTGACGCTAAAAACCGATAATCGGCAATGGGATTGCCTTCTTTTACGATCAGATCTCCCCGTTTATAGTGGCACCAATTCATCAGGCGGATTGCCTCAGCGATCAGGGCTTGATCCTCGGTTTGCAGCTTTCTCTCCAAGAATGCTGCCGGGTTAAATTGCATTTTGACCCCTCCAAACATGGCACATAGAAAGCAGCGGCTACGCCTGCACCCTTACCGCTATCTATTTTACCACATTATTTCCAGAAGTCATTAATATATGTTAATAAAAAACATTTTTTCTTAATCTAGCAATCGTTTTCGACATATTTTCCGCAGCAACCGGCTACGCCCTGTATTTATAAAGTATACATCCTATCTTTGAGAATGGCAAGTATGCAATCCGCATTCTATGTAATTTTCACGCCCAACCCGTCCCGGCTATGCACATGTACCGCACCACTTTATGTAAATGGTGCGGTACTATATAGCTTATCTGAGATTATAACGGTCCAGCGCCGCCTGCTTATTAGCAATGCACTGATCTATGTGCAGCTGATTCTCCAGCGTTTCGCGGAATTCCGCAAAGGTCTCTTCGGTCAGTTTCTGATCACCAGTGATTGCTTGCAGTGTCCAAGTAGAAACATAGGTTCCGATATCTGACAGCAGGGAGGCATTCTCTGTGGACTCCTCTACCGTCATGGATACCACATTGGGGATCCCATAGGAATTATCCGAGGTGGCAGTCCAGATATCCGGTGCTTCCGTCTGATCATCGGTCAGCCCTGTATCCAAATAGATATAATCATCATGATCTACTGTATGGAACCCAAAATCACCCAAATACAGCGCCTTGGCTGCCGCCTGTGACAGTCCGTCAGGATTGTTGAGGATCAGATCTGTATACTGGGGATGTCCGTTTTCATCCAACTCATAAGTGGTTCCTTCGATGCCGAAGGTCAGGAAATAACGGCCTTCATCGGAGAACCAGTAGTCGATCAGCTTTGCAGCCAATTCAACATTCTGGCAGCTGGTGGAAATACCCACGCCGCCGTTTGTAACAAGGAAGTTCTCCGCTCTTAAGTGGTTTTCATCTCCCTCCTGCTGTACAGGATCCGAGAAGGCCACAATATGGAAATTGGGATCTTCTGCCGAAGCTGTCCAAACCGGAAAATTCTGATAGCTGCTGAACCACACGCCAAACTGTCCGCTGGTGATGCCTCCATCCGGCGGCTGATTGAACCGCTCAGTGTAGCTCACAAAATCATTCCAGATCAGCCCTTCCTCATACCACTGATGCAGCATGGTCAGGTAGTCATAATAGCTATCCTCCATTGGCCCAAACTTTACGGTTCCATCCACTTGGAAAAACGGCTCCCGCCCGGACATATGGGTAAGGTATGTAGTTGCAATTCCATAGCCCGCGCCAAGGTAGTTGCCCAGCGGCGACCCGCTATATGGAATCCACATGGATGCCCCATACTGATCCCGGAACGCTTCCAGAACATCGTGGAGCTGGTCATAGGTTTTGGGGGTATCCAAGCCCAGCGCATCCAGCCAGTCCTGGCGGATCACCGGCCCCTCTGTGGGCTTATAGTCCACATTGTTAAGGCCGTAAATCATGCCAATGCGTCCATCGTCAATCCGTGTTCCCTTACTGTATTCTTCATTGCTGCCGATAATAGCCTTGTAGTTGGGCATCAGCGTGTCGACAATATCAGTAAGATCTACCAGCACATCGTCATCCAGTGCCCCCGCCAGACCCGTGGTATAGTTGGCACCGGGGCTATCCAGTAGATCATAATATTCTCCGCTGGCAACCATCAGCGCAAACTGCTCCGCACCAGACTGGGCATTGACCAGAATGCCCTCCACCCGCACACCGGTATCCTCCATCATCTGATTCCAAAGGAGGCAGTCGTCCAGACTGGTAATGGCATCTGCATACATGGGTGAAACTGTGGTCCAGTAGGTCAGCATTGCAGGCTCTTCTGTCAAAGGCAGTGTTACAGCAGCTCCCCCGGCTTCCGGCTCAGACACGGAATCCACCTCGGACGCTTCCTCTGTTTTAATCATTTCCGCTGCTTCCGACTGTTCTGCAGCACCCTGAGCGCCCTCTTCCTGCGCCTGCTGAGACTGCACAGACGATCCCATTGCCTCCGATGTGCCGCTCTCAGTAGTTTCATTGCCACAGCCCCCAAGTAGCCCCGTCAGCATCGCCAGCAGAAGTGTCCCTGCCAAAATATTTTTTCTTTGTTTCATCTCCTGCTTCTCCTTTCTCAGCCCATAAAACGTGCCTGATTCTGTTCCAGATTCTTAAACGGATCGTTGTGTCCGGGTGCATAAGAATTTTCATCATCCAGCGTATCATAGGGAACCGGCCAGCTGACCGATGCCTGCACAGGCTGGGTCAGTGACCACTGCCAATGGAGTTTTTCCTTATCTGTACGCGGGGGATCTTTCTTCGGTCTGCGGGCAATGCATGCAGGAATCCTTCCGGAGTCCTCTGCCTGCGCTTTTCCGGGGCCGCCAGGGCCTCCACCGGGGCCGCCGGGACCTCCCCCGGGGCCGCCAGGACCTCCACCGGGGCCGCCGGGACCGCCGGGACCGCCGCCGCGCTCTGCCGCCAGCTGATTATGCGCCCAGTCATTTGTATCATAGCTAAAGCCGAAGTCAGGGCACACATGCTCGTGGAAATAGAGCCATTTCCCAGCTGCCTCGTCATAGACAAAATCCGAACCGTACCGCTCCCACAGCATATTGCCTGCACGCTTTCCCCGTGGGCTATGGGCACTGGCCATAGATCCCGGGGTCAAAAACAGGCTTCTGGCCGACTTACCATCTTGCGCCACTTCCACAACACCAGAAGCCAGCGAATGCAGGCCGCCCAGGCCGCAGGCACGGGGATCCTTTCCATTTACCTCGGGGTACTTATCCAGAAGCTGCAAGTACAGATTCAATACGTCTGCATCATATCCCCAGACCGAACCATACCACACCTCGTCCCATCCTACCATCCGTCCGAACCCATGGGCCCACGTGATATCGTCGGAACGGCTCCAAAGGGTATCCCACTCTTCAAAAGAATGCGATGCTGCATGGAGATATGCATGCTCCGTTTTAATATTTTCCACAGCCTGAACGCCAAATGCGTTATGAAGCCGCTGCTGTAACGTCAGGTTTTCCATCATGCATCCTCCTTGAAGTCCGGATGTCCCTCAGGGCCATAGCTTCTCAGGGCTTGGAATGTGCCATAGGGCTTTGGGTACCACACAAAGTCACTGCACCAACCAAAATCCGGGTTGTAGGTCTTCATGGCCACCGTAGGCGTTCCAAACTCCGCCTCGTAGGGGTGCGTCCCCGGCGCATAGTTCACCGGCACCGCAGAGTAGTCTCCTGCCACAGGCAAGCAGTGGTCATAACCGTAAAACAGATGCCAGATCTTCCATGTACCATTCTCTTTGATGCAGTCTACTGCCACAGGGCCAAGGTTTACATAAGCCTTTGTGGTTCGGTCTTTTTGCCGTCTAGCATCCAGACTCATGTCATAGAACAGCGCTCGTGCTGTCCGGCCATCCCCGGCGATCTGGATATGGCCCGTATTCAGCGTATGATACACGGTATCCCCCGTACCCGGAGCCGTACCGTTTTCCTCCGCCCTCTGCCACAGCTGCTGCTTCCGCGTTTCCACATAGAACTTTCGGATTTCCGCCATGCCGGTATAGAAGCCCCAGTTGCTGCCCAGTGAGGCAGTCTTGCGATGGTAATAATCCTGCACCCACAGGTCCTGCAATTCTTCCGCCCTGCGATCTCCCGAGAGATAATAGGCTCGGCGTGCCAGCAAATCCTTGACCTGCTCCGTATCCCAAAGGCGCACCGCCTGCTCATATTCCGTATACTGCATAGCCCTCACTCCTTTTCCTGCCAGCCATAGCTGAAGGTCTCTTCAAAATGTTCGTATGGCTCCGGTATTCTGGGCGGCTGCTGGAAGGGGCGATCCACCGTATACATTGGGTGAACACAGGTTTTTACCGTAGGCTCCGGCATGGAAAACGAACGCATTTCCGTAAACTCTGGCATCTCCGGATAAGGCGTGTACGGCTCATGTAGCGGCTGTCCTGCTTTTCCATGCACATCATTGAGATATTGGAGGTGCCATATCTTCCAGTCCTCCTGCTCCTTGATAAAGTCCGCAGCCACCCACGCCCACTGCCAGTAGGCCTCCGGCCCTCCGGCAGTCAGTAGTGCATATGTGTTTCGAAGCGTCCAGATTCCCTTGGCTGTTTTCCCATCCTCGGCTACCTCGATCACGGGAGTATCCAAGGGGAAATAGTTCATGGTGCCCATACCATAGGTTGCTTCTTCGGACTTACCCGCTACCTTTTCCGGGAAGCAGGCTCGCAGCAGCCGATTGGTCAACACATTTCGCTGATGCATCGCCGCATAGCAGGCTTCCACCGCCTCCCGACCCACATAATAACCGTCATTGGTGGCCAGACACACGTCCTGCGCCTCACTCCACAACGCTGTAAAGATCTCACCCTCCCGTTTGACCAGATGATGCTGCGAGTAAATTCCCATCAGGTTTTGCACCCTGTGCCGATCTTCCCACCGGCTGACTAAGTACTCCGCCGTTACAGTTTTCATGATCCACGCTCCTTACAGCCGGTGTCCGGTCATTTTATCCACTGTAGGATGCTCATAACGGCCGGTACAGGTCATGGTGCCCTCTACGGTTCCATCTTCCGCAATCGTGCCCGCATAAGTCATAAAGAAGGGCTTTGCATCCTTGGGAGGGCCATGGTGACCAGGACCGCCGGGGCCGCCAGGACCGCCGGGGCCACCAGGACCGCCGGGGCCGCCAGCCTGCGGCCCATGTCCACCCTGTACAGTAAACTCAAAACGA
>OLRG01001722.1_pt1 | contig 16939 bp, 17 predicted proteins | sample 1672331 | NCBI WGS metagenome assembly OLRG01 (sample SAMEA3136672, study PRJEB25190) | human gut metagenome
AAAGAGATGCAGGACTGTCACCCTGCCGTTGTTTATCAATCCAAGAAGTCCCTTTGGGGGCTTTTTTATTTTGTAAAGTGTGGTGACAAGACTATCTCACTCTCTGAATGAGGTATGGACGAATCTTATAAGGGAGGAATTGTCAAAATTAACAGAAAATTCTTGACATCTCTCTAAAAAGGAGTACAATAGTTGGTAAATCAGAAAGTAACTGGTCTTAGATTTTCAGGGAGCCTGCGGTGATTGTGAGTAGGTAATCGAGATGAGCGAACATTGGGCTGATTGGATGATAATGAGAAGGTAATACATATTCTTCTCGGTTGGCACCCCTTACCGTGCAACTCCTTGTTAGAGGAGATAGAGATGATGGTCGTTTTTTTGGAGACCATTAACTGAGGTGGTACCGTGTTAAACTAGATTTAATGCCCTCACAGAGTTTTTCTCTGTGAGGTTTTTTGTTTACTTTTATCTTTAAAGAAGTGTTATGTCATTATTCAATGAAAGGTTGGGTATTTATGGATGCATTAAGCGATATTCGAATTGAGATTGATAATATTGACAGACAGTTGATTCGATTACTGGCCCAACGTCAAATACTTGTGGAAAAGGCAGGACGGCTTAAACCCAAGGGAGACAAGGTTGCTGTCCAGGCTAGTGATCGTGTTGCTCAAGTGATAGCAAACCGTCGTAAGGAGGCACTAGAGCTTGGCTTATCGCCAGATGTGGCTGAAAGTGTTTGGAGAAGCATGATTAAAGCATTTATTGCTTTGGAAGAGAAAGTGAACAAAGAATAATATGGTGCCAATACATCCTATAAAGGGGCCTTGCATCAGTCTTATTACTCTTGATAAACCAGTTTGAAAGGAAATATTATGAGAAAAATTTTACCAGCCGATACCTTAACACCAATCTTGGCTTATATGCGTGTTCAGGGGGAACACAAGGTTATCCTTGAATCTATTCCTCGTGAGAAGGAAAATGCACGTTTTTCTATTGTTGCCTACAATCCGGTCTTTGAAGTAACCTTCAAGGATGGTGTTCTTTATGAAAATGGTAAGGTTATTAATCAAGATCCTTTCGAATACTTGGACCAAGTAACAGTCAAGGGCATCAAGTCTGATCTACCTTTCGCAGGTGGTGCTATCGGGTTTGCAGGCTATGACATGATTGGTCTCTATGAAAATATCGGTGAGATTCCAGAAGATACGATTGGGACACCTGATATGCATTTCTTCATCTATGAGTCTTATTTGATTTTTGACCACAAGAAGGAAAAGGTTTATGTGGTTGAGGACAATATCTACTCTGGTCGTGACAACGATGCGGTGCGTCAAGCTCTTGGTCAGGTGGTAACCAACCTCCAGACTCAGGCGCCAAACGAGTTTACGCCTCAAGCCTTGCAAGCCTTGCAATTTTCAAATCATATCGAAAAAGAAGTCTTCATGGATATGGTGGCTAAGGCCAAGAAACTCATTCGTGAGGGAGATATGTTCCAATGTGTGCTTAGCCAACGCTTTTCAGCGGACTTTGAGGGAGATCCTTTGGATTACTACCGTAACTTGCGTGTGACCAACCCATCAAACTATCTTTATTTCTACGATTTTGGAGATTATCAGGTGATTGGTGCTAGCCCAGAGAGTTTGGTTTCAGTGAAAAATGGAGAGGTGGTAACCAATCCGATTGCTGGAACTCGCCCTCGTGGTACCAATGAGGCGGAAGACGCTGCTTTGGCAGATGAACTCTCACATGATGTCAAAGAAACTGCGGAACACCGTATGTTGGTTGACTTGGGACGTAATGATATTGGTAAGATTGCTAAAAATGGTACGGTCAAGGTGACCAAGTATATGGAAGTTGAGTATTTCCGCTATGTGATGCATCTTACCAGTGTGGTTAAGGGACAACTCTTGCCGGAATTGACAGCACTGGATGCGCTAAAATCAACCCTTCCAGCTGGAACCGTATCAGGAGCACCTAAGATTCGTGCCATGCGTCGTATATATGAGCTTGAGCAGGAAAAACGTGGTATTTATGCGGGAGCTATTGGTTATCTGTCTGCGACAGGAGATATGGACTTTGCCATTGCCATCCGTACTATGATTCTCAAAAATCAAAAAGCCTATGTTCAAGCAGGTGCTGGTGTTGTTTACGATAGTGTTCCTGAAAATGAATTTTACGAAACGATTAACAAGGCGAAAGCTATGACAAGAATAGGAGATGCCCAATGATTTTATTAGTTGATAACTATGACTCTTTTACCTATAATTTGGCACAATACCTAGGGACATTTACAGAGGTAAAGGTCTTGCGTAACGATGATGAGAACCTCTATGAAGAGGCGGAAAAAGCTGACGGGCTTGTCTTTTCACCGGGTCCAGGTTGGCCAGCTGATGCGGGTAAAATGGAAGCCTTAATCAAGGATTTCGCTGGTAAAAAACCGATGATGGGAATTTGCTTGGGGCATCAAGCTATTGCGGAAACTTTTGGTGGTAAACTTGGCTTGGCTAAGAATGTCATGCATGGGAAACAAAGTAACATCACTTTTGAAACGCCATCACCTATTTTCAAGGATATCGACAATGATGTCCCAATCATGCGTTACCATTCCATCGTTGTTGACCAAATGCCAGAGGGCTTTGATGTGACAGCTATCACAACTGATGATCAAGAAATTATGGCCATTCAACATAAGGAGCTACCTATTTACGGTTTGCAATATCACCCAGAAAGCATCGGAAGTCCAGATGGACTTAAGATGGTTGAAAATTTCGTAAAAATTGTTGCAGGCTAGTTGGACAGTCTTTGGACTAGATTTTTCTACGCTCAAAATCTCTCGCGTGCATCAGAAAACATTGAACAGTTTTTTAAAGGAAAACAGATATGAAAGAAATATTCCTACAAATCTCAAACCGTCAAGACTTGTCTCAAGACCAAGTCCAAGCAGTCTTTGACCGCATTCTTAAAAATGAAGTCTCAGAAAGCCAAATTGCTGCCTTCCTTATGGGGCTTAAGACTAAGGGGGAAACAGCAGATGAAATCACAGGTATCGTGCGTGCCCTCAAATCACATGCGACTGTCTTGCCTGAGACTTTCACAGACGCTATGTGTAACTGTGGAACTGGTGGGGACCAGTCTTATAGCTTCAACATTTCGACTACTGTTTGCTTTATCCTAGCAGCAGGCGGTATTCGTATGGCCAAGGCTGGTAACCGTTCGATTTCCTCTAAATCTGGTTCGGCAGACGTTCTTGAAGCCCTTGGAATCAACGTTGCGGCATCACCAGAAACCCTATCTAAAGCACTTGATGAAGTTGGTTTAGCCTTTATCTTTGCCCAAACCATGCACCCAGCTATGCGTTTTATCGGTCCAGCCCGCCAAGCTCTTGGGATTCCAACGATTATGAACTTGGTTGGGCCACTGGCTAATCCTCTTGACCTTGAGACACAACTCATGGGGCTTTATCGTGTGGAATTACAAGAAATTGTTGCTAATGCTATTCAACAGTTGGGACGTAAACGTGCGGTTATTATCACAGGTCCTGACAATATGGACGAAGCTGCCCTCTATGGCACTAACACCTACACCCTTTTGGAAGATGGTCACATTAGTCAGCACACTTTCACTTATGAAGATTTGGGTATGGAAAAGGTTGAGTTGTCTGACATCACAGGTGGCGATGCCAAGGAAAATGCAGAGATTCTTCTAAGTGTCTTGAAAAATGAAGCTACTCCTTATCTTGAAACAACAGTGCTTAATGCGGGTCTCGGCTTCTTTGCCAATGGTAAGGTTGCGACCATTAAAGAAGGTGTTGAGCTTGCTCGTCAATTGATTGCGGACGGCTCAGCCCTAGAAAAACTTCGCCAACTCCAAGAGGTACAAGTATGAGTAAAGCCTTTCTCCCAACAATTTTAGAACAAAAAGAAAAAGAAGTGGCCCAGTTGGTCATGGAAGACTTGCAACCCTTGCGTCAGACCTATCGTCTTTATGATTTTCTCAAGTCAAATCAAAACAAGCTGCAAATTATTTCTGAAGTGAAAAAAGCTAGTCCAAGTATGGGTGATATTAACCTAGATGTGGATATTGTGGCTCAGGCCAAGACCTATGAAGAAAATGGTGCAGCCATGATTTCTGTTTTGACAGATGAGGTTTTCTTCAAGGGTGATATTTCCTATTTGAAAGAAATTTCGTCACAGGTGGCTATTCCAACCTTGGCTAAGGACTTCATTATTGATGAGAAACAGATTGTGCGTAGTCGTAATGCGGGTGCGACAGTCATTCTCTTGATTGTAGCGGCCTTGCCAGAGGCTCGTCTCAAGGAGCTCTACGATTTTGCGACAAGCCTTGGCTTGGAAGTCTTGGTTGAAACGCATAATCTGCCAGAATTGGAAGTGGCTCATCGTATTGGTGCTGAGATTATCGGTGTTAACAACCGTAATTTGGTTACTTTTGAGACAGATATCAACACCAGTCTAGAGTTATCAACACATTTCAAGGACAAGCCTGTTTATATTTCTGAGTCGGCTATTTTTACAGGTCAGGATGCTGCCTTAGTTGCCCCATATTTTAATGGGATTCTAGTAGGAACTGCCCTTATGACAGCTGAAAATGTGGCTGAAAAGGTCAAGGAGTTGCAAATTGACAAAGGTTAAAATTTGTGGACTGTCGACACCAGAAGCGGTAGCAACTGCAGTTGAAGCAGGTGCTGACTACATTGGCTTTGTGTTCACCAAGAGTAAGCGCCAAGTGAGTCTTGAGCAAGCTCACCAGCTGGCTAAAGGGGTGACAGCCCAAACAAAAGTCGTCGGTGTCTTTGTTTCACCAAGTCTTGAGGAACTGGAAGAAGCGATTGGTCAGGTTCCTTTAGATATCGTTCAGATTCATGGAAGTTTTGATGAAGTTCTGATTCCAAAGATTTCAGTACCAGTTATTCGAGCTATTCAGATTTCAGATAGCGATTCTCAAGTCAAGAGCCAGGCGGATTATCTTCTCTTTGATGCTCCCATTGCTGGTAGTGGTCAGACCTTTGACTGGCAACTCTTGGCTGATAAGCAGATTGAGCAGGATTATTTCATCGCTGGTGGCTTAACTGTGGACAATGTGGCAGAGGTCAAGGAGATTTTCCACCCCTATGCCTTAGATGTGTCCTCAGGTGTCGAGACAGATGGTTCCAAAGATTTAGATAAGATTAAAGCATTTATAGAAAGAGTGAAAGCATGACATATCAACAACCTGATGCAAAAGGATTTTACGGAAAATTCGGTGGTCAGTTCGTTCCAGAAACGCTGATGACAGCTGTTATTGAATTGGACAAGGCCTATCGTGAAGCCAAGGAGGATCCAAGTTTCCAAGCGGAATTGGATGATCTCCTCAAAAACTATGTGGGCCGTGAGACACCTCTTTACCACGCCAAACGTTTGACTGACCATATCGGTGGAGCGCAAATTTATCTTAAACGTGAGGATCTTAACCATACAGGTGCCCACAAGATTAACAATGCCCTTGGTCAAGTCTTGCTTGCCAAACGTATGGGCAAGAAGAAAATCATCGCCGAAACAGGTGCAGGTCAACACGGTGTTGCAACAGCGACAGCCGCAGCCCTTTTCGACATGGATTGTACAATCTATATGGGTGAAGAAGATGTTAAACGTCAGGCGCTTAACGTTTTCCGTATGGAATTGCTTGGTGCCAAGGTATTTAGCGTAACAGATGGTTCGCGAGTGCTTAAGGATGCCGTAAATGCAGCCCTTCGTGCTTGGGTTGCAGGTATCGAGGATACGCACTACATCATGGGATCTGCCCTTGGTCCTGCACCATTCCCAGAAATTGTTCGTGACTTCCAATCTGTCATCGGTCGTGAAGCCAAACGCCAATACGCTGAGATTTCAGGTGGTAAATTGCCAGATGCTGTAATGGCTTGTATCGGTGGTGGTTCAAATGCTATCGGTATGTTCTACCCATTTGTTAATGATAAGTCAGTAGCCATGTATGGTGCTGAGGCTTCTGGTTTGGGGCTTGATACTGAAAAACATGCCGCAACCTTTGCCAAAGGCCGTCCAGGTATCCTTCATGGAGCGCTTATGGATGTCCTCCAAGATGCTCACGGTCAAATCATGGAAGCCTTCTCTATCTCAGCAGGTCTGGACTACCCAGGGGTTGGTCCTGAGCACTGTTATTTCAACGAAATTGGACGTGCGACTTACGACTCTATCACAGACGAAGAAGCTCTTGAAGGCTTCAAACTTCTGTCACGTTTGGAAGGTATTATCCCAGCTCTTGAGTCTAGCCATGCCATTGCGCTTGCGCAAAAAGTGGCAGCTAAGATGTCACCAGACCAAAGCCTCATCGTCTGCCTCTCAGGTCGTGGGGACAAGGACGTTATGCAGGTTAAAGAACGTTTCGAAGCTGAAGCAGAAGGGAAATAAACCATGACAAAAACACTAACAAAACACCTACAAGCTATCAAAGACAGTAAACGCGGTATTTTCGTACCTTACATCATGGCGGGTGACCATGCTAAAGGTCTAGACGGACTCTTTGAGACCATTGCTCTCTTGGAAAATAGTGGTGTCTCAGCTATTGAGGTGGGTATTCCATGGTCAGACCCTGTGGCCGATGGTCCCGTTATTGAATTAGCAGGACAACGTAGTTTGGCTAAAGATGTGACTTTGACAGCTATTATCAAGAAGCTTCAAGAACAAAAAACACAGGTACCTTTGGTTATCATGACCTACATCAACCCAGTTTATCAATATGGTATCGAAGCCTTTGTTAAGGATCTTGCAGATACATCTGTCAAGGGGCTCATTATTCCTGATTTGCCAGACGAACACGCTGACTTTATCACCCCATATTTGAAAGACAGTGATATTGCTCTCGTGCCTTTGGTAAGCTTGACTACAGGTATTGACCGTCAGAAACAGTTGATTGATGGTGCAGAAGGTTTTATCTACGCTGTTGCCATCAATGGCGTTACTGGTAAGACTGGTAATTACCGTGATGACCTTGATAAACACTTGGCTAACTTGACTGCTCATGCTGACATTCCAGTTCTCACAGGTTTCGGTGTGTCAACAGAGGAAGATATCAAACGCTTTAACGCTGTGTCAGACGGTGTTATCGTGGGATCAAAAATCGTCCGTGACCTTCACGACGGTAAGGAAGAAGAAGTGGCTGAATTTGTTACATTCGGTTCACACTTTGAAAAATAGCAGATGATACTTTCCAGAAATGGGGAGTATTTTTTATCAAAATTATTCTTTGGAGCAATTTGATTTTCTTAGTTATCAAGCTTATAATATGGGTGGATTGTAGCGAATTAAATTTATCTCTTGTTTTTATTTTCATCTTACTTATAGAAAGAAGGTAGACAAATGAAAGTATCATTGAGGGTAATACTAGGGGTCTGTTTCTTAATAGGCGCCTTACTATTTTTCTATCGAGGAGAAAATCACTATGCTCTGATTTTTCTTTTGGTTGGTGCCTTGTATCTCTACAAAGGTCTGAGTTGAGGGTTAAATCATCGTAATCAACTTTTCTATATCTCGTATTGAATGAATAAGCCTTTTTAGTGACATGAATGTCACTATTTTTTTCTTTTCGAAAACTATAGAATGATGTCATAGCTTGTTTAGAGCTAAAAAAGTAAGGAAGAGAAGGGTTCTCTGAACTTGATTGATTACATTTTGTCATTCTTTGTATCAAACAAGAAAGCTCAGGCAATACTCTTTATGATAATTTACTTGGCTATTATTTACCCTAGCATATTTACATTTTTGTATGGTGAAGGCAGGGATTTTGGGCGTAGCCTCGTCAACTCAATCTTATCTTAGTAAAGTTTAGCACCTCTTAGGAGGTGTTTTTCTAATGCGCTGAACTATTGAAGGCTAGTATGTTCAGTGTTACAATAAGTGCAATGAAAAAGAAAAGGTTTAGAAATCGTTAATGTTTACCAACAATTCCAGAATTATTTTCCTTAATAGGTTTTTGTCGCTGATTATCGAGTACGGCTATGCGATAGCACTGAGTATTATCTTCTCTAAAATCTCGGTGGACTATGTCTTAGGGCTATGGATTGCCAAATTCTTAGGAGGGATTCTTGCCAATGTGGGACACCAATTTGTAGGAAAAATCACAAATAAAAAATATGTTTTGATTGGTATTGAATTGCTTAAGGCAGTCTGTCTGGCTTTAATCTATCTTGCCATGGGTAGTGTTTTTGTATTTGCTTTGGTGGTTTTGACTGAAGTGCTGACGACTTACTTTAACAGTTTGTTGTCCTCAGCGGTGCCTGTGCTTGTTAAAAAAGCCAACTTGCAAAAATTTAACAGTACCTATACCATGATTGGGTCAGCTTCCTATTTCTTAGCACCTATGATAGTTGGTCTCTGGGGTAGCCTTGATTTAGGGAGCTTATTTTTGGTCTACAGTGTGCTAACGCTACTAGCAACCCTCTTATTGTTTAAACTGGGACCGATTATTTTTGACCGTGAGAATGAATCAGAAGAGGAGGTTTCTTCCAGTCAAGGTAGTCCTATTTTTGGAAGGCAGAGTGTCGTCCTTAAGATGGTTATGATGACTATACTCTTACAGTCAGTGGGTGTCTTATATGATGCTTATGAGGTTATCTTCCTGACCAAAGACGTCGGTATTTCTAGTCAGGCCTATTCTTTCTCTCTGTCCTTCTTGGCCATTGCCTTTCTAGCAACGAGTTCGATTCTATCTTTCAAAAGTCTCACTAAATACTCCCCTATGACCGTTTACTTGTTAGGCTCTCTTGTCTATTTGGGTTACGTTGTCGTCTTTCCATTCGTAGCTAACCTACCGACTGTTTTGCTTAGCTATATCTTTTTAGCAGTTGGCCAAACGATATCTGGAATCTCGCAAAATGTTTACCTGCAGGAGAAGTTGAATCCTCTACAGCTCAACAATCTTTATTTGAAAATTGAAGTCTTGAATCAGGTTTTGACAGGGATTGTTGTATTTGTCAGTGGTATGCTTATCAAGAGAGGTCTGCAAGTCACTACAATTTATTTGGGATACAGTCTTCCAGTCATTATACTCGTTTTGGGAATAATGCTTATGACTAAACTGCATCAGAAAAATCCAAAGGCATAATTTTTTGCCTAAGATAATGAAAGTCTTCCAAGGTCCTTGAAGTGATCTTGGAAATTTTTTTAAAAATAAATCTACAAATGTAGACAAAACTCTTGACGAATTTTCACAATAGCGTTAAAATAAATTTACAAACGTAAACGAATAATAACATTCAGAAAGGAGCTATCATGCTGACAATTTCATCTGCGGAATGGGAAGTCATGCGAGTGCTCTGGGCTAAGGGGCAGGCGACTTCTTCAGAGATTATAGCGATTCTAGCTAAGAAGTTAGACTGGTCGGCTTCGACAGTTAAGACCTTGCTTGGGCGTTTGGCGGACAAGGGTTACCTTACCAGTCAGCGTCAAGGACGAGGGTTTATCTATCAAGCCAGCTTGGGTGAAGATGAAGCGAATTTTCAAGCTTTAGAGGCTGTTTTTGACAAGATTTGTTTGACCAAACACAGCGATTTGTTGGGGCAACTCATGGCAAAGACACCCATGACTCAAGCTGATGTGGATAAGTTACAGGCCTTGCTTTTAGCAAAAGAACCTGTGGATCAGGTGGTTTGTGACTGTGTGCCTGGCCAATGTGCTTGTGGGCATCATATGGAGGTGATATAGGAAATGGCAAAAGAAACCTTTGTGGTTAATGGGATGACCTGTGCATCCTGTGTAGCCAACGTTGAAAATGCTGTTAATAAGTTGGATGGTGTGGACAAGGCTGTGGTTAACCTAACCACCGAAAAAATGTCTGTGGATTATGCTGGGGATAAGGTTAGTCCAGAAGCTATTGAAAAAGCTGTGGCTGACGCTGGTTATGAGGTCGAAGTCTACAATCCAGATACAGCTAAAAGTCAGGAAGAACGTGAAGAAGACAAGATTCACAAGGTGCGTGAGCGTCTCATTTGGTCATCAATCTTCACCGTTCCTCTCTTTTATCTAGCTATGGGGCCAATGGTCGGTCTACCTGTGCCAAACTTCTTGTCTCCTCATCATGCAGCCTTGACTTATGCCTTGGTGTTGCTGGTTTTGACAGTGCCCGTCATGTGGTTAGGCCGTTCTTTCTATAGTAATGGTTTTCGTACCTTGGCCAAGGGTCATCCTAACATGGATGCCTTGGTAGCCTTGGCAACTTCGGCGGCCTTCCTTTATAGTCTTTATGGTACTTACCACATTTCTTTGGGGCATGCCCATCACGCCCACCAACTTTATTTCGAGTCGGTGGCTGTTATCTTGACCCTGATTACTCTAGGTAAGTACTTTGAAACCCTCTCTAAGGGTCGAACTTCAGAAGCTATCAAGAAACTCATGCACTTGTCAGCCAAGGAGGCAACAGTCCTTCGTGATGGTAAGGAAGTCAAACTTCCTGTGGATAAGGTTGTTCTTGGTGACCATATTGTGGTCAAACCTGGGGAAAAGATAGCCGTGGATGGTCGAGTGATTTCTGGTAGCTCTGCTATTGATGAGAGTATGCTTACAGGTGAGTCACTTCCTATTGAAAAATCAGCTGGTAAACCAGTTTTTGCAGGTTCTATTAATGGTCAGGGTAGCTTGATTTATGAGGCGGAAAAGATTGGTAAGGACACCTTGCTTTCCCAAATTATCAAATTGGTTGAGGATGCCCAACAAACCAAGGCACCGATTGCCAAGATTGCCGATCAGGTATCAGCAGTCTTTGTTCCCGTTGTCATGGCCATTGCCCTTGTTTCAGGTCTCTTCTGGTACTTTATTATGGGACAAACCTTTACCTTCGCTATGACAGTAGCAGTCAGCGTCTTGGTTATTGCTTGTCCATGTGCATTGGGACTTGCGACACCGACAGCCATCATGGTTGGTACAGGCCTTGGTGCTGAACACGGTATTCTCTACAAGCGTGGAGATGTGCTTGAGTTAGCCCACAAGGCTGATGTCCTCGTCTTTGACAAGACAGGAACCATTACTCAGGGGAAACCTCAGCTCGTTTCTAGCTATACTTATGGCAATAGCAGAGCAGCCTTGCAGCTTTTGGCATCCTTGGAAGCCAAGTCTGAACACCCTTTGGGTCAAGCCATCCTTGTGGCAGCAGAAAATGCTAACTTGGACTTGTTGGAGATGGACAATTTCTCAAGTTTGACTGGACGAGGACTAACTGCTAGCTATGCAGGAAAAACTTATCTAGCTGGGAATCAAACCCTAATGACAGAGGAAAAAGTCGACTTGACTTCAGCACAAGCTGATTTCCAAAGCTTGACAGCCGATGGTCAGACTCCTATTTTTCTGGCTGAAGATGGTAAGTTAATCGGACTCTTTGGTGTAGCTGATCAGGTTAAAGCAGACAGTGCTGATATGGTGGCAGCCCTTCATCAAATGGGCAAGGAAGTCATCATGTTGACTGGTGATAATGACCAAACAGCCCAAGCTATCGCACAAAAAGTTGGTATCAAGCGTGTTATCAGTCAAGTGCTTCCGCAAGAAAAATCTAGGGTGATTAGCGACCTTCAGGCAGAAGGAAAATCAGTCATCATGGTTGGTGATGGTATCAATGATGCCCCAGCCCTTGCGACTGCTGATATCGGTATTGCCATGGGTTCAGGGACAGATATTGCCATGGAAAGTGCCGATATGGTCCTTATGAAACCAAATCTCATGGATGTCGTTAAGGCTCTGAAAATCAGTCAAGCAACTATCACGACGATTAAAGAGAACCTCTTCTGGGCCTTTATCTACAATATCCTGTCTATCCCAGTGGCCATGGGTGTCCTCCACATCTTTGGTGGTCCGCTTCTTGACCCAATGATAGCAGGACTGGCTATGAGCTTTAGCTCTGTCTCAGTTGTCCTCAATGCTCTGCGCCTCAAACGTCGCAAAGTCTAAGCGTCAGTTACTTATAACTCCCGCCACTTAAGCTGTGTATCAAAAAAATAATTAAAAAAAAGGAAGAAAGAAAAATGACAAAAACATATAACATTACAGGAATGAAATGCCAAGGCTGTGTCAACACCGTTACCGAAAAACTCTCTGCTGTCAAAGGCGTAGACAAGGTTCAAGTTGACCTCGAAAACAAACAAGTCACTATTGAAGGGAAACCATGGAAGTGGTCTCTCAAACGTGCCCTCAAAGGCACTAAGTTCGAACTTGGTGATGAAATTTAAGACAGGAAAAAAACAGCTCTAAGGCTGTTTTTTTCTACCTATAATCTTTTTGAAAATCCCTTCCTTTTGTGATATGATTAAAGTAATTATGTTCTCAAAATTGAGACTAGAAAATCAAGAAAAGAAAACGGTATACCTATGTCTAAACAAACCCTTATCCTTCTTTACGGTGGACGTTCAGCAGAACGTGAAGTGTCTGTGCTCTCAGCTGAGAGTGTTATGCGTGCGGTGGATTACAGCGCATTTGAGGTTAAAACCTACTTTATCACTCAGTCTGGTAATTTTATCAAAACACAAGAATTTACAGAAACACCAGGTGATGACGAGAAGCTTATGACTAATGCCACAGTTGTGGCTAGTCAGGCTATCAAACCAAGCGATATTTATGAAGAAGGCGCTGTGGTATTCCCGGTTCTTCATGGTCCTATGGGTGAGGATGGTTCTATCCAAGGTTTCCTCGAAACCCTCAAATTGCCATACGTGGGTACCAATGTTCTTTCATCAAGTGTGGCTATGGACAAGATTATGACCAAGCATATTCTTGAAGTTGCTGGTGTGCCTCAGGTTGCCTACACAGTCTTCATCGAGGGTGAAGATTTGGAAGCAGCAGTAGCTGAAACGCTTGAAAAATTGACCTTCCCAGTGTTTGTCAAACCTGCTAACATGGGGTCATCTGTTGGGATTTCTAAAGCTGAAAATGAAGCAGAGCTTCGTGCAGCGATTGATTTGGCTCTCAAATATGATAGTCGTATCTTGATTGAGCAAGGTGTGGCTGCCCGAGAAATCGAGGTTGGTATCCTTGGCAATACAAATGTCAAAACGACTGATCCAGGTGAAGTAGTCAAAGATGTGGCTTTCTATGACTATCAAGCCAAGTACATTGACAATAAGATTACCATGGACATCCCAGCTCACGTGCCTGCAGAAGTCATGACACAAATGCGTGCTTATGCGGCCAAGGCCTTCCGTGCCCTTGGTGGTTGTGGTCTTGCCCGCTGTGATTTCTTCCTGACAGAGGATGGAGCCATCTACCTTAACGAGCTCAACACCATGCCAGGTTTCACCCAATGGTCAATGTATCCACTTCTTTGGGAAAATATGGGACTTTCTTACTCAGACCTTATCAAGGAATTGGTAGCCTTGGGACAAGAAATGTTTGACAAACGTGAAAGCCATTTAATTTAAGAAATAGTATCTAGAACACAGACATCTTAGTCTCGGAGAAATCTCTGAGACTGAGGTGTTTTTTTTCTTTACAGAAATCCAGGTTTTATTTATATCTTTTCTTTATCACCTCGATAAAAAATACATATTATCCAAATAATCTAACAGGTGGTAGAATAAATCTAACGTTTCAAATGAAATAAAGCAATTCGTTCGTGTTTGATGAAGATTTGCGTATCGCGATGATTATCAGAGGCGAGTGAAGGTCAAAGGGCTAGAAGTAGATGGCAGTGAATGCTCACGGAATTTTACACGCCCTTTGTATCTTATGGAATTGAACACAGGCTAAATTCCTAGAGCAAAAGATAAACTTCCTAGTGTGCCAGCACACGTCGTCAGTTTCCTATTTGCCTTACGGAATTTTCTACGCCCTTTGTATCTTAAATGAGGAGGTAAGTTTTGGACTGGTCCATTGTTCAACAGTATTTGCCCTTTTATCAGAAGGCATTCTTTTTAACCTTACATATTGCCGTTCTGGGGATTCTTGGTTCCTTCCTTTTGGGCTTGGTGGTGAGTGTTATTCGTCATTATCGAGTACCGATTTTGAGTCAGCTTTCGACGGCTTATATTGAGTTATCTCGTAATACGCCGCTCTTGATTCAGCTTTTCTTTCTCTACTTTGGCTTGCCTCGTATAGGTTTGGTTCTATCCTCAGAGGCTTGTGCTGTGGTAGGTTTGATTTTCTTGGGTGGTTCCTATATGGCGGAGTCCTTCCGAAGTGGCCTAGAGGCTGTTAGTCAGACCCAGCATGAAGTGGGTTTGTCTATTGGTTTGACGCCATTCCAAGTCTTTCGCTATGTGGTCCTTCCTCAGGCAGTGGCTGTGGCGCTTCCGTCATTTAGTGCTAACGTCATTTTCCTTATCAAGGAAACGTCAGTATTCTCAGCGGTAGCCTTGGCGGATCTGATGTATGTGGCCAAGGATTTGATTGGTCTTTACTACGAAACCGATGTGGCTCTAGGCATGTTGGTGGTGGCTTATCTCTTGATGTTGCTGCCGATTTCTCTAGTCTTTAGTTGGATTGAAAGGAGGTTACGCTATGCAGGATTCGGGCTTTCAGGTTCTTCTTCAGGGGAATAATTTCCTACGTATCTTACAAGGTTTAGGCGTAACTATTGGAATTTCCATCGTCTCGGTTCTTCTGTCCCTCTTACTAGGAACACTTTTTGGGATTGTCATGACTTCGAAGTCTAGGATTGTTCGTTTCTTGTCACGTATTTATCTGGAATTTATTCGTATCATGCCCCAGTTGGTCTTGCTCTTTATTGTTTATTTTGGTCTGGCTAGGAACTTTAACATCAATATCTCAGGTGAGTTATCGGCTATTATCGTCTTTACCCTTTGGGGAACAGCTGAGATGGGTGATTTGGTGCGTGGGTCAATCACGTCGCTACCTAGACACCAGTTTGAGAGTGGAAGAGCCCTTGGATTGACCAATGGGCAACTCTATACCTATGTGATTATCCCACAAGTCTTGCGTCGCTTGTTGCCTCAGGCTATTAACCTTGTGACACGGATGATTAAAACGACGTCCTTGGTGGTTTTGATTGGCGTGGTTGAGGTGACCAAGGTTGGTCAGCAGATTATCGATAGTAACCGCCTGACTATTCCAACAGCTTCTTTTTGGATTTATGGCACGATTTTGATTCTTTATTTTGCCATTTGTTATCCAGTATCTAAGCTGTCTACTTATCTTGAAAATCGTTGGAGGAACTAAGATGACAGAAAGCATTTTACAAATCAAGGATTTGAGAAAGTCCTTTGGGGACAATGAGATTCTCAAAGGCATCTCCTTGGATGTTAAACAAGGTGAAGTCGTTGTTATCCTGGGTTCCTCAGGTTGTGGGAAATCGACCTTGCTACGTTGCATCAATGGCTTGGAGACCATCCAAGGAGGCGACATTCTCCTGGATGGCAAGTCTATCACTGGCAGTAAGAAGGATTTCCACCTGATTCGTCAGAAAATCGGAATGGTCTTTCAAAGTTATGACCTCTTTCCACATTTGGACATCCTGCAAAATCTGATTTTGGGGCCAGTCAAAGCTCAAGGGCGTAATAAGGAAGAAGTCATTGCGGAGGCTGAGAAACTCTTGGACCGTGTGGGGCTTCTAGACAAGAAACATAGCTTCGCACGACAACTGTCAGGTGGTCAAAAGCAACGTGTAGCCATTGTCCGTTCTTTGCTCATGCATCCTAAAGTTATCCTCTTTGATGAGGTGACGGCTTCGCTTGACCCTGAGATGGTTCGTGAAGTTCTGGAATTGATTAACGACCTCGCTCAAGAAGGACGGACCATGTTGATTGTGACCCATGAGCTTCAGTTTGCGCGTGCCATCGCTGACCGTATTATCTTTATGGATAAGGGAGTCATCGCTGAGGAAGGTACTGCTGAAGAATTCTTCAATCATCCAAAGACCCAGCGAGCTCAAGAGTTCCTCAATGTCTTTGACTTCAGCCAGTTTGGTGCCTATTTGTAACCCATTGTTTTTAGTAAAAATTATAATATTTTAGGAGATATTTATGAAATTAACAAAGAAAATTTTTGCCCTATTAGCCCTCGTCTTAGCCTTGGTGGCAGTGACTGCTTGCTCAAGTAACAGTAGCTCTGGTAAATCAACAGCCAAAGCACGTACCATCGAAGAAATTAAGAAGAGTGGTGAACTCCGTATCGCCGTCTTTGCGGACAAGAAACCTTTCGGTTATGTAGATAACAAGGGTGCTTACCAAGGTTACGATATTGAACTTGGGAACCGTTTGGCAAAAGACTTGGGTGTTAAACCTAAATACGTCTCAGTAGATGCGGCCAACCGTGCAGAATTCTTGATTTCAAACAAGGTAGATATTACCCTCGCCAACTTTACAGTAACAGATGAACGTAAGAAACAAGTGGATTTCGCCCTTCCTTACATGAAAGTCTCAATCGGTGTGGTGTCACCTAAAGACAAGGTCATTAAGGATGTTAAAGAGCTTGAAGGTAAGACTTTGATTGTTACTAAGGGAACAACTGCTGAAACTTACTTTGAAAAGAACTACCCAAATATCAAATTGCAAAAGTATGACCAATATAGCGATGCTTACCAAGCCCTCCTTGATGGTCGTGGCGATGCCTTCTCAACTGATAATACAGAAGTTCTTGCTTGGGCTCTAGAAAATAAAGGTTACGAAGTAGGAATCACATCACTTGGTAACCCAGATACCATTGCCTCAGCCGTTCAAAAAGGTAACAAAGAACTCCTTGACTTTATCAATAAAGACATTAAGAAACTTGGTAAAGAGAATTTCTTCCACAAAGATTATGAAAAAACACTTCGTCCAACTTACGGTGATGCAGCTAAAGCTGATGACCTCGTGGTTGAAGGTGGCGAAGTGAAATAAGACTGACAGCCTTCGTAAAGGCAAGTCTTGCTTAATTAGAATAAAACAACCACCCCGTGGCTATGATATGCCCCCTGTCAAGTAGACAGGTTAAATATCTAAAAAAGTGTCTGTTTT
>OLRG01001727.1_pt1 | contig 16899 bp, 13 predicted proteins | sample 1672331 | NCBI WGS metagenome assembly OLRG01 (sample SAMEA3136672, study PRJEB25190) | human gut metagenome
GCCCTCTACAATGAAGATTGCGGACTCTTCGGGCTTTTTGGACGAGCAGTCCGCCAACTTGCCCGGCAGGGCGAACGAGTCGAGCACGCCCTTGCGGCGCGTCATCTCGCGGGCCTTGCGGGCGGCCTCGCGGGCCTTCAGGGCCTGCGTTGCCTTGCCGATGATGCGCTTGGCCGGCGCGGGGTTCTCCTCCAGGTACTCGGCCAAACCCTGCGTGACGGCATTCTGGACGAGCGGGCGGATCTCGGAGTTGCCGAGCTTCGTCTTCGTCTGGCCCTCGAACTGCGGGTCATGCAGCTTCACGGAGATGACGGCGGCCAAACCCTCGCGAGTGTCGTCGCCGGAGAGGTTGTTGTCCTTCTCCTTCAGGATGCCCTTGCTGCGCGCATACTCGTTGATGGTGCGCGTGACGGCCTGCTTGAAGCCGTCGAGGTGCGTGCCGCCCTCGTGTGTGTTGATGTTGTTGGCGAACGCCATGACGGAGTTCGCGGAGAACGACGTGGACCACTGCATGGCCACCTCGACCGTACCGTCGGCGCTTTCGGCCTCGAAGTAGATGGGCTTGTTCAGCGTTTCGCGACCCTCGTTAAGATAAGTCACGAAGTCGATGATGCCGCCTTCGTATTGGAAGACGTCGCTATGCGGCTCGGGCGAGGCGTCCGACACGATGAGGCTTGGATTTGCGCGCTCATCGGTCAGCGTGATCTTCAGACCCTTGTTCAGGAACGCCATCTCGCGGAAGCGCGCCGCAAGCACGCTGTAGTCGTAGATGGTGGTCTCGGTGAAGATCTCAGGATCGGGCCAGAAGGTGACCGTGGTGCCGGTGTGATCGGAGGTGCCCACCTCGTGCAGCTTCTCGCAGGTTTTGCCCTGCTCGAAAGCGATCTGGTATTCCTTGCCGTCGCGGCGCACGTTCACCTGCACGCGCGTGGACAGCGCGTTCACAACCGACACGCCCACGCCGTGCAGGCCGCCGGACACCTTATACCCCTCGCCGCCGAACTTGCCGCCGGCGTGCAGAACGGTCAGGACGACCTCGACCGTGGGGATCTTCTCCTTGGGATGCTCGTCGACCGGGATGCCGCGTCCGTCGTCGGAGACGGTGATGGAGTTGTCGGGGTGAATGGTCACCTCGATATGGCTGCAGTAACCGGCCAAAGCCTCGTCGACCGCGTTGTCCACGACCTCATAAACCAGGTGATGGAGACCGCGCGGGCCCGTGGAGCCGATATACATGCCAGGACGCTTGCGAACAGGTTCAAGGCCCTCGAGGACCTGAATGTCCGAGCCGTCGTAATGATCAGGTTTTGCTGCCACTGACACGCTCCTCTAGTATTGAATGTTTCGATTCCGGATTGTTCTGGAACCTAGTAATTTTACCACAACGCGTCTTGACACCGGTGCTCTTCACGCCCTTTACAGGCCTTCAGATGCCTTCTAAGGCATGATTTTCGCTCTAAAGACCACTTTTGCCGTTTTTTGAGCTTCCCGGCTTTTCGCTTGCCTCCAAGGCTTTCAAAATTGATTCCCTGAGGCGCTTGTCCTCAACGCCGGCAGCCTGCTCACGCAAACGGGCCGCGGCCTCCGAGCTGATGAGCGGCTCCGGGCTGCGCGCAGCCTGTGCCGCCTGCTGTGCGGCGCGCGCGGCCTCCTCGCGAAACGGGTGGCGGGCCTTCATATCGAAGCGGGCGGGCTTGATGGAGAACAGGGCCACATGCTCGCCCTGCTCGTTGAGGCGGATCTTGAGCATCTCCTGACGGGCATCGATATCCGAACGGATCATGGCATCATCGCAATACACCACGAGCAGGGTCTTGCCCGCGGGCACGCGCGCTGCCATAGGGTCGTTGGCCTGCTCGGGCTTCATGATGTACACGCCGTTGGTATGGTCGAGCACCAGTGACGCCGAATCGCGATACACGGCCTCCACGGCGCACTTCCAGCGCACATGCACCTCCGCAACGCGCTGGGAACGAGCCGCTTGCGCGCCGGAGGCGCCGAGGCTTTGCAGCAATTGCCGCAGCCCGCTGCCAAGATCGGCCATCATTCACCGTCCTTCCGCTCAAGGGGCAAGCGCACGACGCGGGCCGCCGCGAGCAGATCCTCGTCGAAATACGCCAGATTCGCCGTGGTTATAAACGTTTGGATATCCCCTGAGACGAACTTCACCAACGCACGGCGGCGCTGCTCGTCGAGCTCACTCATCACATCGTCGAGCAGCAGCACCGGCTGCTGGCCCAGGAGGTCGCAGATAAGCGTGACTTCCGCCAGCTTGAACGCCAGCACCGCCGAGCGCTGCTGGCCCTGGCTTCCGTATACGCCCACCGGACGCCCTTCGACGAAGAACTCGATGCGGTCGGCATGGGGTCCCACCAGCGCGCGGTGGCGGGCGCGCTCTTGCGCCATCGACGCCGCAAGAGCCGCGGCGAAACGTTCACGAGCCTCGTCGCGATCGAGCGTTTCGCCGGCATCGAGCCATTCACCCTCGGCAAGCCACGACGGCGCGTAGCGGGCCGACAGCGTTTCCCGGTTCCCCACGATCTCGGCGTAATAGCTTGCCATGGATGCCGCCAGCTTGCCGAACAGGGCCGCCCGATAGCACACCAGCTGAGCACCGCAGGTGACCATCAGGTCGTTCAAGCTTTCCAGCAAAAGCGGCGACGCTTCGTCTTTCAGCAACGAGTTCTTGTGACGCAGCACCTTGTCGAAGTCCCGGCGTATCAGGTAATGGTTGCGCGAGAGCTGCGACCCCACGGCGTCGAGCGCATTGCGGCGGGTGGTACCCGAACCCTTCGCCAGGTTCAGATCGTCAGGAGTGAACGTGACCGAGGGGATGACGCCCTTCAGGTCCGCCGTACGCTTTTGCTTGCCGTTGAGGGTGAACCGGCGTTTGCCCGCCTCAATCGTCAGGCCCAGCTCCAGCAACCTGCTCTCGTCGGCGGCGGTTGCATGCAGGCGCGCAAAATCGGCGCCATCGCGCACAAGCTGCACTCCGGTGGGATTTCTGAACGACGTTTGCGCCGTAAGCAGCTGAATCCCTTCCACGACGTTGGTCTTGCCGACGGCATTGGGCCCCACAAGCACGGTCAGGGGCCCGATGCCGTTCAAATGGAAATGCTCATAGCTGCGGAAATCATCGAACGCAACGTCTTTGATGCGAAGGCTCATGCAACGCCTTCGTTGTTAGGAAATGCGCACAGGCATGACCAGGTACAGGAAGTTCTCGCCTTCGCCGGCTTTGAAGATGCCCGGTTTCATGCCCGACTGGACTTCCAGGAACACGTCATCGGTGTTCACCGAACCCAAGCCGTCGAGCACGTATGCGTAGTTGAAGGCGATCTCGACGTTCTCACCCTCGCCTTGGCACGCCAGCGTTTCCTGAGCGCTTCCCACATCCTGGGCGGCGGCGGAAAGCTGCACGGTCTGGCTTTCCACGTCGATGGCGAACTTCACCGGCGAGCTTTGCTGACCCAGAATCGACGTACGCTTCACGCCGGAGACAAGGTGGCTCACGTTGAGGCGAACGCGCGTCGCATAGGAATCGGGCAGCAGCTGACGATAGTTCGGGAAATTGCCCTCGATGCGGCGGTTGATGAACACGGTGTCGTGATAGGTGACCACGATCTGGTTCTCAGCCAAGGCGATGGTCAGCGGGTCGTCCGTACGCGTCAGGGAGGCAAGCTCCTGCAGGAACGAGCCAGAGATAACGGCATGGAAGCCCTCGGCTGCGGGCTCGCCAAGCTGAGCCTCGGTGATGGCAAGGCGATAGGAGTCGGTTGCCACCATCTTCAGCGTTTCGCCCTCGAACGTGATGAGCACGCCGGTGAGGATGGCGCGGCTCTCGTCCTTGGAAACCACGCGCGCCACGCGCTTGACCATGGACGAGAATTGGGAGAACGGGATGGAGATAGCCTGCTGGGTATCAACATGAGGGAATCCCGGGAAGTCCTCGGCATCCAACGTCTTGATGGAGAACGAAGAAGCGTCGCACGTGATGACGGCGGAATCCTCGCCCGTTTCAACATGCACGGCAGCGTCGGGCAGGTTCTTCACGATATCGAAGAACAGCTTGCCGGGAAATACCGAGCGGCCCTCCTCTTCCACCAGGGCAGGGATGGTGAATTGAATGGACAGCTCCAAGTCGGTTGCCTGCAGCGTCAGGTTGTCGTTATGGGCATCAAGATAGATACCCGAAAGAATGGGCAGCGTGGAACGGGTGGCAATGCCCTTGAGCACAACGGCGAGCGCATCCTGCAGTTCCGATTGGTTGATGCTGAATTTCACTGGCTCCTCTTTCCTTTTACGTAAGACGTTGCTCCATGATAGATGGTTCATGCAACGTTGTTATTTATCTTCAATGCTTTTCTTTTAATAATAGGTTTTTGAATAGTAGTAATAATAAGCGCGGTGGAAATGTTGAGAACTCGCAAAACTCCATGTCATCCTTGAAAAGTAATTCAACTTCGAATGTGGGTTGCCTGTTCCCTCCATCCACCGCGATTATTGACTACATTATCTTTCCCCTTGAGTTCGATGGTTTTCGCCATGTTTTACGATGTTTATCCCCATGTTTTCCCGAATCCTTTAAAGTGCCTGGTCAACCTGGTTGTTTCACGTGAAACATTGCGTTTTTCTCGATGGTGTTGCGTTATAGCTCGCGAATTATCTGCCTGAGTGCTTCCATCTCCTCGCGGGCTACGCGGTTCTCCTTCATCTTCGCCTCGATGTTGCCCACCGAATACATGATGGTCGAGTGGTCCCTGTTGAACTTCTTCCCGATGTCCCCATAGGGGATGTCGAGCAGTTGTCGGCACAGGTAGATGGCGGTTTGGCGTGCGTGGGCGATGTTGCGCGTCCTCTTTTTTCCCACGATGTCGGTGTGACTGACCTTGAAGAAGTCCTCCGTCACCTTCAGGATGTCGTCTGCTGTGAGCCTTTTGCTGGGTCCGCCTGAGAAGTGGTTTTCCAGCAGTTTGCGCACGTCGGCCACGGTGATATCCGAGCCTTCCCCGCATTTCATCTTGACGATGACGTTGGTTACCGCGCTTTTCAGCTCTCTGATGTTCGATCCTGAACTCTCGGCGATGCATATCTGTACATCTTCGGGCATGTTGATAGGCCCGGATTGCTCCATATCCTCGTATTCGCGGATGAAGCTTTTGACGATGCTCAGCTTGGTCTCGATCTCGGGCGGCTGGATGTCGAACGTGCCGCCGGAGTTGAAGCGCGTCTTGTAGCGTTCGTCGATGTCGATGTTCTTCGGCGCGCGGTCGGCGGAGAGCACGACTTGTTTGCCTTGGCTTGTCAGCTTGTTGAATATCTGGAACATGATGTCGAGCGTCTGCTTCTTGCCCTGCAGTTGCTGGACGTCGTCGACGAGGAGGACGTCTGCTTCCTCGTAGTACATCTTGAAATTCTTGTAGCTGGACTTCTCCGTGTCGTGCGCCGCTGATGCGTCCATGTAGTCCTCGAGCAGCTCGTTCGAGTCTTTGTAGACAACCTGCAGGTTGGGCATGTTGCTGTTGATGTAGTTCTGTATGGCCCGAAGTAGATGCGTCTTGCCCAGGCCCGACCTTCCGTAGATGAACAACGGGTTCAGATGCGGTTTGCCCGGGGTTTCGGCAACGGAGACAGCCATGGAATACGCCATGCGGTTCGAGTCGCCGATGACGAAGTTCTCGAACGTGAGCGTCGAGGTGACGGAGTTGTTCGGCGTAGGTTGACCGGTCTCGCCGCTATCGGTCGAGATGGCCTGCGGGGCGGAATCTTCCGGGTTGGGAGCAACGGGTGCCGGAGCAGCTTGTTGCCCCGGTGCACTTGCTGGAGCAGCAACGGGGGCAGCGGCGACTTGCTGCTCCATTGCGGTAGCCGGTGCTGCGATGGGGACGGGCGTCGGGGCTGCCGGCTGGCTGGGGTTGGGCTGCTCAGTTGTTTGGGCCGGCGCCGCGGTTGGCGCTTCGGTTGCCTGCATCGCCGCTGCTGCGGGGACTGTTTGCTGTGCGGCGACGGGATCGGCTGCTGCCGTAGCGGTGGTTTGCGCTGTCGCTTGCGGCGCGGGCGAGGGGGCTGCGACCGGAGCCGCGGCGGTCGGCATGGCCGGCGCTGCGGCAGGAGCGGGTGCGGTTGCCGGTGCGGGTGCTGCTGCCGGAGCCGGTGCAGCTTGCGGTGCAGGAGCCTGCGATTCGTCGATTCCGATGAGCACGTCGAAAGGCACCCCGCGAATCTCTTCGAGGGCGCGCTTGATGCAGTCGATGTAATGGCGTTCGATGAAGTTCTTGATGAATTCCGTATTAGCGGTCAGCATCATGAACCCGTCGCTTGCGGCTTGGGGAAATAGCTGGCTGAACAGCGCATCTACCTGGGGGCCTATGATGCCCTCGTAGCTTTTGACGCGGCTGCATACCTCCGCCCATAGCTGATTGATTTCTTCCGTGTTCATAAGCAGGCCTTCGATCATGTGCGTACAGGTGTGTTCGCCTTACGCGGTTTCGGTTCGTTGAAAACTGATTGCCGCCGTGTTTTACAGCAGCTGCGCAACCTGGATGCCCAGGTTCGTGAGCATGCGCTTTTTGCCGGACATTTTCAAAAGGCCGATTCCTTCCAGCTTTTTCAGCGTGTTATGCACGCTCGACTGCGCCGCTCCGGTCAGTTTGACCACGTCCGATACGCCCAGTACCCCTTCTTTCAGGTAGATGACGAGGAAATCCTTCTCGCGCTGGGACAAGGACGCGATGATCGGCTGCGCATCCACCGGCGCGGGCTGGATTTGCGGTTGCTGTTGCATTTGCTGGCCGTAGGGGTAGCCCATCGGTTGCTGGATGGGTGCCTGCATGTAGCCTTGCTGAGCAGCCGGCGCGTATCCGGGTTGCGCGAACTGTTGCGGGGCTGCATATGCCACCTGCGGAGCCTGCTGGTATGCCTGCATAGGCGGCTGGGCCGCAAACCCCGGTGCATATTGAGCCGAAGGCTGAGCGTATGCGGGCTGGACGTTGTATGCGGGTTCGTGATCCTCCTCGGCGATTCGGTAGCGCGGCGCCGTGGGCTCGGGATGCTCTGCGTCCTCGTCCTCCTCGACGTGGTCGATCTCAAGCTCCTTGGGAAGCTGCGGATTGCTGCCGTTTGCGCTGATGGTGACTACCGATCCGGTGCCGAGGTTGTCTTCGATGCTGATGGTGCCGTGGGTGAAGTCAAGGTATTCCTTCACGATGGGGAGGCCCGACCCCACGCCGCGGATGTAGCTTTTCATGGGCTCGATGGCGGAGGTGAATCCGGGCAGTTGCGCGCGGTCTTTGCAGGCGATGCCCGGCCCCTGATCCGCGAAACGGATGGTGCAGCCGTGGTCGAGGATGGATACCGTAGCTTCCTGGAATCGTGCGTGTATGAAGTTTTCCGAAACCTCGCGGATAACCGTATAGGGAATGGTGCCGCCTGCCGCCTGCGATTGCTGGTATACGTTCGTTGCCAGGCTTTCGATGAATTCGCCGGTGGGAGCGGGCTGGATTTCAGTGACACGCGGCGCGCTCAGCAAGTTGTCGTATAGGGCGATGCGTGCAACCGAATTCACGTGAGTGAAGTCGAAACCCTCATCATCGTTGTTTTCAGGCGATTCCTGATGCTGTTCTTGCTCGCTCATCTGCGCTTTTACCGCTTTCCACATTCGTCGTTTTCCAAAGTTTTACACATTTTCGGGAAAAATCCTTGAAAAGTGTACCCTCTTTTCCCATCGAATTCCATTCAACTGGGCAAATTCCGGAATCGAATGTGGAAAAATCACTTTCGATTGAAAGTTTTTCACAACGATGAACTCATTGTTTCCTTGGTTTTCCACTTTCTATTCAAAGATTGTTGAAAACTGGAATGAAAACTCGAATAAGTGTGAAAAGTAGAGGTGCAAAGGTTTTCGACATTGTTGAAATTCCAGGTTGTTCCGACCTGTTCCGACGGCTTTTTTCAACTGGTGAGAGGATTTTGCTGCAGGATTTGGAAAGCACCAGGTCAGTTGAGCATTCCGATGAAAAGCATTCTGATAGTGCCATAAAGAACGGAAAAATGCCTGTTCAGAAGCGTGTTGAAAACTATGCACATGATTAATTGCCTGGTCAAGCGCTTGCCTGCTTACGGTTTTGAGCGATTGAAAACCGCACGTTTCGATATTTTTCCACAGCGATTTTCGAATGAATTCCAAGTTTTCAACGTTTTCCATAATCGCCGGAATCGCTCAATGAGGAGAGGTGGGGTTTTCGGCCGTTAGGTGTGGATTTTGGGGTGCGTTTCCTTCTTTTCCCGAGCATTGATCGGTCGCAAGGTCCGTTTTCGTTGAATGTCGTTTCATTACCCGCCTTGGTTTTCCACTGCTATCCCCTCATGTGTTGAGGGTAGGTGCTGCTGGTGATGGTGGAGCGTGCTTCTCGCGCGATTTCCCTCGGGTTGCCGAAAGTGCCTCCGTTAGATGAAGATGATTTGGCATCCCCAAGCAACATAAAGGAGAATCCCTTTTCGATTTTTCCCTTACCGGTGCGTTCGAGCCGCCGAAAAGATGTCCCCACTAGATGTTGCGACCCATGTTTTCGATCCCCCAATGAATTGTTGAAAGCAACGTTTTCCGGTGCACTGGCAATGTTGTGGAAAACTTCGTGTTTTCGCAGGTGGGCTTTCATAATGTGGGTATCTTGTGCATCGGTTGGCATATATAGGTAAAAACCTTTTGACAGTCGGGCCGTTCCGGTTATACTCAACAAGTTGCTCTAAACCATGAAAGGGAAACGATATGAAGCGCACCTATCAACCTAACACTCGTAAGCGTGCCAAGTGCCACGGCTTCCGTGCCCGCATGGCAACCAAGGGCGGCCGCAAGGTTCTGGCTGCTCGCCGTGCTAAGGGTCGTAAGCGTCTCTGCGTGTAAAGAGTATTCGATTGGAGACTATCAAGTCCAAAGCGGACATCTCCGATCTGTTCTCTAGCGGAAAGCGCCTGCGTACACCGTACCTTACGCTCATAGTGTTACCAGCGAAGCAGCACGGCCTTCACGGTCGTGTTGCTTTTATTGCAGGAAAAAAGTCCGGTAACGCTGTATGGCGTAATAGCGCAAAACGTCGAATGAGAGCTATTTGCCACGAGCTGGGCGGCCCATTCCCGAATCTCGATGTGATATTTCTCGCGAAGTCGGGTATTTGCCGCGCTAAGTATAGTAAAGTGCTCGAAACATGCGACGAAGCGCTGAAACGCGCTGGAATTCGGTAGGGTCTGATTGGAATGAAGAAAGGTTTCGGAAGCATACCGTGTAAGGTGGCTATGTTTCTCATTACCTTTTATAGGGCGGCGATCTCGCCTATGTTCCCGTCGTGCTGCCGTTTTACCCCGACGTGCTCGGAATACGGGCTCATCGCGTTTCAACGCTACGGTTTCGCAAAGGGCTTAAGGCTGACGGTAAAACGTATTCTACGGTGTCGACCTGGAGGGCCGCCCGGCTTCGACCCCGTTCCGTAAGGGCGGGGCTTCAGCCGGCGGCTTTTTGTCGGTTAAAGGAAGGAAAACCATAGTATGTGGGAAGTGTTCAAGAACTGGATATTCGACATCATCCAATTCTTTTTTGGCTTCTGCCAAGACTGGGGCTTGGCTATCATCATCGTGACCATCATCTTCCGTGTGCTTATCTCCCCGTTGATGCATAAGCAGACGAAGTCTTCTTATCAGATGCAGAAGGTTCAGCCTCTGATGCAGGAGATTCAGACGAAGTACGCCAACGACCCGCAGCGCATGCAGGAGGAGATGCAGAAGCTTTACGCTGATGCTAAGTTCAACCCCTTGGCCGGCTGCCTCCCCATGCTCCTGCAGATGCCTATCTTCATCGCCCTGTTCCAGGTGCTGCGTGAGATGCCGAACTATCTGGGTTCCGACGAGGGCTACCAGTTCTTCAATCTGGTTCCCAACCTGGTTATGACGCCGTCCGGTGCGGTTGCCGGCGGCTTCGGCACGTTCCTTCCGTACCTCATCCTTATGGTCGTGTTCGCCGGCGCTACGTTCCTGCCTATGATCTTGATGCAGATGGGCCAGAAGGATAACCCGCAGCGCAACCAGACCATGATCATGGCTGGCGTCATGAGCTTGTTCATGCTGTGGATCAGCTGGAGCTCCCCCGCTGGCGTTCTTCTGTTCTGGGGCGTTTCCTCCATCATCGGCGTGTGCCAGCAGCAGATCTCCATGCGTCTCATGAAGAAGCGCGATGCTGAGAAGGAGGAGACCATCGAGGTGAAGCCGATTGAGGTCGACGTTACCCGTAAGGCTAAGAAGCCGCGTCCGAAGAAGAAGGATACTTCCAAAAAGCACGCTTAATCGATTTTGCGTAATGGTGCGCGGTGTTTCACGTGAAACACCGCGCACTGTGGTTTTTAGTTCTAAGGAGCTGCAAATGGCAGAAGAAGAGAACGTGGAGTTGACCGCAGAAGAGGCTCAAGACGCCCAGGTCGAACAAGACGGCATCAGCGACGAGGATCTTGATCGCATCGCGGATACCGCCATCGCAACTATCCAGGATATCCTGAAGCACTTCGATGTCGGCGAGGTCACCATTGACGAGTACGAAGGCGATGAAGGCGAGCTTATTCTCGATATCACCGGTGACGATCTGGCTGTTCTCATCGGCCGCCATGGTAAGACCCTTGATGCGTTGCAGTTCCTGGTGTCCGCCATTACCGTTCGCACCATGGGCTTCCGTTATCCCGTTATCGTCGATGTTGAGGGCTACAAGAATCGTCAGCGAGAGAAGCTCGAGTCCATCGCTCGCAATGCTGCCGCAAAGGCTGCCAAGCAACATCGCAGCGTGAAGCTTCGCCCCATGACTCCGTACGAGCGTCGTATCGTGCATATCGCGCTTCGTGACGACGAGCGCGTCGAGACGGCATCTGAGGGCGAGGGCTCCGCGCGCCATGTTGTGGTTGTTCCTCTCTAAGCAGTTGCTTCTATTTGACTCTTGGCTGATATCTCAGGAACCTATCAGGCCGCATCTTCGGATGCGGCCTCTTTGTTTTTCGAGGGGTTCATATCCTTGGAGTCCAATATGCTGCATGAAGGGCTAAAGTATGTTTCACGTGAAACAACAGGACAGAAGGAACGGTTCATGCACGAGGACTTGCTCAAGCGACATTTGGAGTTGGTTATCGAAGCCAACAAGACCACGAACATCACGCGTATCTCTTCTTGGGAAGATGGTATGGTGCTCCATGTGCAGGATTCCCTGCTTGGCCTTGATGCTTTGAACGCTTGTCCCGAAGGCCGCTATGCCGATATTGGAACGGGTGCGGGTTATCCTGGTATTCCGCTTGCCATTGAAACCGGTAGGCCTACGTTGCTAGTCGATTCCGTTCAGAAGAAGGTTCAAATCCTTGATGGCTTCATTGGGGAGCTGGGGCTTGACAACGTATCCACGTATGCTGGCCGTATCGAAGATCTCGGTCGCGAGCAGGCTGGGCAATTTGCTGCGATTAGTGCCCGAGCGCTGTCGAAGCTTTCCGTTCTGCTGGAGCTCTCTTCCCCGCTGCTGAAGATGGGCGGCCGTCTTATCTGCTTCAAAGCCCTTGTCGAACAGGATGAGCTTGATCATGCTCGCGTCGTCGGCAAGCAGGTTGGTATGGAACTGGTCGATGATCAGACCTACGAGCTTGATGATTACTCTCGCAGGATCCTGTGCTATGAGAAGGTTGCTAAGCCGAAGCTGAAGCTGCCTCGTAGAACCGGTTTGGCTCAGAAAAAGCCGCTATAGCGATATAAGCCGTTCCCGATATTGTAGGGGCGGCTTTTTTCTTATCGAGGTTTCGTTGATTTCCGTTCAAAAGTCCCCATTGTGGGTTGGGGTTTTATACGCGTGAAACGAAACACGGTATACTAGCGTCTGAAACCATGAAAGGGGGTTCCTGTGGGATTTTTCGACGGCCTCAGGAAGGATAAAAAGCAAGCTGAGCCGGTTCAGCAGGAACAACGCGTACAGGAAGATACCGTTGAGGATGAGATAGCCATCGAGCACATCGAAGTGGTCGAGCGTGACCCTCATAACTCAACCGAACCCGAGCCGCAGCCTGTTGAATCTCGCCCCGAAATCGAGCCTACGCCCATTCGCTCTTACCGCGATAAGAAGCCGGTGAAGCATGTGGTTGGCCAGACGAAGATCATGGCGATCATCAACCAGAAGGGCGGTGTGGGTAAGTCCACCACTGCAATCAATCTTTCCGCCGCGCTTGGTGAGATGGGCAAGCAGGTGCTTCTTGTCGACCTTGATCCTCAGGGTAATTCCTCAAGCGGCCTTGGTGTCGAGAAGAGCCAGGTGCAGAATTGCATCTACGATGTGCTGCTCAACGATGTTCCCGTCGAAGAGGTTATCATCCCCGATGTGTGCGAGGGTTTGGACTTGGTTCCGGCGACCATCAACCTTGCCGGTGCTGAGGTTGAGCTGGTTTCCGAGATGGCGCGCGAGAATCGCCTTAAGGATGCCATCGGGGCTCTTCGCGGTAAATATGATTACATTTTCATTGACTGCCCCCCTTCCCTGGGCTTGCTGACGGTTAACGCCCTAGTTGCCGCCGATAAGCTGCTTATCCCTATTCAGTGCGAGTTCTATGCATTGGAAGGTGTGACAAAACTCCTTGATTCAATGAAACGTGTCAAAACTCGCTTGAATCCCACGTTGGATATCTACGGCGTGCTTATGACCATGTACGATGGTCGAACCACGCTGTCCCGCCAAGTGGTCGAGGAGGTGCGCAGCTATTTCGGGCGATTGGTGTTCGAGACGCTGATTCCCCGTACCGTAAAGCTTTCCGAGGCTCCTAGCTTCGGTCAACCGATAACCCTGTACGACCCTTCGGGCAAAGGCGCCCAGTCGTACATGAGTCTTGCTAAGGAAGTGATTGCCCGTGGCTAGGAATGGTCGTGGTGGTCTTGGTCGTGGTCTGAACTCGTTGTTGGGCGGTGCCTATGAGGAGGCTATTCCTCAGGAGGAGCCGCAACGTGTGCGCGTGGATGCCGAGCAGCCGCAGCAGTCTCAACCGAAGCCTCAGCGTGAAGTGATTCGTGAGACCGTTCCTGCGCAAAAATCACCTGAGCCCCGGACGGCTCGCGAAGCCGTTTCCTCCTCCTATGAAGAGCAGGAGCCCGAGTCAATCGTTGAAAACGGCGTTGAGGTCACCATCAAGGGAGTTGCCCAGCGTGCTGCCCGTCCTGCTGTCCAGGAAGTGATTGAGCGCGCGGTAACGCCTTCTGCTGCTGTGCAAAACGACGGCGATGCGCAATCTCGCGAAGTGAACGAAGTGGACATCAACGCGATTGCCCCTAACCCCGATCAGCCTCGTACGAATTTCAAGCACGAGGAGCTGGAGGAGCTTTCCGCTTCTATCCAAAAAGACGGGCTTTTGCAGCCGATTCTGGTACGTCCGCTTGAGGATGGCACGTATCAGATCATCGCCGGCGAGCGTCGTTGGCAGGCATCGAAGCTGGCAGGTTTGCACCAAGTGCCTATTCGAATTAAAGAAGCTAGCGACGACAAGGCTTTGGAGCTTGCGCTTATTGAGAACATCCAGCGTTCTGATCTTAATCCCATTGAGGAAGCGTACGGCTATCGCCGCATGATGGAACGATTGAACATGACGCAGGCTGAGGTTGCTCAGGCGATGTCGAAGGGTCGTTCCACGGTTGCGAATGCCTTGCGTTTGCTGGAGCTTCCCGAGGAAGCCCAGCAGTTGCTGTTCGAGGAGAAGATTACCGCCGGTCATGCACGAGCTATCCTTTCCATCCCCACGAAAGAAGGACGCGAGCGCCTGACGCGTAAGCTGGTTGAGGAAAAGCTGTCTGTTCGCGAAGCCGAGGCTTTGGCGCGCTTGTTCTCCGGAAAGAAAAATGAGAACGCTAAGCCGAAGACTCCTATGCCGAAGGAATACCGTAAGGTTGCCCGTACGCTTAAGGATGTTCTGGATACGCCGGTTAAGGTGAAATCCGTTAACGGCAAGAATAAGATTGAAATTGAATTTAAGGACGAAGACGATCTTGAGCGTCTGTTCAAGGGTATTCTTGCTTCGAACCTCGCATAAGGAATTTTTGATTTCCGGGTAAATCAAACGAGCCGACGTTTTCATCGCCGGCTCGTTTTTTGTTTAACGAGTGATTATGTATTCGTTGCCGTCATCGGTGCCGAAGGAGTCAGGGGTATATTGAGTTGTCGATCTGATAACCCGATAGATATCGTGCGCTTTCGATTTAGGGGTTTGCGCCATTACGGCGAAGCGCGTCTTTTGTTCTCAGTTGTTTGAGCGGGTATGTTTATGAAGAAGAAACCTCCCGATGCTTTCGATGATATCCAAGAAAGCATCGGGAGGTTATGAGGCTAGGAAACCAGTTTGTGCTGCCTTTGCAAACGCGATAAGGCATCAATTGCTACCGTTTGCGGGGCCCGCACTCGATAAGCATACTTGCTATCGCCCGTTCGTGAACGTGTTCTTCAGCTGTCCGCAGGCGCCGGCGATATCAGATCCCCTGGAATCTCGCAACGTGGTCTCTATCCCGTGACGGCCTGTTTCAGCGATCCATTTGTCGATGGTTTTGGAGGCGCTTGGCTTATACGGTGATTCAGGGATCGAGTTGATGGGAATCAGGTTTATATGGCAAAGCAATCCCTTGCAGAAGTCCAGCAGCGCCGTCAGGTCCACATCGGTGTCGTTAACGCCATCGATCATGATGTATTCGAACGTGACGCGACGATTCGTTTTCTCGATATAACGCAGCAGGCTTTGCTTAAGCTTTGGCAAGGGGAAACCACTGGTTTTGGGCATCAGCTCAAGGCGTACATCCTGTCGTGTTGCATGAAGGGACACGGCAAGTGTGAACTGCTCGGGCTCTTCCGCGAATCGGTCGATTCCAGGAATGATGCCGCAAGTGGAGATGCAGATGTGACGCGCTCCGATACCCAAGCCTTTTTCGTTGTTGATGATATGTAGCGCGCTCAAGACGTTGTCGTAGTTCAGCAGTGGTTCGCCCTGTCCCATGCCGACGACATTGGTCACGCGACGCCCCATAAGGCGCTGTACTGTGACGATCTGATCGACAATCTCGCCTGCGGTTAAATTGCGCGTAAGGCCTTCTTTCCCTGTCGCGCAAAACGAGCACGCCATAGGGCAGCCGGCTTGCGTGGAGAAGCAGACCGTAAGACGGTCGCCGTTGCGCGATGGGATGGCAACGGTTTCAACGCATACGCCGTCGTGGTATTCCAGGAGCAGCTTATGGGTGCCGTCGTTGGAAACGGCCTCTTCTAGCACGCTTGGAACGTATAACGGGTATTCCTCGGAAAGCTGGGCTCGAAGCTTAGCGGGCAGATTGGTCATATCGTCATAGCTTTGAGCGCCTTTGCTGTAGAGCCACTCGTAAAGCTGTTTTGCGCGAAAGGATGGTTGACCGAGTTCCTTCATAAGGGAAGCCAGGTCGCTTTGGGTGAAGTTTTTGATTGGTGTATTCATGCGGGTCATTATACCTGTTTCACGTGAAACATCAGCGCTTACCTTGCATGCTGTGAAGCCCGTGTGCGGGTTTTGCTATACTGCAGCAATACGATCTCTAAAGGAGAAAGAAGGAGTCATGTCTTCAAGTATCGATCCTCGTTCTTGTCGTGTTGCTCTTTTGTGCGGCGGCAAAAGCAACGAGCGTGAAATTTCCTTGGCATCCGGTAAGGGTGCTCGCGAAGCTTTGGAGACGGCGGGTTTTTCCGTCACTGATATCGATCCGGCGAACAAGGAAGACCTGAAGCGTTTGATCGAGGAACCGTTCGACGTGGCGTTCCTCTGCCTGCATGGCAAATATGGCGAAGACGGTACGGTGCAGGGTTTGCTCGATATCGTCGGCATCCCTTACACGTGCTCTGGCGTGTGGTCGAGCGCGCTTGCTATGGACAAGGTGAAGGCAAAGGTCTTCTACGAGCGCGAGGGTATCCCCACTCCTCCATCCTTGACGGTTAACAAGGGTGACAAGGTTGATATCCAGCAGGTCATCTCGTCTATGGGTGAGAAGGTTGTTGTGAAGCCTGGTACCGAGGGCAGCGCTATCGGCGTGTTCATCGTAGAGGGCGCGGAAGCCATCGAAGATGCTTTGCAGAAAGCGCTCGATATCGATGATGAGGTACTTATCGAGCGTTATATCAAGGGTCGTGAATTCACTGTTGCTGTTCTGGGGAACCATGAACCGAAGGCTATGCCCGTTATCGAAATCGTTCCCAAGAGCGATTTCTACGACTTTGAGTCGAAGTATGCCGTGGGCGGCTCTCAGCATATCTGCCCTGCGCGCATCCCCGACGATGTGACAAAGGTTATGCAGCGCGAGGCGGAAAACGCTCATAAAGCGCTCTCGTGCAGCGGCACCTCTCGCACTGACTTCATCTTGGAAGACAACGGTGATTGCTGGGCGTTGGAGACGAACACCATTCCCGGCATGACAGCAACGTCTCTTCTTCCCGATGCCGCTCGTGCTGCAGGCATGACTTTCCCCGAGTTATGCACCAAGCTTATCGAGCTTGCCTTGGAAGAGCCTGTGCGATAAACCGGGTTTGCGGAACAAGTTTGTTGGGCAGTCGATTGAAACGGTCGCCTTTCCGTAAACAGGCGACCTAAAACAATTCAGCGCACCCCCCCCGAGAAATGGATGTCGTTGGATACCGAATACGTGGCAAACAGAAATGGGTGCCATTGGACAAAGGATACATGGCAAACAGAGGGGGCTGATTCCGGAAGCGTTCCGGAACCAGCCCCCTCTTGCTGCAGCTTGGCGCCATACGATGTTTTAACGGGTTGTATAGCGTTAAGGTTGATTCGGAGGATGGCTCTTATTTGTAGAGCAGGCCGTCATGCCGTCCGTTGATTCGAAGGTTGACCT
>OLRG01001736.1_pt1 | contig 16841 bp, 7 predicted proteins | sample 1672331 | NCBI WGS metagenome assembly OLRG01 (sample SAMEA3136672, study PRJEB25190) | human gut metagenome
TTATGATCATGATGTTCCGTCAGAATGCCAGATCATTCCCGGTTGATATTATTGAGGCAGCCCGTATTGATGGATTAAGTGAAGTAAGAATCTTCTTCCAGATGTTCATTCCTACTATGAAATCCACTTATGCAGCAGCTGCAGTTATCACCTTCATGAATGCATGGAACTCCTATCTGTGGCCGAAGGTAATCATGACAGATAACAATGCCATCACAATGCCTATGCTGATCGCCAACCTGATCACAGGTTATGTTACAGATTACGGTGAGCTGATGTGCGGCGTACTGTTCTGCTCCATTCCTACAATGGTTGTATTCTTCGTATTACAGAAACAGTTTGCAGAAGGTATTACCGGTGCGGTTAAGTAAGATTTAATTTAAAAGGATGCTGCTGTGCGGCATCCTTTTTTTACAAAATACAGGAGGAAGATTTGATGAAATCTTTTAATTATTCAATGGTTAAAGATCCTACATATTTTAAGGATGGAAGAATAGAAGCTCATTCTGACCATATCTGTTACAGAAATGAGATGGAAGCAGCAGAAAAGGAAACCAGCTTCCGTCACAGTCTAAACGGTATCTGGAAGTTCCATTATGCACGTAACTACGGAAGTACTGTTCAGGGTTTTGAAAATACAGACTATTCCTGCAAAGACTGGGATGATATTCGTGTTCCGGCACATATTCAGATGGAAGGATACGATGCACCACAGTATGCCAATGTTCAGTATCCATGGGAGGGACATGAAGACATTCATCCAGGTGAAATCCCGGAACATTTTAACCCGGTTGCAAGTTATGTAAAGTACTTTGAAGTACCGGAAACAATGCAGGGAAAACGTCTCTTTATTTCTTTCCAGGGTGCAGAAAGCGGCATTGTGCTGTGGCTGAACGGACAGTTTGTGGGTTACAGTGAAGATTCTTTTACACCATCAGAATTTGAACTGACAGAATATGTAAAAGAGGGAGAAAATAAGCTGGCTGCACAGGTATTTAAATGGACTGCCAGCAGCTGGTGTGAAGATCAGGACTTCTTCCGTTTTTCCGGAATTTATCGAGATGTATATCTTTATACCGTTCCGGAAGTACATGTATATGATCTTCAGATCAGGGCAATTCCCACAGAAGATCTTACAGAAGCAGCATTGGAAATCAGAACCAATACATGGGGAAAAGGAAAAGCAAAAATTGTTTTAACCAAATCCGGAACAGAAGTGTTCAATGAAGAAAAACCGCTGGATGGAGAAGAAATTTACTCCTGGACAATAAAGAATCCAGTTCTCTGGAGTGCAGAAGATCCTCAGCTTTATGATCTTACCATAGAAGTTTACGACGAAGCAGGAAACCTTCAGGAAGTAATTCCTCAGAAAGTAGGATTCCGCCGTTTTGAAATGAAAGACGGTATTATGACACTGAATGGCAAACGTATTGTATTCAAAGGTGTAAACCGTCATGAGTTCAGTTCTATCAGTGGACGAAATGTTTCTGAAGCAGAACTGCGTAAAGATCTGATGATCATGAAACAGAACAACATCAACTCTATCCGAACCTGTCATTACCCGGATGCTTCTCTGATCTATGAACTGTGTGATGAATATGGCATTTATATGATCGATGAGACAAACCTGGAATCTCATGGATCCTGGGATGTGGCAGAATTTACAAAAGACTATACTTACGTAGTTCCTCATGACAAACCGGAGTGGCTGGATATGATGCTGGATCGTGCCAATTCCATGTATCAGAGAGATAAAAATCATCCTGCAATCCTGATCTGGTCCTGCGGAAATGAATCTTTTGGTGGCAAAGATATTTATGAAATGTCTCAGTTTTTCCACGAAAAAGACTCTACAAGACTGGTTCATTATGAAGGGCTTTGCCATGACCGCAGATACAATGATACCAGCGATATGGAAAGCCAGATGTATCCTTCAGTGGAAGCAATCAAAGATTTCCTTGCAAAGGATGACAGCAAACCGTTTATCTGCTGTGAATATACACATGCAATGGGAAATTCCTGTGGAGCCATGCACAAATATACAGATCTGACAGATACCGAACCTAAATATCAGGGTGGATTTATCTGGGATTATATTGATCAGTCTATTTACAAAAAAGATCGCTATGGAAGGGAATTCCAGGCTTACGGCGGAGATTTCGGAGAACGTCCTACAGACTATAATTTCAGCGGAAATGGTATTGCTTATGGCGGCAACAGAGATGCATCACCAAAGATGCAGGAAGTGAAATTTAATTACCAGAACATTACTGCAGAAGTAACTGCGGATACTGTAAAAGTGATCAATAAGAATCTGTTTGTAAATACAGATATTTACCAGTGCAAAGTAACAGTAGCCAGAGATGGAAAAGTGATCAAAAAGGCTTTTATGGAAACTGCAGTAGCACCGTTAAGTGAAGAAACCTATGCACTGCCTCTTGGAAAAGAAGAGAAATCAGGAGAGTACATAGTCACTGTTTCATTCCATCTGAAAGAGGATAAAGTGTGGGCGAAAGCAGGGCATGAAGTAGCCTTCGGACAGTATGTATATCAGGTAAAAGAGGAGCAGAAAATCTGTCAGGATCCACTTACCGTGATCCGCAGCACTCATAATATTGGTGTGAGAGGAGCTCATTTTGAAGTGCTTTTCTCAGTGCTGAATGGTGGATTGGTATCTTATAAATATGCCGGAAAAGAAATGATCGAAGCAATTCCGAAACCGAATTTCTGGCGTGCACCGACAGATAATGACTGTGGAAATCTTATGGGAATGCGCTATGGACAGTGGAAAATTGCCAGCATGTATCTCAGCCACAAAGATTTCCGTCAGGGTCCGTATGGACCGGGAAATACACCGGAAGTAGAAGAAAAAGAACATTCAGTAAAAGTAACTTATACATACCTTCTTCCTGCAACACCCCTTGCAGAATGTAAACTTGCCTATGAAGTTTATGGTGATGGAAGAGTTAAGACAACCCTTACTTATGATCCTGTAAAAGAACTTGGTGATATGCCGGAATTTGGTGTAATCTTCAAGTTCAATGCAGATTATGATCATGTAGAATGGTATGGACTGGGACCTGCTGAAACCTATGCAGACCGCAAAAAAGGTGCAAAACTTGGCATTTATGAAAATATGGTCAAAGACAACATAGCAAGATATATGGTACCTCAGGAATGTGGGGCAAAAGAAGAAGTACGCTGGGCAAAAGTAACAGACCGTAAGGGCAGAGGAATGCTCTTTGAAATGGATGAAAACAATGGTCCGATGATGTTCTCAGCACTTCCATATACACCTCATGAAATGGAAAATGCAATGCATCCATATGAACTTCCAGAGGTTCATTATACAGTAGTTCGCGTGGCAAAAGAACAGATGGGTGTAGGCGGAGATGACAGTTGGGGAGCCCGCACACATGAAGAATATCTTCTGAAAACAGATAAAAAAATGGAATTTTCGTTTGTATTTAAGGGACTTTAAGAGGAGACAGGTAATGGCAGAACAGATAAAGTACGGACATTTTTTACATGGTGGAGATTATAATCCGGAACAGTGGCTGGATAGACCGGATGTGCTGAAACAGGACATTGAGTATTTTAAAAAAGCGCATATTAATACAGTATCTGTAGGAATTTTTTCCTGGGCAGTACTGGAACCGGAAGAAGGGAAATATAACTTTGACTGGCTGGAAGAAATTATTAACAATCTTTATAAGGAAGGCATTTATACCATCCTTGCAACACCTTCCGGTGCAAGACCAAAATGGATGGCAGACAAGTATCCGGAAGTCCTTCGTATGGATGATGACCGTACAAGACGTTTCTTTGGAGGCAGACACAATCATTGCTTTACTTCTCCGGTCTACAGAGAAAAGGTACATGCCATTGATAAAAGACTTTCCGAAAGGTTTGGCAAACATCCGGCAGTGCTTCTCTGGCATATTTCCAATGAATTCAGTGGGGAATGTCACTGCCCCCTTTGCCAGGCAAAATTCAGAGAATGGCTGAAAGAAAAATACGGAACTATTGAGAACCTGAACAAACGCTGGTGTACGACATTCTGGAGCCATATTTATAACAGTTTTGACCAGATTGAAAGTCCTTCTCCAAAAGGAGAAAATGAACTTCATGCACTGAAACTGGACTGGAAACGTTTTGTGACAGACCAGACCATTGACTTTATCAAAAATGAAGTAGACGGTATTCGGGAAGGCGGTTCTGAACTTCCGGTTACAGCCAATCTCATGTATGATTTTGCAGGACTGGACTACAAGAAATTCAAAAATGTACTGGATATTGTTTCCTGGGATAATTACCCGGGATGGCACAAAAAAGAAGAATTTATCACTGCTGTTGATGCAGGTATGCAGCATGATCTCATGCGCAGTATTAAGAAGGCACCATTCCTTCTGATGGAATCCTGTCCCTCTGCAACTAACTGGAAACCGATCAACAAGTTAAAAAAACCAGGAATGCTTCTGGCCGGTTCCCTTCAGGCTGTGGCTCATGGTTCTGACAGTGTATTATACTTCCAGCTTCGCCAGAGTCAAGGTGCGTCTGAAAAATTCCATGGTGCAGTGATCGACCACTACAGTGGGGATGATACCAGAGTCTTTAAAGAAGTGACAGAAGTTGGAGAAGCGCTGGAACAGATCCAGGAAGTTGTGGGAAGTCAGACAAAAGCACAGGCAGCAGTTCTCTATGACAGAGAGAATGACTGGGCAGTGAAAGAGACTCAGGGTCCCCGCAATGAAGACATGCATTATCAGGAAAATGTTCAGAAACAGTACCGGGCACTTCGTGAGAAAGGCTACAATGTGGACATTATCGCCATGGAACATGATCTGGATGATTATCGGCTGGTAACAGCTCCTATGGCCTATATGTTCAGAGAAGGATACGAAGAAAAACTCCGTCAGTTTGCAGAAAATGGCGGAACTCTGGTCCTTTCTTATTGGTCAGGTCTGGTAGATGAGACAGACCGCTGCTTCCTTGGAGGAACCCCATACGGGCTAATGGATGCAGCAGGAATCCGTACAGAAGAGATTGATGCTCTCTATGACTGGGAAGAGAATCATGGTATTCCGGAAACAGGAAACAGTCTGGGAATCACAGGAATTTACAGCTGTAAAAACCTTTGTGAACTGGCGAAAGTTCAGGGTGCAGAGGTGCTGATGCGTTATGGCGAGGATTTTTATCAGGGATATCCGGTTCTTACACATAAATCATGTGGTAAAGGACATATTTACTATGTGGCAGCAGATATGGAACTTGCTTTCTATGAAGATTTCCTTGGCAGAGCAGCAAAAGAAGCAGGAATGGTTCCGCCGCTGAAATTCATTCCTGAAGGTGTTTCCGTAACAACCAGAGAGACAGAAGATACCGAATATCTCTTTATCCAGAACTATGCAAGAAAACCGCAGGCAGTGCCGGTTCCGAGAGAATATGAAACAATTTATGGAAGAGATAAAAGTGTACTGGACTGGCTGGAGACAAGAATCCTGAAGAGACAGAAATAAACAGATTATAAAAAGATTTCAGAATATATGGTTAATAACAAGGGATGCGTTAACTGACAAAGTTGATGCATCCTTTGCTGTATTACAAAAAACAGGTTGAAAAATAATTTTAAGGTAGACAGCGCAAATACAGTCAAGTATACTGAAAATAACAGTTATAAATGTAGCATTACAGAAGGCTGAAAAGAGAGCAAACAAAACAGCTGTACTGTAGCGTTATGAAACATGCTGATGTATAAACAGAGGAGGATCAAGCGTATGAGAAAGGGATTAATCTGGGGGTTAAGTGTTGCACTGACAGTAACAAGTATCTGTGGACCTGTGGATATGATCAATGCTGCAGATATAAGCATTGAGTCAGAATATGCCACAGAAGAAAACATAGATTTTGCTTCAGAGGAAATAACAGATGCTGAATTACCGGTAGCAGAAGAAACTTCAGAATTAGCAGGAGATGAAGCGGTAACTACTGAAATTGAGGAAGAGGAGGCAGAATTCGACTCAGGAGACAGTAGTGAGACTGAAATTCAGGAAGAAAATGAATTTTCTGATGGACTGGATCTGTCTGATGGCGCTGTGGAAGAAGAGCTGCCGTCAGCTGGTTCTGTTGAATCAGACTTGCAGAGTCTTATGAACCAGTATGTAGGAACTTACTGGACAAAGAATGGACAGCCGTCTTCCAATTATAAGGATTCCAATTATTATTATGGATGGCAGTGCAAGGGATTTGGAAATATGATCTTTAACAAGCTGTTCGGCGTTTATATTGGTCCCTATGTTGATGGAGTCTATTATTATATACAAAGTCCCAATGGTGCCAAAGAAGTAGGAAAAACAGGAAATCTGGGATCTTCAGATACAGGGACAGCAGCCAGTATCCTGAAACAGGGGAAACCAGGTGATATGATCCAGGTAAGAAGACGTGGAAAAGATTATGGACATACGATGATTCTGGTTCATGCATATGATACAGGAATCAAGGTGTTTGACTGTAACTCGGATGGGAAATGTGGTGTCCGTAGCTATGATATTTCCTGGGCTTCTTTTGCATCAGCGAATTCAGGCTTCTCCCTGTATCATGCAAACAATTACCCGGACAACGTTTATGAAAAAGGCAGATATAAAGTATCCACATCTTCTGGATTACCACTGATACTTCGGGGAGGTGCCGGAACCGGTTATGAAAATAAAGGAAGCATTCCCAATGGTACAGAGCTTGATGTGACCCAGGTAAGTGATTCCTGGGGAAATGTCTGTTATAACGGTGTTTATGGATGGGTTCATCTGGGGTACTGTACCTATCTTGGAGCCGGAGAACACACGCATTCTTATACAAATTTTGCATTTATAGAAAAAGAACATCCTCACTATAAATGTTATCAGTGTACACAGTGTGACTCTGTATGGAGAAATACTTCAGAGCCTACATTATATGATGGCTGTGAAAATAACGGAGCCTGCAAATATACGGCATTTGGCGATGTTTTTTATGCGAATATTGTTTACAGTGGCTTAGATGCCTTTTTGATCAATGAAAGTGAGAATGCACAGCTGTCAAAAACGGAAACAGGAAGAAAAGCCATATGGAAATTTGTAAAACAGGCAGATAATTCCTATGTGATCTATTCCTGTGCAGACGGTAAAGCCCTGGATATGGAAAACGGCGTCAATAATCCGGTCAGTGAAAAAAACCTGCAGTTATATGGATATAATGGCGGAACGAATCAGAAGTGGTATGTTAGTTGTGCAGGAGAACCCTGGTGGTCTTCAGGAGAATATAATCTGGAACCATTATGTAATACAGGATTATGCATGGATGTAAAATATGGTGGCTATGCAGACGGAACTGGAAATGTATGGGTTTATCTCAGAAATAACTCACTACCCCAGAAATTCAGGATTAATGTTCTTTCTCAGGAAATCAGTCTGCAGGCTCCTACAGTTTATTCTTATGGACTTGGTTCTAAATCAGAAACAGTGTTTCGCTGGAGTAAAAGGAGCAACGCTACAGGATATGACCTGAAAGTTACTTCTTCAGATGGAACAGTGGTAATTGATGAAAAAGATCTGACAGATGTAACTTATAGAAAACAGCTTCCGGCAGGTACTTACAGAGTAAAAGTCACAGTCAAGAATACAACCTATGAGGATCTGACAGCAGAAAGTGAAGAAACGACCATACAGGTAGTAGAAGAAAGTGATCAGAAAGTCAGAAGTATCCGTTGTGGTGATAAGGAATATATTTTGTACGATTACGGACTGAGCTGGAAAAAGGCAAAAACTTTCTGTGAGGAACAGAACGGAAGACTGGCAGAAATTCTCAGCGAAAAAGAACAAAATGCAGTAAAATCTCTTATAAGCAACGGAAGCAGCAGAGCTTACTGGATCGGCCTTACAGATGATGAGACCAGAGGTACATTTAAATGGACTTCCGAAAAAGACACATCCTATACAAACTGGCATGAAGGTGAACCCAACAATGTAGATGATATGGAGCATTGGGGAATGATCCTGACAGCCGATGGCACCTGGAATGATGCCTGGGAAGCAGGCTGGCCAGATGACAGAGTAGGATTTATTCTGGAAAAAGCAATTCCAAAGACTTACACAGTGACCTATCATATGAATGGTGGAACAAACAACAGTGAAAATCCTGACAGCTTTGAAGGAGAACATACTTATCTTCAGCTGAAAGATCCTACAAAGAGATATTATAAATTTGAGGGCTGGTATACTTCTGCTGATTTCCAGGAGAAATTCACATCAGAAACAGAATGCAGTGGAGATCTTGACCTGTATGCAAAATGGACACCAGTTATATATACTCTGACTTTGGATGTGAATGGCGGTAAAGGACTGGAACAGTCTGTTTTTGAAATTCATTATGAGACGTCCGGCTTTGAACTTCCAAAAGCAGTCTGGGAGGGATACAGATTCCTTGGCTGGTATGACAGTGCAGAAGGTGGGAACAAAGTAGAAAATGTAGATCACGCTATTGAAGATATCAAACTGTATGCACACTGGCAAAAAGAAGCAGTACATACACATGATTATGTGAAAACAGTGATAAAAGAAGCCAGATGTACAGAAGAAGGGCTTTGTCGTTATACTTGTACTGCCGGAGATGATTCTTACGAAGAAAAAATTCCTGCAAAAGGACATACAATAGCAGAAAGAAAAGAAATTTCGGCAACCTGCACAGAAGGTGGAAGAACTGCAGGAAGTGACTGTACTACATGTGGAATCACGCTTAGTGGAGAAAAACTGATCCCGGCACTGGGACATGATTATGGGGAATGGAAGATAGTCAAGTCTCCAACTTATACAGAAACAGGTCTGGAAGAACGAGTATGCAGCAGAAATGCATCTCATAAGGAATCAAGAGAAATTGAAAAACTTCAGGAAAATAAAATTTTGCTTTCTGATTGTGAAGTACAACTGTCAGCAAAAAAACTGATTTATGATGGCAAAAGCCAGAAACCGGATGTAAAGGTTATCTACAAAGATAAAACATTAACAGAAGGACAGGATTATCTGGTATATTATGCAGATAATGTAAAGCCTGGTACGGCATCTGTATATCTGGAGGCAAAAACAGAAAGTGAGTATACCGGAACAGCTGTTGTAACCTTTGAAATTCTGAAACCACTGGAAGAAGATGCAAAAGAAATAGAAGCAGATGCTTTCAGTAACTGTGATAATCTTACCCATATTACGATTTATGATACAGTTGTCAGGATTGGAGAAAGGGCTTTTGCAGATTGTAAGAAACTGGATACGGTCAGATTCGCCGGAAATTTCCCGGAAATGGAAAGAGATGTATTCAAAGGCGTAAAAACAACTGCGTATTATCCATATAATGACAGAAGCTGGACCTTAGGCAGGCTTCAGGATTATGGTGGAAATATCACATGGATCCCATGGAACCCTGTAACAGGAAATACAGAAAAAAGAGACCTCAGTCTTTGCAACATAACAGCAGACAGTGATGCTTATGAATATGACGGAAAGGCTAAAACGCCAAAGGTTACAGTAAAAGATGGGGATTTATTACTTGAAGCAGGCCAGGGTTATACAGTAACCTATATGGACAATATAAATGCAGGAACTGCAAAGATTAAGGTTCAGGGAATTGGAGAATATGGCGGAAATTATGAATCAGAATTTGTTATTTCCAAAATAAAAAATAACATTACAGCATCCAATATAACAAAAACAACGTTAACCAAAGCACAGAGTACGGCTGTTGGGGCAAAGGCAAAAGGAAATGCAAAACTGACCTACCGTTCAGATAATAAATCTGTGAAAGTGAACTCCAGTGGCAGGATCACCATTGCTGCAAAATTTACAGGAACAGCCAGGATCACTATTAAATCTGCCGCAACTGTTAACTATCTTGCTGCATCGAAGGTAATTACCGTGAAGGTAAATCCAGCAGGAACTTCTATCAGTAAAGTAACAAAACCTTCTGCAACAAAAGCAGCTCTGATCTGGAAGAAGAAAAGTTATGTTTCTGGTTACGAAATTCAGTATTCTACAGACCGAAAATTCCGGTCAGGTGTGAAAACCAGAAGAATATCAAAATCATCCAGCACAAAACTGACAGTTTCCGGACTGAAAAAGAAGAAAGCTTATTATTTCCGGATCCGAACTTACAAAAATATTGGAAAAGTGAAATACGTTTCCAGCTGGAGCAGCAGCAAGAAAAAATGAAAGGGGTATATTTATGAAAAAGAAAATAAACTTATCCAGAAGAAGCCTGGGTGCGATCTTTATGATCTTTGCCCTGGTTCTGACACTTGCAGTTCCTGTATTTTCAGTAGAACCGGTTCAGGCTGCTTCAAAGAAAACACAGGCGCTGAAGGCTTACAATAAGTTCCTGTCCAAATCTACCATTAACTGGAATGGGGCAATTGTAAAAGTCTCCAAATGCAAATTCACTCTGGTTTACATTGATAAAGATTCCGTACCGGAACTTCTGGTAGATGCAGTGAGCGCAGGGTCTTATCATACAGCAGGATATTTCAAAATCTACGGATATCGGAATGGTAAAGTAGTAGATCTTGTTACAGCTCGGGATGATTTTACCTATTATAAAAAGTCCGGTGTTCTTGCAACACGTGCCTTTATGAGAGGAGAATCCTGGAGCTATTACAGACTTTCCGGGGGAAAAGCAACCTATTTCCTTGGCAAATTTACCAATCTTAAAACACAGTATAACAATGCCAGATTCAAGACCATTTCCAAGAGTACTTTCAACAAAACTCTGAAAAAATATACCAAAGGCAAAAAAGCAGTAAAACGCATCAAAACTTACGCCAATACAAAGGCAAACCGCAAAAAATATTTGAAATGATACTTACAAAATGCCGGCATGTTGTGCCGGCATTTTAACAATACCAGGGTGATACGAAACATTCACAGGTATTATAACTGAATATTTGAGAATAAGGAGAATCAATGGAAGTTATGAGATACATTGTCCGGTAGATGTGGAAGTGTTGGATCCGGCTGGAAATGTGGTGGCTTATACCAACGGTTCTGAATGGGAGACGACCAGTGATAAAGTGACTGTTATAGTAAATGGATCAAGCAAATTTGTGTGGATTTATTCACCGGATGCTTATCAGATCCGCTGCAGAGGAACCGGAACCGGTACAATGTCCATCTATGGATATAAATATGGTGAGGGGAACTATGAGAGGTCTGTAATGTACCGGAATGTGCCCATCACATCAGGATGCAGTTACACTATGACACAGAAACAGGGCGAAACAGAAGCGGCAGATTATCTTACCTCATCAGATGGAGAAGTGGTTACTCCGAAGAAGGGAAAACTGCCGGAAGAAACAAAGATCATTCATAATACTTATGAAGATATAGAGAAACCTGCCAAACCGAAACCAGTTTCCAAACCGGTGCTGAATATGAAAGAGATTCCACTGAAAGTAAAACAGTCTACAGCAGCAGTGAAAGTCAGTGGTATTGCGTCAGGTGATTCTATAAAATCCTGGAAGAGCAGCAATACAAAAGTTGCCATAGTCAACTCCAAAGGCAAGATCACAGCACGTAAAAAAGGAACAGCTACTCTTACAGTTACTCTGAAAAGTGGCAAAAAAGCAACCGCAAAGATTAAAGTCCAGACAGGTACTGTAAAAACAACAAAAATCCAGGTTTCAAAGAAAACCATTACCCTCAAAAGAGGCAAAAAAGCCAGATTATCTGTAACCAGACAGCCTCTGACTTCCCAGCAGAAGATCACTTATCAGAGTGCCAACAAAAAAGTTGCCCAGGTAAATACAAAAGGCGTGATCACAGCCCGCAAGAAAGGCAAAACAACCATTACAGTAAAATCTGGAAGCAAAAAAGTAAAAGTAACAGTAGTCGTAAAATAAATAGCAAAGTTAATTCCATGGAAGGAACAGAATATATGAAATTTTTTCATTTGTCAGACCTGCATATCGGTCTGAAACTGATGAACCGGGATCTGAGAGAAGATCAGGAATATATACTGAAAGAAATCACAGAGTACGCAGAAGAAGAAAAGCCAGATGCAGTGGTGATCGCAGGGGATATTTATGACAAAGCTGTCCCTTCTGCTGAGGCGGTGGAGGTTTTGGACCATTTTATCAAAGAACTTACAGAAGCAGTGCCGGAGGCCGTGATCATGATGATCAGCGGCAACCACGACAGTGCTCCCAGGGTAAACTGTTTCCGTTCTGTATTGTCCAAACAGAACCTCTATATGGTAGGACAGCCTCCACGCAAAGAAGATGAATATATAGAAAAAGTTACTTTGCAGGATAAATATGGAAATGTGAATTTTTGTCTTCTGCCCTTTGTGAAACCTTCCATGGTGAAGAACATAGTTGGTACAGATGAGAATGGAAACAATCTGTCTTACAATGAAACTGTCCGTAAACTACTACAAAGAGAAAACATAAATACAGAGGAAAGAAATGTACTGGTAAGTCATCAATTCTATCTTCCCACAGGCAAAAAAGCAGAGGAAATAGAGCGAATGGAATCGGAAATACGGACAGTAGGAAACATAGATGAAGTATCGGCAGAGGTGCTGGAAATCTTTGATTATGCAGCACTTGGACATATTCATAAACCAATGAAAGTGGGAAGTGAGACTCTGCGGTACTGCGGAACACCACTGGCATGTTCTGTCAGTGAAGCAGGTCAGGAAAAAGGGATCATTGTAGTAGAAATGGGAGAGAAGGGAAGCACAGAAACCAGGGTGCTTCCTCTTATTCCTCTTCATCAGGTAAGGGTAATAAAAGGGACACTGGAAGAGATCCTGAAAGAAGCCTGTGGAGATTATGTAACAGTGATCCTCACAGATAAAGCAGACCTGGATGTGATCGACATGCAGGAAAGAATCCGGCTGGCATTCCCCAATCTTTTGGAGATTCGGAGAGAAAATCAGCGAAAAGCAGATTACACCAGAACCCTGAGGTCAGAGACTCTCCTGAATCCATACGAGCTGTGTTGTTCCTTCCTGAAAGAACTGGATGAACAGGAAAAAGAGATTCTGAAGGATGTTCTTCATACAGTGCAGGGGGTGAAGTAGGATGAAACCTATAAGATTAAAAATGCGGGCCTTCGGCTCCTATGGAAAAGAAACGTTGATCGACTTTGAAAAAGTAAACCAGAATCTTTTTCTGATCACCGGAGACACCGGAGCAGGAAAAACTACAATCTTTGATGCCATTGTTTTTGCACTGTACGGAGAAGCCAGTTCATCTTCAAACAAAAAAGAAGGAGTGGTGCTTCAGAGTCAGTATGTGGAATATGAATGTGAACCATTTGTGGAACTGACCTTCACAGACAATGGAGAAATCTATACAGTCCGGCGTGTTCCGAGACATTTAAAGACCATTACAAGAGGAACCAGTAAAGGAAGACAAAGAGAGACAACAGGTTCTGTAAGTCTGATCATGCCGGACGGAACAGAATATCCCTCCAAAGAAACAGACCGTAAATTACAGGAGATTACAGGACTTACCAAGGGTCAGTTTATGCAGGTGGCAATGATCGCCCAGGGTGAATTTATGGACCTTCTTCGGGCGAAATCTGATGACAAAAAAGTCATCTTCCGAAAGCTGTTTAATACAGAAATGTATCAAAAAATTGTGGAAGAACTGGGACAACGTAAAAAAGTCAAAGAAAAAGATATTGCCATTATTAAAACAGAATGCCGTACGGAAGCTGCCAGAGTCAGAATCCTTCCGGAGTATGAACATGCACAAAACTTTCAGGCACAGAAAGATCTTCTTATGGATGGGCAGACAGCAGAGATTGGAGAGTTTTTGGAAGAACTGAGAGAGTTTTGCAGTTGGCTGAAAGCAAAAAACCGGCAGGCAGAAAAAGACTATCAGGAAGCTGGAGAGATACGAGATAAACGAAAAGAAATATTGACAAAAACAGAAAGTTGTGCGGTAAGTTTCAGAGATGCGGAGAAAAATTTTCAGAGTCTGAAAGCAGATTTGGAACAGATAAAAAAAGAACTTCCAGGTCTTCAGGCAGCAGCCGAAGAAGCCGTTGCAAAAGAGAAAGAATCCAGAAAATTGCTGGATCAGCAGCTGGAAAACTTCAGCAGTATTCAACAGAAAGTACAGAAAGCACTGGAAATTTTTGAAAGGCTGAAAGAACTACAGAAAGCAGTAAATAATGGAAAAACAGCCAGCAAAAATGCTGAAGCAAAACGAAAAAAAGCAGAAGAACAGTTACAGGTTTTTGAACAGCAGGAGAAAGGCTGGAGACAGAGAAGAGAAGAACTGTCAGACACCGAATCCAGGATTCAAAACTGGAAAACAGAAGCCGGAAATGCAAAAGCAGCAGGAGAACAGGCAGGTGAATTACAGAATCAGAAAGACCAGCTGGAAGAATTGATAAAACAGGGAAGTGAAGCAAAAAAAGCTTATATAAATGCACAGGAAAAGTACCAGAAAGAAAGAGAAAAATATGAGCATCTCCGACAGGAATTCCTCAATGCACAAGCAGGAATCCTGGCAAGAGATCTGAAACCGGGAATTCCCTGTCCTGTATGTGGATCATTGGAACATCCTCATCCCAATATCAACAGTAAGGATGGGGGACATGTGGATATCTCTCAGGAATTACTGGAAAAATTAAGTGCCAATGTGGATAAACTCAGTGAAAATCAGCAGAAGGCAGCAGAGAAAGCCAAATCTGTTCAGACGGAATTTTCGGTGAAAAAGGAAACATGGAGAAAAGCATTTCATAAATTATGTCTTTTTGTAGCAGAAATATATCCGGAAGCAGTGAACTGCCAGAGTCTGGATGAAATAAAAATCCCCCTGAAAAAATGGGAAAAAAAACTTCTGGAAGAAAGAGAAAAAATCCAGAAAGATTATACAGAATTAAAGAAAATCCAGAAGGATTTGAAAGAGGCTGAAAGCAAAAAAGAACTGTTGAAAAAGCAGTTGGAGTCATGCAGAGAAGAAGAAACAGCAACTGTAAAAAATCTTACCACTGCAGAAACTGCCCTTCGGAATTTCAGGGAGTCTTCTGAATACGCAACAGAAAAGGAAGCAACAGATACTTTACAAAAAGCGAAAGAACATAAAAAACAGCAGGAGGTTTTGTACCAAAAAGATTCAGATGCAGCAGTTAAAACAAGAACAGCCCGGGAGCAGGCAGAAATTCTGGAAGAACGATATGAGAAAGAGCTCCCGGAAAAAGAGCAGCTGTGGAAGAAACGGAAAGAAGAGTATGAAACTTTGCTGGATCAGGTTTCCGGTTTTTATAACAGAGAGGAAATCCGCGAACAGCAGAGAGAGGCGGTAGTAAATGCTGAACAGAAGCTGAAAGAAGCAGAGGAGGTTCGTGATCGATACCGAAATGCACTAAGAGATGATCAGGAAGTTTATGATTCTTTAAGTACAAAAATGGAAAATAGACAGAAGATAATTGAAGAACATACAAGACTGAATACATTATATAATCTTACAGCAGGAAACGTCAGTGGTGCCCGGATGGATCTGGAAACCTACGTGCAGCGCTACTATCTGGAACGAGTACTCTATGCCGCCAATCGAAGATTCCAGGAAATGTCCGCAGGGCAGTTTGAACTTCGGATGTATGATTTGGAGAAAGCAGGAGAAGGACGAAACAAGGGCCTTGATCTAATGGTCTACTCCACAGTAACAGGGAAAGAAAGAGAAGTAAGGACCCTCTCAGGAGGAGAGTCCTTTATGGCAGCCTTATCTCTGGCCCTGGGAATGGCAGACCAGATCCAGGAAAGTTCTGCAGCTGTAAATCTGGATATGATGTTCATTGATGAAGGCTTCGGTTCTCTGGATGAACACTCTCGTAACCAGGCAGTGAGAGTCCTTCTGGAAATGGCAGAAGGCTCCAGACTAATCGGCATTATTTCCCATGTGACAGAACTGAAACAGGAAATAGAAGATCAGCTTCTGGTTACAAAAAATGAAGAAGGAAGCCATGTAAAATGGCAGATAAGCTGAGGAAAAATGAGTAACGAAGTATTAGAGAAACTTGCACAGCTTCTGGAACAAGATCAGTTTGAACTGATTTTTACAGAGCAGGATATCAGACTGGTGTATCTGATGAATGATGCAGTAGAAAGCTTCCTTGTGTTCCAGAATGTCCGAATGACAGGGGAATACAAAGACGATTATGAGGGGGAGTTGGATGCGACATTGGAAAAACAGGGACAGAAATATGTACTGATCGTTCATCAGGGAGACACAGTAGTGACACTGTTTTTTGAGAATCTGATCCAGGAAAACCACTTCTATGAATATGGAACCATTGCACATTTCTGGGTGAAAAAATATGAATATTTGAGACAACTGGAATATCGTCTTGCTATTCTCCGGGACAAATATGACTATCTGGGAGAAAAATCCTGTAACGAAAAAGAAAAACAACTGGCTCAGCTGGTGGATTTTCCACCATTAAATTACTGTTGCTATCCGGCTGTTCCGGAGCAATATATTGTTCCGAGAATAGAACCGTGGGTACCGACAGAAGAGGCAATTGCAGTGATGGAAGAGCTGGTAGTAGAGGCAGATGATAAAGGTCTGCAGAAGATATTGAAAATTTATCGGAAGCATCCAAATCCGCATATTGCAAAGAAAATTGCGGCAATGCTTCACCGGAACGCACATGCCGAAGTGGTTGATTTGTTGAATGAAAGATTGAAAAAGGCGGTGTCAGGTTATAGAAAACGTTCGTATGGAGAAGAAATGGATGCACAATGTCTGAAATTATTGCTGAAAGTGAAGAATCGTCAGCAGAAACTGCAAAAAGAAGGAAAAGAATCAG
>OLRG01001740.1_pt1 | contig 16829 bp, 23 predicted proteins | sample 1672331 | NCBI WGS metagenome assembly OLRG01 (sample SAMEA3136672, study PRJEB25190) | human gut metagenome
GAGAGATCACGTTGCCAGGGAGTTAAAGGGCCACAACATACTGGCTGTGGAACGGTTTCAGGATAAGACCCGCTGGATGGTGGAGTTTTCCGTCCTGCGGCCCCGCACCGCCTACGGCGCACCCGGCGATGAAACGCGCCTGTTTCTGGACGAGGACGGCTACCAGGCCGTTCTCGCCAGCCAGAAGCGCCGGGACATCAAAATCAAACGGTATGCCCGCGTCATTGAGGGGCATATCCTGGACTTCAAGCCCAAAAAGAAACGCCACCCGTAAACCCGACAAATTGAGAGGAAGGAATGAATATGTGTACCGTTAAGGAAATCAGAGAAGCCATCCGGGAGGACTGCCGCTCCCAGCGAAACATGGAAACCATTGAGATTGACCGGATTTTTCAAACCCTGACGTTTCCGCAGTTAGAGAGCCTGTTTGACAAACCGCCCATGCCGCCGTTTTTTCACCGGTACAGGCAGAAGTCAGCCAGCAAATGAACGCCGCAATTCTTTTACGGGATTGTGGCTTTTTTCATGCCCTGGGAAACGAAAGGAGTGCAGAAGATGGCCGTTTTTCGCGTAGAACGCACACAGGGATACACCGTTATGAGCAACTATCATCTGCGGGACAAGAGCCTGAGCCTGAAAGCAAAGGGCCTGCTGTCCCAGATGCTGTCCCTGCCGGAGGAATGGGATTACACTCTGGCGGGGCTCGCCCACATCAACAAGGAGAGCAAGGACGCCATCCGCACCGCTATCCTGGAGCTGGAGAAAACCGGATACCTCACTCGCCACCAAACTACTACAGAGGGCGGCAGGTTTGGCTGCAACGAATATGTGATTCGGGAACGCCCGGTTTTACACGAACCGTCGCCGGAAAACCCGCTGACGGTCAATTCGCAGACAGAAAGCACGACACTGGAGAATCCAACGCAATTAAATACTAATCCATCCAAAACAGAAAAAGAAAAAACGGAATTATCAAGTACCGATTCTCTTCCCATCAGCCAGAAGCGGAATCGAACCGAAGTGACTGCCGCAGAGATGCGGAGCTACCAGGAAATCATCTCCCAGAATATTTCCTATGACTTGTTGCGCCAGGAGTACCCCCACCAGCAGGAGCAGCTGGAGGAAATTCTGGAGATCCTGACGGAAACCGTCTGCACCACACGGCATACCGTGCGGGTGGCAGGCAACAACTTCCCAGCAGAGGTGGTCAAGGCTCGGCTCATGAAGCTCACCGCAGAGCACATCCGCTTTGTGCTGGGCTGTCTCAGCCGAAACACCACGAAGATCCGCAACATCCGGCAGTATCTTCTGACCACCTTGTACAACGCACCCACCACCATTGACAACTACTACGCCGCTATGGTCAGTCACGATCTGGCGGTTCAGACTTGAAAGGAGATTTTATGCTTAGTATTTTCGTAATTGGCCGTGTGGCCAAGGAAGCCGACGTCCGCAAGGATGCCAATGGGAACCCCTACGCCATCGTGGAGATCACCTCCTGGCGCACCTACAAGAATGCCGACGGAGAACGCATTGCCGACACCGTTCCTGTGAAGCTCTACGGCAAGCAGGTGGAGCTGTTCCAGCGTTTTGCCTATCCCGGCTCCCGCATCGCCATCCTTGGCAGCTTTGAGCCCAGCCCCTTTGAAAGCTCCAGCCCGGAGCACAGCTATATCATCAAGGCCCGCCAGCTGGAGTTCCTGAGCTTCAAGAAGCGGGAGGACACACCGGAGGAAGCTGAGCTCCAGGAGGATATTCCCCAGCAGGAGGGCGCGTAAATGAGAAACACCGGAACTTTGTACCGCTCCACGGAGAAAACGCCCACGGTGTTCCCGGAGTTCCGTGATCTCCTGCCGCCCCTCTCCCAGGAGCAGCAGGAGGCACTGGAAAAGGATATTTTGCAGAACGGCTGCTATTCCCCGCTGATCGTGGATCAGGAGCTGCGGGTCGTAGACGGACACAACCGCCTGTCGATCTGCCAGGTCCACGAAATCCCCTACACTATGCTGGTGTTCGAGTTTGGGGACGCCCTGGAAGCCAAGCAATGGGCGCTGGACACTCAGAAGGGCCGTAGAAATCTGAACAACTGGGAGTTGGGGAAGATTGCGCTGAAGCTGAAGCCCGATGTAGAAGCAAGAGCAAAGAAAAACATGTCTGCCGGTGGGCAGGCGTATCATCCTGGAGCTGTTACCGAGGAAGGTATGGCAACATTGCCTAACCTTACTTCCAATACAGCTCCTGTTGTTACAAGAAAAGAGCTTGCTGATTCTGTCGGGCTCGGCGAACGTACTATGGGCAAGGTCATGCAAATCGATGAGAACGCCCCGGAAGTGGTGAAGGAAGCTCTGGACAACAAAGAGCTCTCCATCAATCAGGGCTACAACCTGACTCGCCAGCTCCAGCAGGTTCCGGAGGCACAGCGGGAGGACGCCGCTCAGGATGCGCTGAAAAAGCTCCGCAAGGAGGTGCAGGAGAAAGACACTGAGATTGATCGTAAGACCAAGATCGCCAAACGCTTCTGCGCCGCCTACGAGAAGGTCAACCTGCTGGAAGTTAGCGAGGACAACATCCGGATCTGGGTGGACTGCACCCGCATGAAGCCAGATGAGATTGCCGATGCTGCCGAGGAATCCTATCGCCACAGCGAGATGTTCCGGGAGATCGGGGACATCCTCAAAAACACGGTACTGCCGGAGGATTGGAGGAATGCGGATGAAAATTCCGAAGCAAGCGGAGGCTGAGATCTGCCGGAAGCTGGCGGAGAATCTCCAGATCAGCTCTGACGAGATCTCAGACATTCTGGAAAAGCACGGCGTTCGAGAGGATGACCGTGCCCTCCAGCGGGGCTACCGAAAGAGGCTGGGCCAGCAGCTAATGGCGTCCTTCCGGGACGAGGCTGGAAAGCGCGAAATCCTTTCGGCCCCCAATGGCAAGGGCGGCATGGTGTACATCATCATCGACTGCTGTAACGATGCCCAGAAGCTCCAGCATATCCAGTGGAAGCTCCAAAGTCAGGCAGCAGGGCTGGATTCCACCGTAGAAAAGGTCAAGAGCCGGAAGAAACTGCTCCGAAAATTCCACTTTGAAATGGAGGCCAGTTAAATGAGTAACCCAATCATCATCGGCATCGACCATGGCTACGCCGCCATGAAAACCGCCCACTGTTCGTTCCCAACCGGGCTGGTAGCCTATACCCATGAGCCCTACAGCAACGATCATGTGCTGGAATATGACGGTCAGTTTTATGTGATCGGCTCCGGGCGGCAGGCACTTCAAAAGGACAAAACCGCTACGGAGAGCTACTACCTTTTGACCTTGGCAGCCATCGCCATGGAACTGGAGGCAAGGAAGCTGCCCAGTGAAGCGGAGGTGATTCTGGCGGCGGGACTGCCGCTGACCAGCTTCGGCAGGGATAAGAAAGCGTTTCGTCAGTACCTCCTGCGGGACGGCAAACCCATAGACTTCCGCTATGAGGGTTGCCCTTATCGGATCACCATCAAGGATGTGCAGCTGTTCCCCCAGGGGTATTCCGCTGTGATCTGGCAGCCGGAGCTGCTGGAACAGCCCTCGGTGATTGTGGCGGATATTGGCGGCTGGACGGTGGATCTGATGGAGGTGGACAATCAGGTACCAAACGCCGCCACCTGCCGGAGCCTGGAGCTTGGTGTCATCCGGTGCCTGAATGAGATCTCCGAACAGCTCCGCCGAACCCTTGGCCTGTCTCTAACCAATGCCCAAATCGAAAGCGTGCTCCGGGGCACACCCAGCAGCTTGTCCAGAGAAGTGCGAGAACTCATCCAGAAGGAGGCGGAGCGCTACACTGCCCGCCTCCTTTCTGCTATTCAGGAGTGCGGCATGGACTACCGCGCCATGCCCATGGTGGTGCTGGGCGGCGGCGCTTCGATTCTTACCCGCCACGTGTCGCCCCGTGCGGGCCTGTGTGGGCTTTTCGCACTGGAGGACGATAAGCGGAACGCCCAAGGGTTTCAGCGCCTGTGTGAGCGAATGTCGGCGGGACGGGAGGTGGCGGAATGAACGAATGGGAAAGACTTGCCCACAAAGCGAAAATGCTGAAGCAGCGCTATCCCGAAGGAACCGTTGTTCAGCTTGGATTCATGGAAGGTGAACCGGATATGCCCGCTGGGCTGAAAGGCAAGGTCATCCTGGTAGATGCGATTGGCCAGATCCATGTCGCATGGGAGAATGGTCGTTCGCTTGCCTTAAACGCGGAGCATGACAGCTTTCAGGTGATTCACAGTCCAGCAAAGAAACGGGACGAGGTGTCCCGATGACGGAGCGTGATAGAAACTTGATTCGTTACTTTGATATGTTCGCCGGCATCGGCGGCTTCCGGGCGGGCCTTACCGGCGCCGGAGGCTTCCAATGTGTCGGCCATTGTGAAATAGACAAATACGCGGACGCCAGCTATCGGGCGATCCACAACCCCAGAAAGGAGGAACTTTATTATCCAGATGCACGAACCATCGACCCGGACACCATGCCGGACTTCGACCTGCTGTGCGGCGGCTTCCCCTGCCAGGCATTTTCAACAGCTGGCAAACGCCTCGGATTTGAAGATTCCAGAGGCACTCTCTTCTTTGAAATTGCCAGACTGGCTGCGGCAAGACGACCTTCGTATCTTCTGCTTGAGAACGTACCCGGACTGCTTTCGCATGACAAAGGCCGGACGTTTACTGCCATCCTCAGTACGCTTTCAGACCTGGGGTACGGCATCGAATGGCTGGTGCTTAACAGCAAAGACTTCGGCGTACCCCAGTCAAGACGAAGGGTGTACATTGTCTGCTATCTTGATCGAAGATGCGCCGGAAAAATACTACCTGTCCCAAGCACAAATCGAAAAGCTCTTATTCAAATCCTCGGCGGACCCCAGGGCTCCAGAGTTTATGATGCAAACGGCATCGCCTGCACCCTGACCTCAGGCGCAGGCGGAAAGGGTGGAAAGACCGGATTGTATCTGGTTGAACCCAAGAAGGAGCAGCCACGGAACGCAGTGTTTGTAGACCTCTGCGCTGGAAAGCCCAAGCTGACTGAGAATGCACGCTGCCTGACCTCGGACTATGGAAAGGCACGGATGTCCAACCGCAGTGCCGAGATGTCAGGTGTGCTTCTCATAAAAGAGGCCACCAAGAAGGGCTATAAGGAAGCGGCTCCCGGAGACTCCGTCAAGCTCAGTTATACCTGCGGCAATACCAAGCGTGGGCGAGTCGGTAAAGCCTTTGCCCATACGCTGGACACTTCTTGCAGCCAAGGAATCGTTGCAGGTGGCGGACGGATTCGCCGCTTGATGCCCAGAGAGTGCCTGCGGCTGCAAGGCTTTGCGGAAGATCAGATTGACCGGCTTCTTGCCATTACCTCTGATGCACAGGCATATAAACAGGCGGGCAACAGCGTGACAGTTAACGTGATTGAAGCCATTGGGCGGAATCTGAAAGCGGTACATGAAGAATTGCGAGGCGGCACATGATCGGCATCAAAAACCAGCAATTCGGTGTAGAAATCGAATTCACCGGTATCACCCGCCGGGAAGCGGCGAAAGCCCTGGCGGACTACTTCCAAACCAGCCCCGTATATGTAGGCGCCGGTTATGACACCTGGGCCGTGGAGGATTCCCAAGGGCGGCAGTGGAAAATTATGAGTGACAGCAGCATTCGTGCCGAGTACCGGGTGGATGGTCAATACCTCCGCACCGCAGACCGGAGCTATCAGGTGGAGTTTGTGACCCCGGTGCTTCGCTACGAGGACATGGAAATTTTTCAGGGAGCCATCCGTACCCTGCGCCACGCAGGCGGGAAAGCCAACAATTCCTGCGGGCTCCATGTCCATGTGGACGCCGCCAACCACAACCGTCAGAGCCTCAAAAATCTCATGTCCATCATGTACTCCAAGGAGGATATCCTGTTCAAAGCATTGCAGGTCAACGAAAATCGTGTTCAGCAGTGGTGCCAGAAGGTCCGGGAACCCATGCTGAAGCAGGCAAGAAAGCTGCCCTCGGAGGAAACCAAGGATCTCAGCCGACTGGAGACTATTTGGTATGAGGGGAACGATGGCAGCCATGAGCATTACAACTGGACCCGCTATTATGCACTAAATCTCCATTCCGTGTTCTATCGTGGGACAGTGGAATGGAGATGTTTTAATTCCACCCTCCATGCGGGCCGGGCCAAGGCATATGTGAACCTGTGCCTCGCCATGTCCGCCCAGGCCATCAACCAGCGCAGCTCCGTCATGCGCAAAACCATCAGTGACAATGAGCTGTTCACCTTCCGGGTGTGGCTGGTGCGCATGGGGCTCAACGGCTCCGAGTTCAAGACCACCCGGGATCATTTGCTGGCTAATCTGGAGGGGGATCGCAGTTGGCGATATGACAAGGACAGCTATGAATCCCTCAAGAAACGACACAAATCCGAACACGAAAGGTAAGGTGTTTCATTGAAAATTCGTATTGAAGATCGAGATTACAGAGGTACCCCTGTGGAAATTCTGGATCAGCTCCGGATGGAAGCGGATCGGGGTATCCCCAATGTGGCGGAGTACATCCGCTTTCTCCAGGACAACATCCAGCGGATGTCCGGTCAGCCCTGCCCGCTGGACGGCGGCAGCACCGAAAAGCGGGCAGCATCCCTGATTGACCATTTGTCTGCCCTGTATGCACTGGAGGTGATGGAGGTATGAGTGGAACCCTGTATTTTGCCTACGGCAGCAACATCAATTTGAATCAGATGGCGGTGCGCTGCCCCGATGCAAAAGTGGTGGAGCCCGCGGTGCTGGAGAACTACGAGCTGCTGTTCCGAGGAAATGGGAGCTCCTTTGGTGTCGCAACCATTGCGCCAAAGGAAGGGAGTCAGGTGCAGGGAATTCTGTGGAAGATCACGCCCTATTGTGAAATGAGTCTGGATATCTACGAGGGCTACCCTCGACTCTATGAGAAGCAGGCGATTATGCTGAACACGAAGTCCGGCAAGCAGGTACAGGCCATGGTCTATGTCATGACCCACGAGAAGGAGCGGCTTCCGACCATGCCCACCCGCAGCTACTACACCGGCATCCAGGAGGGCTTCCGGCAGAACGGCTTGCCAGAGCAGGCATTGAAGGGCGCCCTGTCCAACCTGATCCATGAAACACGGACCATGGAGCGTCGCAATTTCAAGCACAAGGGAAAGGAGAATAATCGCCATGAGAGATAACTACATTCTGACCGCTGAGTCGGTCACTGAGGGCCACCCGGACAAGCTCTGCGACACCATTGCGGATGCTGCGCTGGACGCCTGTTTGCTGGGCGATCCCGACAGCCGGGTGGCCTGTGAGGTTCTGGCCACTGCCGGGAAGATCACGGTGGCTGGTGAGATCACCACCAAGTCCATGCCGGATATCCCCCACATCGTTTGCAAGACCATCCGGCAGATTGGATATTCCGGGAATTACGAGGTGGAAGTGGATATTCACGATCAGTCCCCGGATATTGCAGGTGCAGTAAACAGTGAGAACGAGATCACCGCAGGAGACCAGGGAATCGTATATGGCTACGCCTGCCGGGAGACACCCCAGCTTCTGCCCCTACCTGTGGTGCTGGCCCATCGGATCACCATGGGTCTGACCGAGGCTCGCCATAACCACCTGCTGGAATGGCTCAGACCAGACGGCAAGGCCCAGGTGTCCGTGGAGTATGAGGATGGCAAGCCCATGCGGGTCAGAACCGTAGTAGTTTCCGCTCAGCATGAGCCGGAGGTAAGCCAGAAGGAGCTTCGGGAAACTGTCTATCAGCTCATCCTTGTGCCTGCACTGGAGAAGTACCTGGATCAGAACACAGGAGTGCTTATTAACCCCAGCGGTTCCTTTGTGCTGGGCGGCTTTGAGGCGGACACTGGTTTGACCGGGCGTAAGCTCATGGTGGATACCTACGGCGGCGTTGTTCCGCACGGCGGCGGGGCACTGTCTGGCAAGGACTGCACCAAGGTGGATCGCAGCGGGGCATATATGGCCCGGTATCTCGCCAAGAACATCGTAGCGGCGAGTCTGGCGGAGAAGTGCACTGTCAGCATGGCATACGCCATCGGAAAGGCGGAGCCACTGTATGTACAGGCAGATACCCATGGAACCGGCGTGTACCCGGATGCTGTGCTGGCGGAAGCAGTCAAGCTGATCTTTGACCTGACGCCTACAGGCATGGCAAACACACTCCAGCTCATGGAGCCCATCTACCAGAAGTATTGCAACTACGGACATTTCACCCACCAGAGCGCCCTGGGAGCAGACAGACTGCACCGAGCTGCTGTGGGAGGGCTGTGATTTGGCTGCGGAGCGAATGTAGCCCGCAAATGTATTGACAATGCACATTCTCCGTGCTATGATGCTCCTGAGGTGATTACCATGGCAAGCGTAAATATGAGCATCCGTACCGATTCCGAGCTGAAAGCCCAGGCAGAAGCGATCCTGTCCCAGCTGGGCATGACCATGAACGGAACCATCAATATGTTCCTGCATCAGATCGTTCGGGACAAGGCGGTTCCGCTGAGCCTGTCCCTGACCTCGGAACAGGGGCTTTATGCCGACCTTCTGGCGGCGCAGGCTGAGCGGGCTTCCGGCTATACCGGCCGCACCGCCGCTGACGTTCTTGCGGATATGGATCAGATCATTGCAGACGCCGAAAACGCGGGTACAAAGTGATGCAGTACACTGTCATTTTTGCCAGCAGAGTGGACGCCCAGCTTCTAAAGCATGTGGAATTCTTAGCACGAGTCAGTATCCCCGCAGCAAAAGCGTTCCGCAGCGAATTTGCTGAGATTTTGGCGCAGTTGGAGGAAAATCCGTTCCTGTTTCCACCGGAGACAGACCCGAATCTTCCTGCTGGACTGTACCGGAAAGCATTATTCGCCAAGCGATATAAGGCACTGTTTTCTGTGGACGGCGCAAATGTCTATTTAGACGCTGTTGTAGATTGCCGTCAGGATACCAAAGATCTATACGCTCAATTCAACTAACCAGAGCAGCTCCGCCATTGCGCGGGGCTGCTTTTTTGATAGGAGGTCTCATTTGAACCAATCTACTACCCAGCCCTGGACCATCATCCAGGGGGATGCGCTGAAGGTGCTGGAGGCCTTTGCCCCCGGCACCTTTGACGCTGTGATCACCGATCCGCCCTATGCCTCCGGTGGCAGAACCCAGGCGGAGAAAAACAAATCCACCGTCCAGAAATATTCCAGCATGGGCGAAAATGCGCCTCCGCCTTTTGACGGAGACGCAAAGGATCAGCGGAGCTGGACACGCTGGGCGGCGGAATGGCTGTATCTGGCCCGAAAAGCCTGCAAGGCCGGTGCGCCGGTCTGTATGTTCATCGACTGGCGGCAGCTACCCGCAGCCACCGATGCCCTCCAATGGGCAGGCTGGATCTGGCGAGGTACCGCCGTCTGGGACAAGGGCAACAGCCGTCCCCAGAAGGGTCGCTTCCGGCAGCAGGCGGAGTACATCGTCTGGGGCAGCAATGGGGATATGCCCATCTCCCGGCCCGTGCCCTGTCTGCCCGGGGTATTCCGGTACGGGAACCCCCAGAAGCGGATTCATCTCACGGAAAAGCCGCTCCTGCTCATGCGGGATGTGGTGAAGATTACAGAACCCGGCGGACATATCCTCGACCCCTTTGCCGGTTCCGGAACAACGCTGCTGGCAGCGGTTCAGGAGGGATACCGGGCAACGGGGATTGAGCTGTCGGACTACTATGCACAGGCGGCAAGGGAGCGGCTGGAACGGGAGCTCAATTGTAATACGGGCTAGCTATTCAATCGTAGTTACTTTAAGGCTGCTCGACGTGCCTCCAGCTCCACCCGTACCGTCTCGCTGGTTTTCTTGTCCAGATTATAGGGCAGAATCAGCAGAATGGCACAGATACCGCAGATGATCGGGAGAATGCCGTTTGCCATGTGAATAAAGTTCTGGGTGAACTCCGACTGGACCTCCAGTGCAGGATCATACTTGGCAAAATCCAGAAGCCATCCGCTTCCGTAGCTTGCCAATGCGCCGCCCACCTTCATGGAGAATGTTGCCAGAGAACAGATCAGACCAGCCGCAGCAATTCCGGTTTTCCACTCGCCGTAGTCTGCGCAGCCAGGCATGGAGCCCCAGATGTTTGCATAAACGCCTGCCAGTGTCAGTCCCGCAAATACATAGGACGCAATAACCATCGGAATGCTCCGTCCGCCGATCAAGCCCAGAACGCCGCTCAGAATCGCAAATACACCGCTGGCAATAAACAGCTTTTTGCTTCCAAACTTCTGAATGAGTTTTGGTACAAACAGAAGCCCTACCAGCGGCATTGCATACATCACCGTAAACAGCGTTGAGATCATAGTGGGGTTGTTGAGATAGTAAATCGCATAATAGGTGGTGAAGTTTCCACGGAAGCCGATAAAGATGTTTACGAACAGCACCATAAGTACGATGCACATAGCCGGGCGATTTTTTACCACAGAGGACAGCAGAACCTTTAGGCTCTGCTTCGGCTGCTGCTCCAGCTTGATGCGTTCCTTTGTGCCAAGGGCTGCAATCAGCAGACAAATTGCCGCCAACGTGCACATAATGATCGTGCAAATCAGGTAGCCCCGGGCGTCCATGCTCTTTCCGTCCTCGCTGAAGAACATGATTACATATACTACAACAAAGCCCAGCACAAAGCCTGCAAGATTTGCGCCCCAATCCCGGAACACGCCCAGCAGATTGCGGTCATCCTGGTCGTCGGTCATGACCGTGGGCAGCGCCCCCTGGGGCATTGCGTAGCATGTCTCCAGCACGGTAAACAGGCATTACATAATGAGATACCACGCAATTTTCCCGCTGGTTCCAAATGGGACCTTTACAAAGCAAAGCACCGTTACAATGCAGTATGGAATGGCCGCTGCAATCATCCAGGGACGATAGGTACCAATTTTAGTTCTGGTCCGGTCTGCAATTCCGCCGATGATCGGATCATTGACCGCATCAAACAGCATGGCGATTAAGAAAATGGTACCGACAATTTTTGATGGCAATCCAACCACATCGGTAAGATACAGCATAAAGTAGCTGGTAATCATATAAAATGCTAAATTGATACCGATGTCGCTGAATCCAAATCGTATTTTCTCTCCCAGAGAGATGGTATACTTTTTCATGGCATTTCCTCTTTCCTGATCTCTATTATGATTGATTAGTAATTAAAATAGGGGAAGGTCGGGAGAATCTGATTCATGGAGAAGAATTTATTGAGACTATTAAAATAGACGCGGAAGTGGTCGATCTTACCGTCCTGATCCAAATGTACAATTTGCAGCTCCCGCTGGGTGTAGTGGCCTTCATGGTTGCTCCAGAGCATTCTGCCGCGTCCATAGCTTTCTACAATAATGATATTGGGATCCACCGATTGATAGAAGGGTACCTTCTCAATGGTTTCCCACTCCACGCAGCAGCGGAACATCCACTCTGTCTGAATATCAAATTCCTCATTGACATAGGATTCCGGCATGTCTCTGGGTACAAACGGGCACACCTCAATCATGTCATGGGCATAGATGGATTCCGGATCATCGTCATGACCGTTGATGGGATTTGCAAAATTGGCAACCGCACGGGCTACATTCTCCTCCCGGGTAAAATGAGACACCTGATCCTTTCCCATGCGAACACTGGGTGCTTCCTTCACAATATCGTCAAGGAAGTTAAAGTTCGGCAGTATAATGTCGATGGCATTGTAAAACGCTATCGGGTTGGCATATTCCCGAAGCTCCGCAATTTTACCGTCCTTTACCACAATCCGGTCTGCGAACTCACAGCGGAATACGCCATCCTTCTTTGCCCAATATACCGTATCCTCCACCTGGCGGATCGCCCAAAACAGGTCCGGATCCGTGGTAGGAATGATACAGGGGGCATGGACTGCCTTGTGGGACTTGATGGTTTTGCACAGCCAAAATCGGAATACCTCGTTGAATTCGTAGGGAATCATATACATTGGCATTCCGGGCACCGCATGGGGAAACTCCACTCGAATTTCCTGAGCAAACAAATCATCGAATTCCGGCTTCCAAAATTCTGCGTTTACAAACCGCTCTACAATGGCATATTGCGGAGTTTTTATAATGTTGTTGACAGTTACAAAGGGTACCATACGCTTTACTCCTTTCATTTTTTGCATGATTTCCTGCAAGTCAACTATATCAGGTTCCGTCATCATTGTGAAATATTAATATCAAATGCTTTGTTATTAAAAAATATAATTACCGAATCCCCATTTCTGCTTGAATTCTGTTATAATGGAGGAAACCCAGGAAAGGATTGGCCGATTATGATGGAGCTTCGTTCCCTTCGATGCTTTTTGGCTCTGGCGGAGTATTTAAACTACAGCCGTGCCGCAGACAGTCTTTATATTTCCCAGCCGACAATGAGCGTCCGCATTCAGGAGCTGGAATCCGAGGTGGGGACACCGCTGTTTGACCGTTCACACCATCACGTCTATCTGACAAACGCTGGTGCCGCATTGGTTCCGCTGGCACGGAATATTCTCAGCTCCGTGGACAGCATTCCCGCTATGGTCCGGTCTGCGGCGCAAGCCGCACAGCCAGACAGCGTGCGTCAGCTGCGCATTGGGTATGACCCAACCGAGGACCGTTCCAATTTGCAGCCGCTGAATCAAATGCTCGGTGCATTTCGGAAAGCCTATCCACAAGCGACGCTAACGGCACAGCCGGTATCTACCCAGCAGGTGCCTGAGCTGCTGCAAAGCGGCGAACTGGACGTTGCAATTGTGGTGCAAACGGATGGGAATCCGGTTCCGGAGGCTTTGCTGACCATTCCAATCGTCCGGGATCCAACGGTTCTTGTCACCTATCACGCAGAGGGGATGACCCTGGACGAGATACTCGCCCAAAGGGGCATTACGTTTCTTGGAGACGACCTGCATACATATTGGATGAACTATTACTCCAGCTATCTCAAATCGCATACTTCGGTTCCCTATGAGGTCAAGCTGATCTCCGACGTAAGTGCATTGTGCTTTGGACTTCAATACGGTCAAATCGTTTCTTTCCTCCCACTGTCCTATCTGGATACCATGTCAAAGGAGGGGCGCTGCGTGTTTGAAACCAATCTCCCGGATGTAATCCTGACCTTGGTGTGGAATAAGCATGTGATGAATCCTGCAGTACAGGCGCTGGTAAACGAAGCAAATGCGATTTGCAGCCGCAGAAAAAGAACCCCAAATTTGAAGTGATCCGTTTATAAATATAATATTATCTCGAGAAATAACCAAATAAGTACTATAACATCCCGTCTTTTGCATGATGAGGCAGTACACAATCAAGGAGATGATTCCTATTCACGAAAAGCACCGCATTAACCTTGCCCTCTCCATGGACAATCCCATGCAGAAGAAAGCCTGGGACATCCTCATGGAGTACCCGCCCGGCAGCCGCACCGGTGCCATCTGTCAGGCTCTGTGCGAATACCGCCAGCAGGAGGCATTCCTTCGGGCGATTCAGCAACTACTGGAGGACAAGCTCAGTCATATCGAGGTATCCGCCGTAGAGCAACTTCCGGAGAAGCCTCAAGCGCAGTCGGATCATTCCGCCGCACTGGCATTTATTCGTAGCCTACAGGCGGAATGATAACAAGTTCAATGTGTGTTCCGCACACAGAGATATTCCCCAATGCGTGCAGATTGCGTGTAAAAATGGCCCGAATTTCCCGGTCATTGCGTGCTCTGCACGCATTCACTTTTTCACAGAAAGGAAGGCAAGCACCGCATTTTATCCTATATTCGCCTGCGCCCACCGGCGCAGCCTCCCCCTCGCCTGCGGCGAGAATTCGCAAGCATCGTGCGAAGATATCTTTCGCACCACTTGCCGGGAGACCCCGAACCCCAATGCCGCCAACGGGCGGAAGGAAGGAGGAACCAAAGCGAAGAACTACGAAATCTGCCTGCGCCTGAACCGGCAGCAGGCGCAGAAGCTTTGGCAGGATTCCAAAGCCTGCGGGCTCAGTAAAACTGCCTACTTACGGCGGCTGATTGAGGGAGCAGAGCTGAAAGCACGCCCCTCTCAGGAGCTGCGGCAGCTGCGCACCGAAATTCACTACATTGGGAACAACGTAAATCAGCTGGCACGAAAGTTCAATGCCGGATTTGGCACCAAAGGCGATGCCCAGCAGGTGCGCTACCTCATGGAGCAAATCTATGACCTGCTCTATGAGATCGCAAAAGAGTAATGGCCATCACAAAGATTCTCGCCAAAAACAGCCGTCTGGACGTGCTGATCCGTTATGTTACCAACCAGGACAAGACTGAGGAGCAGGTGCTCACGGCCTATCTGAACTGTGACCCCGGCCATGCTTACCAGCAGATGATGGACACCAAGCGGGCTGTCGGAAAAACCGATGGTCGGCAGGCGTACCACATTATCCAGTCCTTTGCGCCCGGAGAGATCACCCCGGAGTTGGCGTTCGAGCTGGCGCAGGAGTTTGCCAAGGAGCATCTGGCGGGGTATCAGGTGGTGATTGGAACACACGTTGACCGCCGCCACATCCATTCACACATCGTCCTGAACTCCGTGAACATGGACACCGGCGCAAAGTATGTTAGCACCCGGCAGAATTACTACGCCCAAATCCGTACCATTTCAGACCGCCTCTGCTGGGAACACGGCCTCTCCGTCATCATCCAAGGTGACGGGCAGAAGTCTATGAGTTACATCGAATGGCTGCGCCAAAGTAAAGGCCAGCCCACCTACCGTTCCATGCTGGAAGCCGACCTGAAAGCATCCATCGAAGACGCCAACTCCATCGGGGACTTCTTCCGTCTCATGGAGCGGAAGGGGTATGAGATTAAGCACGGCAATCGGCTGGGATTTAAGCTTCGTGGACAACCGCATTTCATGTACCCGGAACGAAAGGACAAGCAGTATTCTGAGGACGGCATCCGGGCGGCTATCAACGGCAATCTGGACGCTATTTTCATTGGGAAAAATCTCACAGTTACCCACCGCACACCGTACAAGCCCTACAAAAAGCATCCGAAATACACAGGTTTTCTGGCTCTGTATTATCATTACCTCTACATTCTCGGCAAGCTGGAAAAGCGGCAGTATCCGCCTAGGGTTACCGGGCAGATGCGCCGGGAGGTCATGCGATTTGAGCAGCTCCGGGCGCAGTTCCAGTTTCTCAACGAAAACGGGATTTCCAGCGAAGCAGATATGCAAGCCTTTGTGGAAAAAGCGGAAGCTCAGATCAAGGCACTCACCAAGCGGAGAACCATCCTCAATGTACAAAAGAAAAAGCGCCAGCCCCTATTTCAAGCACTGGCGGAGGAAGAAGCGCTGGCTCCAGCCAAGCGGCTTTACGATCAAGGCCACAGTGGCATGGAACAGGAAGCCCAGCGGTACATGGAAGCAGTGAAGCTGCTGGATGGATGCGGAGAATCCCGTGAGGCACTGTCCCAGCAGCAGTCAGAGCTATATACCAAGTTGGCTGACCTAAACCGAGAGCTCCGGCAGGTGCGAAAACAGCTCAAAATGTGTGAAGAAATCCGGGCGCAGGCAGCCGCAATGCAGGAAAACATCCGACATATCGAACATCCAGAACAGGAGGTGACGAAACACTATGATAAACAGCGGTGATGCCGCCGAAACCGTGGTGCGGGTGATGCTTACCGGAACGGAGGTCACCCTGCGGCTGACGGCATCGGCAACCAAAAATCTGCTGGCACTGTCCGTGGCGCTGGCCAACCAGCACAAGCAGATTTCCGGCAAGATCAACATGAAGAAAATGCTCAAGGACACCCGAGACATTAGGGCGTTCCCCATGACCAAGGCGCAGTACCGGGCATTTCAGAAGCAGGCCAAGCCCTTCCGGCTGCTCTACGCTGCCATTCGGGACAAGGATGGGCGTGGGCAGATTGACCTGGTGCTGCCTGCCACGGAGCTGGAACGGGCAAATCTGGTCTTTGAAAAAATGCTCTATCGGCAGGAGGATAAGGTGCCAAATAAGGAGTCAGCCGAGAAAGCCAAAGCAAAGGAGGAACCCACAAAAAACGCATCTCGGTGGCCGCCCGACTTGACTGCTACCAAAAGCGCTTCGGAGCGCTCCAAGGCTATGCCTCAGCAGAGGACGACGAGTAATGAGCGGGAGTCTGTGATGTTGCGGCTGGAGCAGTACCGATCGCTACTCAGTGGGCAGGTCACCAAGACGAAGGAACGGAATGGGCGGGAAAAATAAGGGTTGCGGAGTTTGCTGCGGATTAGTATAATGGAAGAAAAGAGGTCAGGAAATCGAAATTTGTGAGGGGAATTATGGGAGAATACATCTACATCAACTTAAGAGAGCGCCCGGAGCTAATAAATACCGCTGCCGATTGGTTCCATAGCAAATGGGGCGTTCCAACAGAGGCTTATCTTGATTGCATGAACGCTTATCTCCGGGGAGAAACAGAATATGGTTGGTATCTTTGCCTGGATAGCGACAGAATCATAGGCGGTATGGGTGTGATCGAAAATGACTTTCATGACAGAAAAGATCTTACGCCAAATGTCTGTGCGGTCTACACAGAGGAAGACTACCGTTGCAAGGGCATCGCAGGACACCTGCTCAATATGGTCGTGGAAGATATGAAAGCCAAGGGAATTACTCCGATTTATCTGATTACCGACCATACTGCTTTCTATGAAAGATACGGTTGGGAGTTCTTGTGTATGGTACAGGGAGATGGCGAATCCCATATGACAAGGATGTATATTCATCGATAAATTCCAGTTGATATTTCACATATTTTAGGAAATTTAATAACTGTTATATTT
>OLRG01001742.1_pt1 | contig 16815 bp, 18 predicted proteins | sample 1672331 | NCBI WGS metagenome assembly OLRG01 (sample SAMEA3136672, study PRJEB25190) | human gut metagenome
TGGAATGTTAATTGTTCAATTCAATAAAAGTGTCCAGTAAACTGGGTACATATCATTTCTCCTTTTGCGTTTTATAATAGAACAAATGGAAAACTGTACAGCCTTATTCACTGTAGTGCAAGTATTGAAGGCATAAAGCTTTACAAAAAGGTCGCATGGAAAACTTTTGGTGACAAGTCATCCTTAAAGAATACACACGGATTAGAGAACCAACTCTCGTTGGATCTTGATGGAAACGGTGTGTCAGATGTTCAAACAGATGAACAATGCTATTTCATTCACGATATAGCCAAATATATTCACGAAAAATATAGTACGCGCGGTGAAGTAGGACTGGATGAAATATATAATGACCTTGATTCCCATCCTGTTTTTCCAAGTGATGGATACAAGGATGATATTAAGAGAGAGCTAAAGCAGTTTTTTGGTGTTAAATTTCCAAAAGGCGGGAAAGTGATTTTTTCTGATACGCAAGGAGCAGTACAAAAATGGGCACAAAAATAGAATGGACAGAAGAAACTTGGAATCCAGTAACAGGGTGTACAAAATTCTCTGCAGGCTGTGAACATTGCTATGCCGCTGTATTTGCACGAAGATTGCAAGCAATGAGATGCCCTCGTTATGAGAATGGCTTCAAGGTTACTGTGCATCGGGATTTGTTTGATAAACCCTTGAAATGGAAAAAGCCTAAGATGGTTTTTGTTAATTCCATGTCTGATCTTTTTCACGAGGATGTATCTGATGAGGACATTTTGTCGATATTTGCGACGATGAATACCGCATCTCAACATACATTTCAAGTACTTACAAAGCGAAGTAAGCGATTGGTAGAACTTTCATCTAAAATTAACTGGAGCAGTAATATTTGGATGGGTGTCTCAGTAGAAAATAAAGAAGCAATCCAAAGATGTGAAGATTTAAAAACCACAGGTGCTTATGTAAAGTTTATCTCTGCAGAACCTTTGCTTGAATCAATTTCAAGCATCGATCTTGATGGTATCGATTGGCTAATTGTAGGTGGTGAATCTGGTCCCCGAAGCAGAAAAATGGAAGAATCATGGGTGATAGAACTTCGAGATCTTGCTAAAGAAAAGAACATCCCTTTTTTCTTCAAGCAATGGGGAGGAGTCCGTAAAAAAGCTAATGGTAGCGAACTTCATGGAATGTACTACAAAGAATATCCGAAATTCAAGTTATAGATTACGAGAGTAAACCATAAACAATTTCAGCCCACCGATCATCACTGACCGGTGGGCTGTGTCACGTCTATCCAATTTAATCCATCAATCGATGCTCCGGCGTTCCTCTCACATACTGTTCCAAATCACCACCAAGCACCAACTGCGCATATTCCAGCGGCTTGTTATAGATTAGCCAATCCAGCTCAGAGCGCTGAACCATATTGTCGGCGGCCTCATTCTCCACGGCGATGGTGTCGATGGCGATTATGCTGCCGTCGGAGAATTTCAGTTCCACACAGGCAGTATCCATATTGAACGTACAAGAAATCAGCTTTTTCATATCCATGTCCCCCTAAATGGTAATGGTTGCTATGTACCGAACTTTGAGCGCATGCCCGATTGCTGTGCGGTCTGCACGGGTGTAGTTCGCAGTTCGTATGGGCATCATCTTCTTGACCATCTGGCCACCCACACTGCCTGCCTCACGGGAGGTCAGGTCGCCGTTGTAACCTTCCTTCAGGTTGACGCCGACCTCCCTTGGTGTTCCACCACCATCTTAAACTCCTGCAATGCTTATTCATTTACTGCGATCGGAAGTGTTCGATCCGCATGTTCCGAACACAGCTCGCCGATAAAGCGATAAAAAATCCGAATACTTTGCCGATAGGGCTGATTCCGGTGGGGCGCTTTTGCGGCACTGCCTTCCGGAATTTTGGGGCCAACCTCGATGCGGTCAATAAACGCCGCCAGCTTTTCACGATCCAGCGTGTCCATATCTGTATATTGCCGGATGAGCTTATAGAATTGATCGTAGCGCTGCTGAATGCCATCCGCAACCTCCATCGTGCCGGATTCTTGGAGAAGCTGGGATAATCGAGCAGTCTCCGCCTCCAGATCAGAAACCATCTTCTCCAGCCGCTGATCCGAGAGCCTTCCCTCCGCATGGTCCAGATACAGCTTGGAAATCATTTTGTCGATTACCGCAAGGCGCGCCTTTGCCTTTTCCCGCTGCACCCTTTTTAATGCAAGGTTATCTTCAGAGATCTCCCTGTCAACGGCCGCTTTGACCATGGCCTGAACCTGCTCATCACTCAGGGAAATCAAAGTGCTCAGCTCTTGACGGACGACCTCCATTAAATCGGCGTATCGAATGCGAACGCCATCACAGGGATTTGCAATATCCCTCCGCTGGTGGGTGCAGGACAAATACCAGTATTTCTCCCGTTCGCCTTTGTAGACAGTTCCGCAGGAGCAGAGGGAATACCCGCATTTGCCGCATACGGCAATGCCGGAAAAGATGCTTTTTCGAATATGGTCATAGGCTTGATAGCAGCTGGCACCACGTCCCAGATTTGCCTGTGCCAAGTCGAAAGTTGCCTGTGTCACCAGCGCCTCGTGGGTATTTTCTGTAACGGCCCAGTCCTCTTTGGGAATGGCGACTTTCTTTTTGGATTTTACACTGACCTTGCGGCTTCGGCCAAGGACGGTGTGGCCCAGATATACTCGGTTTTTTAGAATACGTTTTACCGTAGTGTAATTCCAGACGTCGGACATTCTGGATGCCCCTGCTTCTGAAAAATCATCCCGGTAGAGTACCCGGTATTTCAGCGGGGGAATGATGCCGTCCTGATTGAGATCCAAAGCAATTCTGCGGGAAGAGTCGCCGTTGGCAGCCCGTTGGAAAATCCGCTGTACTACAGGTGCCGTTGCTTCATCCGGGATCAGATGATTTTTATTCCCCTTTTCCTTCTGATAGCCATAGGGTGGGCAGGCACAATACTGACCCCGCTCCCGCTTGGTACGGAGAACGTCTTTTACCTTCCGGGAGCCGTCCCGAAGATATACTTCGTTCATGGCGAACTGGAACGGTGCCATGATATTCTCATGCTCCGTGTCGAAGTTATCGGCAATGGCGATATAGCGGATGCCATGCTCCGGGTAATACTGCTCGGCGTAGTAGCTGGCTTCCACCATGTCACGGCCCAAGCGGGAAAGGTCTTTGGTGATTACAATATCGGCCCTTCCTTTTTCCAGCTCCTGCATCATTTCCTGAAAACCGGGACGTTCAAAGTTGCCGCCTGACCAGCCATCGTCCACAAAGGTACGAACTAGATTCAGCCCATGCTGCGAACAATAGTTGGTAATCATCAGGCGTTGGTTTTTTATACTCGCCGACTCTCCGGACTGCGCTTCTTCTCGAGACAGCCGAAGGTAGGCAAATGTCTTTTTTTCTCTGTCAGCTCTCATGTTGCCTCCTTCTACAGAGCCGACCCATTCACTGTATTATATCGAGATGGAGACGGCACCGTCAAGGGTAAAATCTGGTGACTGTTCTTTGTCAGAGACTCTAAAATCACATTCTCCAAGGGCTGATTTCTGCAAAATACCCGATGAACCTCATAGGTCGAATGGCCAATTTGGATTGAATGATCCATATAAAACACCTCCGGAATTATTTTGACCGGAAATTTCCGGGATTATCCTGACCTTTTGGCTGCGCAAGACCTTATGGCTGTTATTGCACGAACCCCGGAACGCAGCAGATGCCCTTGTAATCTGGGTGTCACGGGGATGTCTGCGGCTTGCTGTTGTCCTAATAATTGGAATGCGCAATCAGAGTGATCCACTCCTGCATGCGATATTTCACTGTATGTCCTGCTGACGGGGGTTGGTGCATCCATGACGGTGGATATGATGCTGGTGCCGAACCCCGGGGATGGCATCGTGCACAGCATTTCCATGCGGACGGGGAAGGAGCTGGGGCTGTGCAAGAACTGCTTTGACTTGGGCTGTGTGACCTGCTCGCTGGTCATTGGCGCTGGCTTTGGCCATGTGCTCTTGGGCGTGGGGCTGGGAACGGTGCTGTCCATGCTGGGGGTAGGACGTGTGATGGCGGTATTTCAGCGGATCGCCAAAGTGCGGCTCCTGGGGCTGGCGGGGCTGGATGCGCTGAAATGATATCCGAAAAGCATGCATCTTTTTCCGGATGTCCGCATAAGATAGTTGGTAGCTATCATTGCGGGGGAGGGAAGAGCATGGCACCGGACATTGATGAAATGATATTTGCCGATGAGGAATATGCCGTCAGCCAGCGCTGAGGGCACGCCCAAAAGGCTTTACATCCAGAAGAATTTCCTGTATAATGAGAGGACGTGATTTTGGAATTTATACGAAAGTGGTTTGATGTATGGCTAGAATTGAATTTGATGAATACAAGGTAAAGCTTGGGGACTTGGAGCCCAAGCTCAAAGCGCTGGGCGAGTCTCTGGGGCTGGAGGCTGCAAGAGAAGAGCTGGAACGGCTCCATGCCATGGCAGCATCCGAGGGCTTCTGGAATGATGCGGCCAACTCCCAGAAGGTGACAAAGCAGACCCGGCTGCTGGAAAACAAGATCAGCTCCTATGAAAAAATGTGTGCAGACCGGGAGGATCTTTTGGTACTGTGCGAGATGGCGGTGGAAGAGGATGATGATTCCCTGCTGCCGGAGCTGGAAGAGGGCTATGCCGCACTGGAAAAGGAAATGGAAGAGGCACGGCTGGAGACGCTGCTCACCGGCGAGTACGATGCCAACAATGCGCTGATGAGCTTCCACGCAGGTGCAGGCGGTACCGAGGCCCAGGACTGGTGCCAGATGCTCTACCGGATGTATACCCGCTGGGCCGAGCGCCACGGGTTTACCTATAAGATCATGGACTATCTGGAAGGCGATGAGGCCGGGCTGAAGAGCGCCGACATCCTCATTGAAGGCCCCAATGCCTACGGCTTTCTGAAGGGGGAGAACGGTGTACATCGTCTGGTTCGTGTTTCTCCCTTTGATTCCAATGCCCGGCGCCAGACCTCCTTTGCGGCCATTGAGGTGATTCCGGAGATTGATGATGATGCCAACGATGTGGAGATTCGGCCGGAGGACATCGAGATGCAGGTGTATCGTTCCTCCGGTGCAGGTGGACAGCACATCAATAAGACGTCCTCTGCGGTTCGCCTGATCCACAAGCCCACCGGCATCGTGGTCTCCTGCCAGACGGAGCGGAGCCAGTTCCAGAACCGGGACAACTGTATGAAGATGCTCAGGTCCAAGCTGGTGGAGATCAAGGAGCGGGAGCATCTGGATAAGATCTCGGATATCAAGGGCGTTCAGCAGAAGATCGAGTGGGGCAGCCAGATCCGCAACTATGTATTTATGCCCTATACGCTGGTAAAGGACACCAGAACCGGCTGCGAGACCTCCAATGTCAATGGCGTGATGGATGGCGATCTGGATCCCTTTATCAACAGCTACCTGACCTGTGCCGCCACAGGCAACTGGGTGCAGAAGTAATTCGTTGGGCGTCATACCCGGCTTACAGGAAGTGCAGAGGATGTCAATGCTGATTCGTATGGCCACGGTGCAGGATGCGGCGGAGCTGCTGGAGATCTATCGCCCCTATGTGGAGGAAACCTCCGTCACCTTTGAAACAGAGACGCCCACGGAGGCGGAATTTGCCGGAAGAATTGCGGAGATCCTTTCCCGGTTCCCTTATCTGGTGGCGGAGGAGGATGGAAGGCTTCAGGGCTACGCTTATGCGCATCCCTTCCATCAACGGGCAGCCTATGGGTGGACAGTAGAAAGTTCTGTCTATGTGCGTCGGAATGCACGCCAAGGGCATATTGGAACCCTGCTCTATGAAAAGCTGCTCTCTATGCTCCGGGCGCAGGGGGTCAGGAATGTCTGTGCAGTCATCACCGTTCCCAATGCGCCAAGCATGGCCTTTCACAAAAAGCTTGGCTTTGAGATCGGCGGAGTGCTGCCGGATTTCGGATATAAGCTGGGCCAGTGGCACGGCGTATCATATCTGTATCGTTCCCTTGGCGGCGGGGCAGAAGCACCGGCTCCGCTGAAAAGCGTCTGGGAGCTTCCGGAAGCGCTGCGGATGCCGGACATATTTGCGTGAAAAGTTTTTCTTGCAATCACTGGCACGGTATGATATCATATATTGTACGAATTGCGCATTAAGACAAATTTCGGCTGCCGTATGCCGTAAAACGGCAAAATGGAGGATCGTCATGGTAAAAACTATCATCACTGTGATTCAGGTCATTTTTGCTCTGGCTGTGATCTGCGTCATTATGCTTCAGTCTGGAAAGAATGCGGGCCTTTCCGGTGCCATCGCCGGTGCTGCTGACAGCTTCCTGTCCAAGAGCAAGGCTTCTACATGGGATGCGAAGCTTGCCCGTGCAACCAAGTGGATCGCCATCGTATTTATGGTGCTGACGCTGGTTCTGTCCCTGATTCCCAACAAGTAAATTTGGTCGTTTCAGCCCCCGGAGCAGCAAGCTCCGGGGGCTTTGACGTCTTTGTGGCTATTGGACATACGGCTCCAGTGTAACACCGGTATAGTACCAGCTGAGAATCTCAGCATAGGTCTTCCCGGCCAGTGCCATGGCTTCGGCGCCGCTTTGGCTCATGCCCACCCGGTGGCCGTTGCCCAATACGTCAAAAACAACGGTGTCCTCTGTGACCGCCAGATCAAATCGGGTGGATCGCAGGCCAAAAGCCTTTCGCAGTTCCAGACCGGTAAAGGAAGCGCCTCCTATGACAATGGTATCCACGCCTCCGCCGGTGGTATAGGAAACCGAGGACACCGCCGGAGATGAGATATCCAGCCGAGTTAAAAATTCGGAAAGGGGAACGGTAACGGTGGATTCGTAGTCGGTGGTGTCCTCCTCCCCGGGACTCTCTACGCTGACCAGATAGGGAATGGAATTCCCCCATACGGCCTGTGCGGATTCCGTCCGGCCGCCGGAGCCGGAGAAATAGGTGGCGGAGATCAGCTGACCCTCATAGGTCAGCACCAGACCATCTGTTTCACTGACGGCATCGCTGAGCTTATCCAGCAGGGCTTCCCAGTCGCCGCCCAGCTTCTCCGGGGCACTGGATAGGGGAAGAAATGCCTGACAGACGGCGGGATCATCGGACAGTGTGCCGCCGAGAGAGAGACGATGGAGAGTGTAGGTTCTGGCAGCTACGGCCTGCGCCTTCAATGCTTCCGGCTCGTAAGAGGCGGGAACCTCCCCCATCAGCACGCCGGTAAGGTAATCGTGCAGGGACATTTGCGTATCCACGCCGCTGATCAGCACGGAGACGGTCTGTTCCGAATCATGGTGTACGGCGTCCGTGGGCGTTTTGGCTTCCTCTGCCGGGCGGCTGCGATGCACCACAAATTCCTGAATGGTGCGCTGGGCGGGGCTTATCACCGGTGAAGCCTCCGGCGCCTCAGGGGCAGAGGTACTTTCCAGCGGTGTATCAGAGGGCAGTGCAGGGGGCGCCATGCCGAGAATCACGAGGGGAAGCAAAATCGCTGCCACGGCGGCCAACAGGCCGGTCAATAAATTGCTTTTCATCTGTATACCTCCTGAAATTGCAAGATGTTGAAAATGCATATTCAATATAGCAAAGCTGTATATTATTACGATTTTTTGTGGAATTTTGAATGGTTCACGTCATAAATTGTGTAAATATCGAGGTTTTTCGGTCAATCATACGATTGACGCAGGAACTCTGTTTTGGTATCATATAAATATGAAATTGTAGAATTTTATCTGGAGGTGCAGCTTTTGTCCATTCCAAATTCATCGGATGCGTTCATCCATACTTTATGCGAGGAACTGAAAAACAGTACTGCCTTTGATATCAGTCCCCGCGATAACAGCAATATCAAACGGGGACTGCGAAATGCTGACGGTACCGGCGTTATGGCAGGCTGCACCAAGATCGGCTCGGTACAGGGCTATGCCATCATTGACGGAGAAAAGACGCCTATGGAGGGCCGTCTGATCTACCGGGGCTATGACATCAATCAGCTGATCTCCGGCTTTACCCGGGAAAACCGGTTCGGCTTTGAAGAGGTGGCCTATCTGCTGCTGTTCGGCTCTCTCCCCAATGTAGAGCAGTATCAGGCATTCCGGCAGCTGCTGGCGGATAATATGAGCCTGCCCTCGGGCTTTACCGAGGACATGATCCTCAAGGCGCCCAGTAACAACATTATGAATAAGCTGGCTCGTTCGGCGCTGGCACTCTACTCCTACGACGAGAACCCGGATGCCATCGACCTTACCAATATGATGCGGCAATCCATTCAGCTGATCGCCCAGTTCCCCATGATCGTTGCCCACGCCTATGCGGCCAAGGTGCACTATTATGACGGGGGCTCCCTGATCCTCCACTGGCCGGTCTCCAGCTTTTCCATTGCAGAAAATATACTGCACTCTATCCGCCCGGATTCCAAGTTCACCGAGGATGAGGCGAGGCTGCTGGATCTATGTCTGGTACTCCATGCGGAGCATGGCGGCGGTAACAACTCGGCCTTTACCTGCCGTGTACTGTCCTCCTCCGGCACAGATACCTATTCGGCCATTGCCGCAGCGGTGGGGAGCCTGAAGGGCCCCAAGCACGGCGGTGCCAATCAGCGGGTATCGGCCATGTTTGAGGAGATCAAGAAGAATGTCCACGACTGGGAGGACGATGACGAGATCACGGCCTATCTGGAAAAGATTCTCCGGAAGGAGGCAGGGGACGGCACGGGACTGATCTATGGTATGGGACACGCCATTTATACCAAGTCGGACCCCAGAGCGCTGATTCTCAAGCACTCTGCCAAAAATCTGGCGGAAAAGACCGGCTACCTGAAGGAGCTGGAGCTGCTGGAGTCCATTGAACGGCTGACACCGGACATCTTTGCCAGAGTCACCGGCTCGGATAAGGCCATGTGCGCCAATGTGGACTTTTACTCCGGACTGGTCTATACCATGCTGAATATCCCCCAGGAGCTGTTTACGCCGCTGTTTGCCATAGCCCGAGTTACCGGCTGGTGCGCCCACCGGATCGAGGAGGTTATGACCTCCAACCGGATCATCCGCCCGGCCTACAAGTCTCTGACCCACAGCCGTGCCTATGTGCCGATGGCGAAGCGCTGAGTGTTTGTATCCGAATCGAGAGAAAAACGCCGCACCAGAAAAATCTGGTGCGGTTTTCCCGTAGAAAGTGCAAAAATCCTGTGGACAAATTGCGCCGCAATATGCTATGATATCTAAGTTGATTTGCGCATGTCTGATACATAACGAACAGGCGCGGATAGATGAATTTTGAGAGGTGAAGAATATGGCTGGATTTTTCGGCGGGGTACATCCCAATGATAAAAAATCCCTGTCCAGCGAGATGGCCATAGAGCGCCTTCCTGCACCCAAAACTGTGGTGATCCCCATGAGCATGCACATCGGCGCACCCTGTAAGCCGCTGGTGAAAAAGGGCGATCTGGTCACAGTGGGACAGAAAATTGGTGACAACACCGGCCTTTGTGTGCCGATCCATGCTTCTGTTTCCGGTAAGGTGCTGGCGGTGGAGCCCCGGCCCCATCCCAACGGCACCAATGTCATGTCGGTGGTCATTGAAAACGACATGCAGGATACGCTCTGCGAGACCATTACCCCCCGGGAGTCCATTGAGGGACTCAGCGGTGAGGAGCTTACGAAGATCATCCATGAGGCGGGCATCGCCGGTATGGGCGGCGCAACATTCCCCACGGATGTTAAGATCTCCAGCGGCGTTGGAAAGCTGGATACCATCATTGTCAATGCGGCAGAGTGTGAGCCCTATATCACCTCCGATGACCGCCTGCTGCGGGAGACACCGGAGCGGGTGCTGGAAGGACTTCGTGTGCTGCTGCGGATCTTTGGGCTGGATAAGGGCTATATCGGCATTGAGGCCAATAAAAAGACGGCGATCTCCGTCTTGCAGGAGAAATGTCCCGCCGGCGGCGACATTGTGGTGCAGGTGCTGAAGACCCGCTACCCACAGGGCGCCGAAAAGCAGCTGATCCAGACGGTCACCGGCCGTCAGGTGCCCCCCGGCGGACTGCCAGCGGCAGTGGGCTGCGGCGTGTTCAATGCCGCCACCTGTGCGGCGATTTATGATGCGGTCTATCTGGGCATGCCGCTGGTAAGCCGTGGCGTTACCGTCACCGGCGAGGCCATCAAGACCCCCAAAAACTTTATTGCGCCCATTGGGACGCCCTATGCGGATCTCATTGCGGCGGCTGGCGGCTTTGCCGAGGAGCCATATAAGGTTCTTTCCGGCGGCCCCATGATGGGTCTGACCCAGTTTGATCTAAATGTACCGGTCATCAAGGGTACCAACGCCATTACCTGCTTTACAAAGAAGCAGAAGGTGGAGGTCAAGACGCCCCACTGCATCCGCTGCGGCCGGTGCGTTGGCGTTTGCCCCATGCACCTGATGCCCCTGTACCTCTATCAGGCGGAGCGGAAGGACAACATCGACGAGCTGAATCGCCGGAATATCTCAGACTGTATTGAATGCGGCTCCTGCGCCTACATCTGTCCTGCACGGATCCCGCTGGTGCAGAGCTTCAAAAACGGCAAGGCGAAGGTCAAGGCGGCTGCCGCCAAGAAGAATTAAGGAGGCGCAAAAATGGATCAAGAAAATCTGAATCTCACGGTATCCTGTTCGCCTCATGTGCATGCGGCAGACGGTACCAGAGACATTATGCTGGATGTGGTCATTGCGCTGATCCCGGCTATGCTGGGCGCTGTTTATTTCTTCGGACTCAGAAGCCTCTGCGTGATGGCGGTCTCTGTGGCGGCCTGCGTGGTGTTTGAATACCTCTATCGGAAGCTTTTGAAGAAGGATACTACGGTGGGGGACTGCTCCGCCATTGTAACAGGCGTTTTGCTGGCCATGGTGTGCCCTGTGACCATTCCCTACTGGACCATCATCATTGGTGACTTCTTTGCCATCGTGGTGGTAAAGCAGCTCTTTGGCGGCATTGGCTGCAACTTCCTGAACCCGGCGCTGGCAGGTCGTGCGTTCCTGTTCTCCTACCCGGTCATCATGACTACGTGGGTGGCGCCCTATACATCCCTGAACCTCATCGGCTCCAATGCGGATGCGGTGACGGCTGCAACGCCCATGAGCTATCTCCATCAGGGGATGCTGCCGGATACCTCCGTGCTCTACAGCTTCATTGGAAGCGTCGGCGGCTGCCTTGGCGAGACCTCAGCGGTGCTGCTGCTGGCCGGCGGCGTATATCTGGTGGTGCGCAAGGTGATCTCTGCACGGATCCCCCTTGCTTATATTGCAACGGTGGCAGTGATCGCACTGCTGTTCCCTCAGGGCAATGACCGGCTTCAATGGCTGGGCTATCAGGTGTTCTCCGGCGGCCTGATGCTGGGCGCAATCTTTATGGCAACGGACTATGCCACCTCTCCGGTGACAAAGGGCGGTCAGATCGTCTACGGCATTGGCTGCGGCCTGATCACAATGCTGATCCGCTACTTCGGCTCCTATGCCGAGGGCGTCAGCTATGCAATCCTGATTATGAATGTGACGGTACTGCTGCTGGATAAGATCGGCGTACCCAAGCGCTTTGGCTATGTAAAGCCCGGGAAGGAGGCGGCGAAATGAGCAATGCAAAAAGCAGCAGCGCAGGTTATTACCTGAAGCTGGCGCTGACGCTGCTTGTGATCTCCGCCGTAGTTTCCGGTCTGCTGGGGCTTACCAACTATGTGACGGCGGACAAGATCGCTGCCATCAATGCGGATAAAACAGCAGCCTCCATGCAGGAGGTGCTCCCTGCGGATCACTATACGGAGCTTGAATATCCCCTCACAGGAAGCCAAGCCGGTGTTGCGGCAGTCTATCAGGCCGATGACAAGGGGTATGTGGTAGAAGTCACCCCCTCCGGCTTCGGCGGCACCATCGACATGGTGGTGGGCGTAGATATGACTGGCGCAGTAACCGGTGTGTCGATCATCAGCATGTCTGAGACCTCCGGTCTGGGCGCAAATGCCAGCAAGGACAGCTTCCGCAGCCAGTTCGTGGGCAAAAGCGGAACGCTGGCGGTCAGCAAAGACGGCGGCGAGATCGATGCGCTGACCGGTGCCACCATTACCTCCCGGGCTGTGACCTCCGGTGTCAATACGGCACTGATCGTGGCCGGTGAAATGATGGGCTGAGGAAGGAGAAGCTATGGATATCAAAAAGCAATTCAAAGACGGTCTCCTGACCCAGAACCCGGTACTGGTGCAGCTGCTGGGCATGTGTTCGACGATGGCCATTACCACGACGCTGTTTAACGGCATTGGCATGGGACTGTGCGTTACCATTATTCTGATCTGCTCCAATGTGGTGATCTCTCTTTTGCGGAAGGTCATCCCCTCCAAGATCCGAATTGCCGCCTATGTGGTGGTCATTGCGGGTTTTGTTACCATCGTAGATCTGCTGATGCAGGCGTATCTCCCATCCCTCAGCGAGTCTCTGGGTATCTTCATTCCGCTGATCGTGGTAAACTGCATCATTTTGGGACGGGCAGAGGCCTTTGCCTCCAAAAACTCTGTGGCGGCCTCGGCGCTGGACGGCGTATTTCAGGGGCTGGGCTACACCATTGTATTGGTGATTATGTGTGTAGTCCGTGAGCTGCTGGGCAGCGGTACCTTCGGCGGCGGCATTCTCGGTGCAGACGGTGTGGGGATCCGGGTGCTCCCGGAGCAGTTCCCGGCCATGATGATGATCCTGCCGGTGGGCGGCTTCCTGACCCTTGGGGTACTCATTGCCGTGGTGCAGTATTTCCTGAATAAAAGCAAGAAAGGAGCGGATCAGTAATGAGCTTCACAAGCCTTCTCTCTATTGCCATTGGGGCCATTCTGGTCAACAACTTCATTCTGTCGCAGTTTCTGGGCATCTGCCCCTTTATGGGCGTTTCCCGGAAGATGGATACGGCGCTGGGCATGGGTGCGGCAGTTACCTTTGTCATGGGTGTTGCCTCGGCAGTGACCTATGCGGTGAACCTGCTGCTGGTGAAGCTGGGCCTTGGCTATATGCAGACGGTGGCCTATATTCTGGTCATTGCGGCGCTGGTACAGTTTATTGAGATGTTCCTCCAGAAGGCCATGCCTGCTCTTTACTCGGCGCTGGGCATTTACCTGCCGCTGATTACCACCAACTGTGCGGTGCTGGGCGTCGCACTCCAGAATACCCAGAACGGATACAACTTTATTGAAAGTGTTGTCTACGGCATTACCGGCGGTCTGGGCTTTACACTGGCGATTTTCCTGTTTGCCTCCGTCCGGGAGCGTCTGGACAGCAGCAGCGAGTGCCCCAAGTGCTTTGAGGGCTTCCCACTGGCACTGATCTCCGCAGGACTGATCGCACTGGCATTTATGGGCTTCCAGGGCCTGAAGGTCTTTTAAGGAGGCGGAATTATGACAAATGTAATCTATGCGATTTTAGTGCTTGGCGTTATGGGCGGACTGTTTGGCCTGCTCCTGGCTGTGGCCTCCAAGGTCTTTGCGGTAGAAAAGGATGAACGGCTGGAACCAATCATTGAGGCTTTGCCCGGCGCAAACTGCGGCGGCTGCGGCTACAGCGGCTGTGCAGGCTATGCGCAGGCAGTCATCGACGGCTCCGCTCCGCTGGGGCTGTGCGCTGCGGGCGGCAAGGAAAGTGTGGATAAGATCGCCGAGATCATGGGGGTCGAATCGGTAGAGATGACCCGTCAGGTGGCGCTGGTAAAATGCCGTGGAAACCATGCCTCCAAGAAGGGGCAGTACGAGGGCATTCACGACTGCGCCGCTGCGGCAAAGATTCTTGGCACCGGCCCCAACTATTGCAGCTATGGCTGTCTGGGCTTTGGCAACTGTGTAAAGGCATGTCCTGAGGGCGCAATCACGGTAGAAGATGGCGTAGCCAGAGTAAACCATGAGAAGTGTATTGGCTGTATGGCCTGTGCGGCGGCCTGCCCCAGAGGCATCATTGAGGCGGTTCCCTATGATCAGGATATCGTGGTGGCCTGCTCCTCTAAGGAGAAGGGTGCGGCACTGCGGAAGTTCTGTGATATCGGCTGTATCGGCTGTAAGATCTGTGAGCGCACCTGCCAGCACGATGCCATTCATGTGGTGGATAATGTGGCGGTGATCGACTATACCAAGTGTATAAGCTGCTCGGAGTGTGCAGAAAAGTGTCCCCGTCATCTGATTGCGGACTGCAATCTGAAGACAGAATTCAATACCGTCGAGGCAAAGCCTCGCTGATGAAAATCCCCTTCCCGGCATCCACTGTGACCTGCTGCGGAAGGGGATTTTTTAGCGGTCAAACGCAATTCGGAACCGTGAAAAATGCATGACGATTTCTTTCGTAAATGGACGGAAAGGGAGGAAATAGGGCTCAAAATGAATAATATGCATGATTTGTGGGGCAAATGTGCAAAAAATCTATAGGTTGCGCCGTTTTTTGCTTGACGGAAAGGCATCAAAACGTTATAATCAGTTCATACATCATCGTAAGGATTGAATGATAATTCAATTTTTCCTGCATTGTATTGAAAGAATTGAAAGGATGGATCACAATGAAAAAGGTATTTTCCCTGCTTCTGTCCGGCTGCATGATGCTGGGCATGCTGGCAGGCTGCGGCTCTAATGCCGCTTCTTCCACTGCCGCAGCGTCCGCTGCGGCTCCCACCGAGGCTGCTGCCGCTGAGGCGACTGCCGCACCTGAGACTGCCGAGACTGGTTCCGCCGCTGATGCTGCTGAGGCTACCACCTCCGGCGACAAGACTTGGGTCATTGCCACCGATACCGTATTTAAGCCCTTTGAGTATACCGATGAGAGCGGCAACTTTGTGGGCATTGATGTGGACATCGTGGCTGCCATTGCAGAGGATCAGGGCTTCCAGTATGAGCTCAAGAGCTTGGGCTGGGACGCTGCCATCGCTGCCTGCCAGGCTGGCCAGGCTGACGGCATGATCGCCGGTGCCTCCATCACCGATGAGCGCAAGGAGAGCGGCTGGCTTTTCTCCGATGGCTACTATACCGCTACCCAGTGCATGGCTGTTGCTGAAAGCTCCGATATCAAGGGCTTTGAGGATCTGAAGGATAAGCAGATTGCAGTAAAGACCGGTACGCAGGGTGCTTCCTATGCAGAGAGCCTGAAGGATCAGTACGGCTTCAACATCAACTACTTTGAGGATAGCCCCACTATGTATCAGGCAGTTGCCGGCGGTCAGGCTGTTGCATGCTTCGAGGATACCCCCATTATGGCTGCTTCCATCAAGGACGGCGGTCTGGGTCTGAAGATTGTAGAGGGCAGCGAGAATGACGGTGCCGACTACGGCTTCGCAATTTTCGATAGCAGCAAGCAGGAACTGCTGGATATGTTCAATGCCGGCCTTGCCAATATTAAGGCAAACGGTAAATACGACGAGATCATTGCCAAGTACCTCGGCTGATTTCCAAGCTGAAACCAAGCGGGGCACCTTCATGGTGCCCCGCTGTCTTTTGAAAGGAGCAAAAGCCCCATGATTCAGATTATGTCCACCTATGGTAGCTTGTTGCTGCGTGCCATGGGTCAGACGCTGCTGCTGGCACTATGCGGCTTGCTGTTCGGCACGCTGCTGGGTATGATCTTCGGCATCCTCAGCGTGGTGAAGAACAAGGTGTGCAACGTCATTGCAATGGTGTTTGTAGATGTGGTTCGCGGCGTTCCCATGATCGTTCTGGCCATGTTCGTGTTCTTTGGCGTACCCTACTGCCTCAATAATATGATGGGCATGGGCGTTACCCTGACGGCGCTTCAGGCGGGCACCATCTGCCTTGCGCTGAACTGCGGCGCCTATATGGCAGAGATCATCCGAGCCGGCATCCAGTCGGTAGATAAGGGGCAGATGGAGGCAGCCCGGAGCTTGGGCCTGCCCTATTGGCGTGCGATGCAGCGGGTTGTCCTGCCGCAGGCAATCCGAACCATGGTGCCCAGCATCATCAACCAGTTTATTATTACGCTGAAGGATACATCGATCCTTTCCGTCATCGGGTTCCCGGAGCTGGTCAATACCGCCAAAAACGTGGTGGCCAACACCTTTAAGTCCTTTCAGGTCTGGGGCATTGTTGCGGTCATGTACCTGATTATCATTCTGATTTTGTCCAAGGCGGCAAAGTGTCTGGAGAGGAGTTGGTCCCGTGGCCGTCAATAAGAACAATGTGAAGATCCATGTGTCTCACCTGAAAAAAAGCTTTGGAAAGCTGGAGGTTTTGCAGGACATCTCCACAGACATCTATGAAGGGGAGGTCGTGGTCATCATCGGGCCTTCCGGCTCCGGCAAATCTACGTTTCTTCGCTGCATGAACCGTCTGGAGGAGATCACAGACGGCCAGATCGTGGTGGACGGCCATGATATCTCGGATAAATCCATTGATATCAACAAGGTTCGGGAAAACGTCGGCATGGTGTTCCAGCATTTTAACCTGTTCAACAATCTCAGCGTGGTGAAGAACCTGATGCTGGCTCCGGTGGATCTCAAAAAGGCCACCAAGGAGGAGGCACGGAAGCAGGCGGAAAAAATGCTGGATAAGGTGGGTCTGCTGGATAAGATCGAGAATTATCCGGCACAGCTCTCCGGCGGCCAGAAGCAGCGTGTTGCCATTGCCCGTGCCCTGTGCATGAACCCGGACATCATGCTCTTTGACGAGCCTACCTCGGCACTGGATCCCGAAATGGTGGGTGAGGTGCTTGGGGTCATGAAGCAGCTGGCTGCAGACGGCATGACCATGGTGATTGTGACCCATGAGATGAGCTTTGCGAGGGATATTTCAT
>OLRG01001751.1_pt1 | contig 16747 bp, 15 predicted proteins | sample 1672331 | NCBI WGS metagenome assembly OLRG01 (sample SAMEA3136672, study PRJEB25190) | human gut metagenome
CATTTTCGTCTGTTCCTGTAGATTCCAGAGAGGTATCGGAGACTGTTTCATCTGACCTGTATTCATTTGCTGCATCGTAGCTGTCCACACCGGAAGCCTGACTGCCAGGGCCACCCTGTCCACCGCCCATATCCATGGACTGAACTGTGATGGTTGCTGCATTTCCGTCATCGTCTAATGTGATGGCTACTACGTCGCCCTGTTTGATGTCGTCTAATGTAATTTCTTCGGTCTGACCTGCGCCATCTGGTGCTCCCTGACCATCTGGTGCCTGACCGTTACCATCCGTTGCTTCTCCATCTGGTTTTTCCGGTGCTTCGCTGTCTGCATTTTCGCTGTCAGATGCATCCGTTTTTTCTGAATCATCGGTATTTTCAACATCTTCTGATTTTGCATCTGTATTGTCACCGGCATTATCTTCATCCGATTTCTCTGGCTCTTCTCCGTTATCTCCATCCGGTTTCTCAGGAGCCTCTCCGCCAGGTGCTCCCTGACCGCCGCCCATGGACTTTTTTGTGATTACTGTGCTGTCTGTAACTGTGATTTCCTGTTCTTCGCCTGTCAGATCTAGCACAGATGGTGCTTCTCCGTCCGGTTTCTCCGGAGCCTCACCGTCTCCGCCGCCCTGTGGCTGTTCGCCAGGCTGGCCCATTTCCTCTCTGGTTCCTACTGCGATAGTAATTTTCCCATCTTCTACAGATTTTACTTCTCCAAGGATTTCATTTGATTCTTCTGTATCTGATGCCTCTGCTGTATCTTCTGTGGTGTCGCCTGCATCCTGAGTGCTCTCTGTCTTGCTGTCTGCTGCAAATGCTGTTACTGCAGATCCTACAGATGTTGCTGTGATCATAACTCCCATAATCATTGCCAGATGTTTATGCTTCATAGTGATACCTCGCTTTATACTTTTATAATTCTTATTTTTTTAGTTCTTTTGTTTTTGTTGATGGTATTACTATATCTAATAAATGTGTTTGATCTATGGTCCGTTTACGAAAAAAATGTGTCCTCTTATCTTTCTTATAAATGATACATCTCACATTTGCGGTGTTTCAATAATGGAAGCTGTTCTCTGATCTGGTCTTCCCGATCCAGATCTATTTCTTCTATTAAGATGCCTTCTTTCTCATCCAGCTGTTTCCTGACTTGTCCCCAGGGATCAGACACAATGGAATGTCCCCAGGAAATATATCCTGCCTGTGTGTTTCTGGCAGGAGCACATCCAAGCATATAAATCTGGTTATCAAGGGCTCTTGCACGGAAACTAAGTTCCCAATGCGCAGGGCCTGTAGTCATGTTAAACGCTGCCGGAACGAAGATCATTTTCGCACCGTCCAGTACCATTGTTCGGGCAAATTCAGGGAAACGGATATCATAACAGATCATAACGCCCATTTTCCCGAATTCCGTATCAAATACTGTAGCATGATCCCCCGGAGTCAAAGTATCTGATTCCCTGAAGTACTGGCCGCCTTTTACATTGATATCGAAAAGATGGGCTTTCCGATGTTTCCCGATCTGTTTTCCCTGTCTGTCAAATATATAGGAAGTGTTAAAAATATTTCCGTCCGCATCCCTTTCAGGCATGGAACCTGCAATAAGATAAATCTGGTATTTCTCAGCCAGTCCGGACATTGCCTGCCACGCCGGTCCTCCCTCTTCCTCTGCATATACCGGAAAATTTTCCGTCTGATAGGGACAACAGAACATTTCCGGCAGTATCACAAAATCCGGTTTCTGTGCACTCACTTTTTCTATATATGCACCTGCTGTCCGTATATTTTCCATTTTATCCTGTACCGTATGCATCTGGATCGCAGCTGTTTTTATTTTCATCTAAACATCCATCCTTTCTTCCCGGCTCATTCCTGCCACGATCGAACCATAGATTCCCGTTCCGATCACTACAGATAATGCGTTGATGATTACTCCAATAGGCATAACTTTTTTCTCTCTCCTTTACCTGATTTCAGGCAGATGCCGCATTTCTGACATCTGCCTGAAATTTGTCTTGTTTTACCGTCTGTCTGTAATCTGACAGCAGCTTCGGCAGTCAGATCAGAACATATCCGGCAGCCAGTGTTTCGGGTCTACATCCATGAACTTCGCTCTCTGGAAACGGTCTTTTTGATCGAATGGTACGGTGCAGTCAAAGATTGCCTTACATGCAACACCGCGCTCACGGATTCCCGGATAATAAGCCGGATTATTGGACGGATCCAGCGGATGACATTGTACACCCGGAATGGTGATCAGGTCAACATCTGCCTGAAATCTTGTTGTCATCGCCCACATCACATCGTTAATATCAAAAATATCCACATCTTCATCAACCAGGATCACATGCTTCAGTTCCGCAAAAGCAGAGAATGCAAGCAGTGCAGCCTGACGCTGACGTCCTTCATCTGATGGCATTGTTTTCTTAAACTGCATGATCGTCACATATTTTCCACCGCCAAAAGAAGCATTGTATACATTCAGGCATTTGCCCGGAAGTGCCTTGTCAACCATTGCAAGGATACTTGCCTCTGTAGGAATACCTGCCATGGAAACGTGTTCCTCGCTTGGTCCGATACAGGTCTGCATGATCGGGTTCTTTCTTGTCGTAATGGCTTTTACCTTGATGATCGGAAGCTCCGGATTGGCAGGTCCGCAGTAACCAGGAAATTCCGGCATTGCCTTTCCTGTATTGGAGTTCTGGTCTTCACGGACACGGACGTTTGGAAGGATTTCTCCCTCAATCACATATTCCGCATTGGCAATGGCACGCTCATTGATAGTGAGACACTGTACCAGTTCTACCGGTTTCTTACGGATGGCACCTGCTGCCTGTAATTCATCATATCCAAGCGGTGTTGTCGGCGGCTCAAAGCAGGATGCGATTTCGATTGCAGGATCTACACCGATGCTGACAGAAATCGGAAGCGGCTCTCCTGCTGCTTCTGCGAGTTCACGGAAATATCCGATATGGCGCGCACCCGGCATCAGGAAAATGGAAATCTCGTCTTTGGACTGTAAGCACATTCTATGGATCGTTACGTCAGACTCTCCTGTTTTCGGGTTGGATGCGTAGCACATTCCAAGTGTGATATATGGGCCTGCATCCTCCGGTGTGTTGGTCGGAGCCGGAAGAAGTTTGCGAATGTCAAAGCCTTCCTCTGTTGCCAGATGAACCACTTCCTGACACTTTGCCTGCTCATTCGGGATCACAACCGGTTTTACCGGATGTTCCACACTGTTCTTTAACAGAAATCCCAGTTTCTTCGGGTCCTCTCCCAGCAAATATCCAACTCTCTTTCTGCTGGATAAAACACCGATAGCTACTCTGGCACCTTCATGACCTTTTACATTGTTAAAAATCATAGCCGGACCTTCCTGTGTCGGACGTTCTACAGTTCCACCGGCACCTACATGTCTGTATACGCCTGATAATTCTGCGTTCGGATCTACTTCCACATCCGTCTCCACAAGCTGTTCCGGAATCGACTCCAGCAGCTCAATGGCAGAACGCAGGTCATTGACTTCCACGTTTTTCATCTTACTTATTCCTCCCTGTTTTATCTCATCCAGACAGACCAGAAACGATCATGCCTGATATTTTCCAATAGATAAAATACCATTTTCAAACGGGCAACTGCAATTCAAAAAGCAGAAGAACCTATTCCCAAACGGAATACATTCTCCTGCTTTACTCCTGTTTTCTACTCCATAACCACCTTGCATCGTTTCAGATAGCACACAATTCCATACCTCAGAATTTTCCTAGTGCCATTTTCTTTCAGTTCATCATCATATCTGGTATTTCGAATCTGTGCAATAGCTTCCTGACATGCACTCTCCAGATTTCCATCGTGGGCATATTTTACTTCGATTATGATTCCCGTTTCAGAATCCATAGGGATTTTATGCCCTTTTTCTGACGAATTGAGAGAAGTTATGGCTGCATGGATCATTTTTTCAATTCATGATGCAAGTTTTAGGTTAGAAATTGCTCTATGAATAATTCAGGTTTATAAATATATCAAAAAATATTCCAAAAATCCATATCGTCCCTACGCATCTGCTCATAAATCAAGGCAAAAAAATGACAGGTCTCCATATCATTATTTGAAACCTGTCATCATTTTCTTATTCTTCTGTCTTTTTATCTTTTACAGATTTACTGATGTATCGTGCCTGAATCTTTCCGGAAAATCTTCCTGAACATTTCTGCCTGAATTTTTAAAAGATTCTTACAATATCATTATACATGACAAATACCATCAGCGCCATCAGGAACATCAGCCCTGCAAAATGCACCATTCCTTCAATCCGTCTGTTGATCGGTTTTCTTCGGATGGCTTCAACGATGAGGAATACCAGACGTCCGCCGTCCAGTGCCGGAAGGGGAAGCAGGTTCATCACGCCGAGGTTTGCGGAAAGGAGCACTGCCATATTTAACATATTCATCCACAGGATCATCGGGCCTTCGCTCTTGCTTTCTTCATAGGTGGTTCCAATAGCATCCGCCACACCGACCGGGCCGCTTAAATCTTTCATTCCCAGTTTGCCTGTCACCAGTTCTTTCAGGCTGAGGATGGTTGTGCGGACCATATATTTGACTTCCACAACACCATATTTCAGCACGTTCAGTCCGCTGGTCTTCTGGCAGTAAATATTATAGGTGAATCCGGAATCCGGGGTGCGGTATTCCTGTGGAGTTACAGTGATCTCATACTCGTTTCCGTCACGGGTATAGGTAAGCTGTACCGGTTTTCCGGTAAGAGGATTCTCCTGAATGTAGTTCTGGTAATCCTCTGCATTGCTGATCGCAGTTCCGTTGATGGAAGTGATCACATCGCCAGCCTGCACTCCGGCCGCTTCAAGAGGCATTCCCTCCATAACAGATTCCACAGTCATCGCAGAACTGTCGTCACCGTTGAAGTTGCATCCCAGAAGGTAACGGAAATTTGTATCTGTTTGATAGGAAATCTCCTTCTTCTCTCCGTCACGTCTGACTGTCAGATGGATAGTGTCTCCTTCTTTCAGCTCATTAAGGTAAGAATACACATAGAGGTCTTTTCCCAGGTCAATGTGATAGCCCTGATAACTGGTGATCACATCGCCTTCCTGTAATCCTGCTGTCTCAGCCGCAGAGCCTTCTTTTACAGAAGTAACAGTGGACGGCTCATAACCCATCACACCCACAATGATCACAGACAGTACGAACGCCATAATAAAGTTAAAAACCGGCCCTGCCGCAACCACAGAGATTCTGCCCCACACAGAAGCACTGTTAAAGGTTCCCGGCTCATCTTCTTCGTCTGTGTCCTCTCCCAGCATGGCACAGGAACCGCCGATGGGAAGAAGTTTCCACGAATACCGGGTGCCGTTTTTCTCTGTGCTCAGGATTCTCGGTCCCATTCCAAGGGAAAATTCCGTAACCACGATGTGGTTTTTCTTTGCCAGAAGGAAATGTCCCAGTTCATGGAAAAGAATGATCGCACTGAATATGATAATTGCAATAATAATTTTCAATCTACCACCTGCTTTCGATCCATTGATAAGTTTCTTTCTCAATCTCCAGAATCTGATCCAGATCCGGATGATCTACCACGGTATGTCTGCTCATAGACTGCCCGATAATCTCGTAAATATCCAGAAATCCGATCTTTCTCTGAAGGAATTTACGCACTGCCAGTTCGTTTGCCGCATTAAAGACGGTCGGCATACTGCCGCCTGCCCGTGCTGCCTCGATTGCCATCGGAAGGCCCTTGAATGTCTCTCTGTCCGGTTCTTCGAAAGTGATCTGTTTCAGCATATGGAAATCCAGTCTGTCACCTTTTAAGAATCTTCTGTCCGGGTAGCATAAAGCATACTGGATCGGAAGTCTCATATCCGGAGTTCCAAGCTGTGCGATCACGGCACCATCTTTAAATTCTACCATGGAATGGATGATGCTCTGCGGCTGAACTACCACCTGAATGTGATCCAGGTCCACGTCAAACAGCCATCTGGCTTCCATCACTTCCAAACCTTTGTTTACCAGTGTGGCGGAGTCTACTGTAATCTTCTGACCCATAACCCAGTTCGGGTGTTTCAGGGTATCTTCCAGAGTTACGCTCTTAAGGTCTGCGGTTTTCTTTCCGCGGAAAGGTCCGCCGGATGCAGTGATCAGCAGTTTATGTACCTGCTCTCTCTTTTCCCCGTGAAGTGCCTGGAAAATGGCACTGTGTTCGCTGTCTACCGGCAGAATCTGTACGCCGAACTGCTTTGCCAGCGGCATGATCAGGTGTCCGGCTGTGACCAGAGTTTCCTTGTTTGCCAGTGCAATATCCTTGCCTGCAAGAATGGCCTCCATGGTAGGACAGATGCCGATCATTCCCACAATGGCAGTCACCAGAATGTCGGATTCTTCCATTCTGGCAAGTTCGATCAGTCCACCCATCTGGCTGACAATTTTTACATCCAGATCACGGACTCTCACTTCCAGATCTCTGGCTGCTTCTTCTTTCCAGACTGCGACCAGTTTCGGGTGAAATTCACGGATCTGTTTTTCCAGAAGTTCTACATTGCTTCCGGCTGCAAGACCGACCACTTCCAGGTCATCATTTGCCCGGACTACGTCTAAGGTCTGCGTTCCGATGGAACCTGTAGAACCTAAAATTGCTATTTTTTTCATAGATAAAACCCTTTCATATATACAGTTATAACAGTTATATATAGTAGTAATGATAACACAAATGCTTTCCTGACAGTAAAATCGGATAGTTACTGTTCCCTCCGTGCGCGATAACACCAGATAACCAGATTTCTTCTGTTATTACTGCTCATCCTGAGTCCGGCAATATCTCTTTATGCTTATGCGTGGATCATCATAATTGACAGGAAATAAATAACCGGTGCTGTAAAGATCACGCTGTCAAAGCGGTCAAGGATTCCGCCGTGTCCCGGGATGAGTTTTCCGTAATCTTTGATTCCCTGATTTCTCTTGATCGCAGAAGCTGCCAGATCGCCTACCATGGAAATGAGTGCACCTACTGCACAGATTACAGCATATTCAACGATCGGTCCTTTGGTGACTGCTGCGTAGATGATTCCCAGAAGTGCAGCACCGACTACACCGCCGACTGCTCCTTCCACGGATTTCTTCGGACTTAATACAGGTGCCATCTTATGTTTGCCGATAAGCATTCCCACACAGTACGCACAGGTATCACAGCCCCAGGAACACAGGAAGATCAGCCATACATGGAACTTTCCTCCCGGAAGACATCTGGTAAGGTAAATGAAGGACAGCATCACTGCCACATACACGATTCCAAAGAGTGCCGGCATCACCTGAACTGCCTGATAAGCCGGATAGGTAAATACATAAACAAACATGATCATGACCAGTCCGAAAATGATCGCCAGGACTCCATATCTCTCAAAGTCCAGTAAAACAGCCGCATAATAAAGTATTGCACCTGCATAGCCGGCTGCTGCCAGCAGACTGCATTTCTCATCCTGCACTTTCATTACCCGGTACAATTCCCACATTCCGATCAGGGAAACTGCAAGAAGTGTAAAAAACAGTACATAGCCGCCACTGATAATGGTAGCAAGGGCAATGATCACCAGCAGGATTCCGCTTAAGAGCCTTGTCTTAAACATCTTATTACTCCTCCTTCACTCCGCCGTATCTTCTGTCTCTCTGGTTATATTTCTCAATGGCCTTCACCAGCTCTGCCTTGTTGAAATCCGGCCATGCCACATCTGTGAAATAAAACTCTGTGTATGCCATCTGCCATAACAGGAAGTTGGAGAGACGTAATTCTCCGCTTGTGCGGATCATCAGGTCAGGATCAGGGATTTCTGCGGTATCCAGATAATTACCGAAGCTCTGCTCCGTGATATCCTCCGGTCTGATCTTTCCGTCAATGGCATCCTGCGCAAGCTTGCGGATGCCTCTTACCATTTCATCCCTGCTGCCATAGTTCAATGCGATCTGGAAATAGATTTCATCATATTTCTGGGAATACTCTTCCAGACGGACGATACTGTCCTGGATATCCTGGTCAAATGCGGAAATCTCTCCGATCACGCGGACTCTCATTTTATTCTTGTCTGCCAGTTTGATACATTTCTTAAGGTAGCTGCGAAACAGCTTCATCAGGCCGTCTACCTCATCTTTGGAGCGTTTCCAGTTCTCTGTGGAAAATGCATAGACAGTCACATATTTTACGCCAAGCTCTTTCATGTAATCGCATACGGTTTCCAGATTTGCACAGCCTTTTATATGTCCGTAACTTCTTGGCATTCCCTTGGCTTTCGCCCAGCGTCCGTTGCCATCCAGAATAATGGCGATATGATTTGGTACATTCATATTTTTGCTTTCCTTTTCTTATTCTTTTTCTCCTGCCGGATATATTACTGTTCGCTCCACGCTCAAAATAACAAATTTCGCAGGATATTATCAGCAAACAGCAATTCTGATATTCTTCATTCAGACAAAAAGAGAGCCCGCATCATGGAGCTCTCCTTTTCGTTTCCCTTATACGGTCATGATTTCCTTGCTCTTTGCATCCACTGCCGCATCAACTTCTTTAATATATTTGTCTGTACTCTTCTGAATCTTATCTTCAAGCTCTTTGATCTCGTCTTCAGATACATCCTGTTTTGCAAGTTTCTTAAATGCATCGTTTGCATCACGGCGGATGTTACGGACTGCAACTTTGGAAGCTTCCCCTTTTTTCTTTACGTCTTTTACCAGTTCTTTACGGCGTTCCTCTGTCAGTTCAGGGAAAACAAGACGGATCACTTTACCATCGTTGCTTGGGTTTAATCCAAGGTCAGAAGTAAGGATTGCTTTCTCGATTCCTTTGATCAGGCTGGATTCCCATGGCTGGATCTGGATCATACGAGCTTCCGGAACAGTGATGTTAGCTACCTGCTGAAGTGGTGTCGGTGCTCCATAATAATCTACAGTCAGTTTGTCAAGAATATGCGGATTTGCACGTCCTGCGCGGATTGTAGCCAGTTCGCTCTCAAGGCTTGACAATGTCTTTTTCATTTTGTCTTCATATTTCTGAATTCTCTCATCCATTAGGTTAGTCTCCCTCTTATCATTTTTATAATCGTTCTGCTTTTTATTATACAGTAACTTTGGTTCCTACGAATTTACCGTGAACGGCATTGACAATGCTGTCTTTCTCATCCAGTGCAAATACCAGCATCGGCATTTTCTGTTCCATGCACATGATGGATGCAGTCAGGTCCATAGCTGCCAGTTTCTTTGCAACCACTTCTTCGATGGAAATCTCATCATATTTTACCGCATTCGGGTTGGTCTTCGGATCGCTGTCATAGATTCCGTCTACTGCTTTTGCAAGAAGGATAGCTTCTGCTTCAATCTCTACTGCGCGAAGTACTGTCGCTGTGTCAGTAGAGAAGTACGGATGTCCGGTTCCGCCTGCAAAGAATACGATCTTGCCCTGTGCGAAGCTTGCTTCTACTGCATCTTTGGAGTAAAGGCTTGTAAACGCACCGCATACAAAAGGAGTAAAGATTTCTGTTTTTAATCCCAGATATCTGCAGATATCAGATACATAAATACAGTTCATGACTGTGGCAAGCATGCCGATCTGGTCTGCTTTGTTTCTGTCGATCGTCTCACTGGTACGTCCTCTCCAGAAGTTTCCTCCACCGATCACGATGCCGATCTCAAGACCTTCTTCTGCAATGGTACGGATCTGTTTTGCAACTTCGATAACTGTTGCTTCGTCGAATCCTATTTTCTTCTCACCGGCCAGTGCTTCGCCGCTTAATTTTAATAATACTCGCTTCATCTTTTTAGCTTTCTCCTCAGGTTAATTTTATCGTATGCAGCAGAAACGCCACTGCTCTTTTCGTGCCAGTAACATAAGAAAAAATCCTGCTGCTTTCGTACTTTCTATTTTACCATATTCCGGCAACAATTTCATTACCATTTTCATCAACTGTTGTAGAAACTGTAAAATTACTGTAGTAATGGAATCCTGTCTTTCCTGTTTCCGGGTCATCCTCATAGCTGCTGCCCTGTGGAGAACCGCAGGCACCTTCCAGTGCATCCAGAGACTGACCGATGTACTGCTCTGCTGTGGAGATCATACTGTCATCACTCGGATCAGATGGCGTGTCCGGGTCAGAAGGATCATCCGGATCAGATGGGTCATCATTGTTTCCCGGATCAGACGGATTATCATTGCTTCCCGGATCAGACGGATTATCATTGCTTCCCGGATCAGATGGATTATCATTACTTCCCGGATCAGACGGGTCATCCTGATTTCCCGGATCATCCTGATTGTCTGAACCAGAACTATTATCACTGCTGCTATTGTCACTGTCAGACGGAGTCGGTGTTACTTCACTGTCAGAAGAATCACTGTTCTCACTGTCATCCAGTAATCCCAGACGTCTCTTCACATCATTCAGTGTGGAAACTTCATTTGTGCTGTTTCCTGTGAGATATTTTGCATAAGGAATAGCATCATCATCCGTACCATCCATGCAAAGAGTGATCTGTGAAATCGTTCCAAGAGGAAGGTCACGGAAGAAGCATTCATTCTTGTCTTCATCTGTGTATGCAATACGGATATCATAAGAAGTTGTACTCTTTGTACTGTTTCCGGAGACATTTGCCTCAAAATAGTACAATGCTTTATCTTTATCTGCCAGGGTAAACATTCCATTGATTAGATCGTCTCCCCATCCGCCATCCTCATCGTCATCATAATCGGAACTGCTTTCATCCACATGCGTACGGATATAAACGGACTGGATATCGTCTCCTGTCTCATTCACAAAAATTACTTTGGATGCAGTGGATGTTTTTTCACCCATCACATTTTTTATATTGGAATCGTCTATATTCTGCTGCATATCCACTACCGCCTTGGTAATCTCCGGTGTCGGCGTGGCACTTGCCTGTACAGACTGAGTTTCTGTGTTCTGTTTTTTGCCGCATCCTGCCACTGCTACTGTCAGTGCCAGAACTCCTGCAAGGATCAAATAACGTTTTTTCATAATATATTCCCTCCTGTATTCATCCGGAATATCTGCTTTTTTCATCTCATTTTTTCAATTTCTTATTATTACAGAGTCTCAGAAACTTGTCAACCTGACACCATTCGATTTCATACAATTTTTAGACTTCTGGTAATTTTCAGGTAATCTTTGTATTTCTGTACTCGTTCGCAGAAATCCCCTCGTTCTTCTTAAACACTCTGGAAAAATGTGCGATTCTCTGAAACCTGTCAGAATGCTGATCTCCATATCCGGAAATTCTACTTTCAGTGCCGCGATCATGGACAGCCCGTCCAGTCCCGGCATGCAGATATCTGAAAAAAGGATGTCCGGCTTCTCCCTGCGTATCACTTCCAACCCTTCTTTTCCGTTGCAGGCTGTGGCTGCAATCCGGCAGTTATATTTTTCCATGGCAGAAGCCTCGACAATCCCTCCACGATGATCGGTTCATCATCAATAATAACCACTTTATACATAAAAAATCCCCCGTTTTTCCCATTTCTTATTATTGCACAAAAGGGAACACCCCCTGTAATCAGCGGATGCTCCTCTTTATACAATACCTCATATTTTATTTTTAACCCTTAACCGCTCCGGCTGTCATTCCCTTGATAATATATTTCTGAAGGAAAATATATACAATAATGGCCGGTATAAAAGCAGTAATTAAGGTTCAGTCTGTGTACCAGCAGTCCCCATGGACGGTAAATCGCGGAATCTACCAGATTTCTCACCAGATAAACCCGTCCTTCAGACTGATAAAACCCGATGGAAGTATCCAGATCTTTCGCAAATTCCAGAACATCGTCGCAGTCTTTTTCCCAGAATGTTTTTAACTTCCCGTAGCTTCCGTCTGCCGGAGTATTTGTAATTTGTCATCTTATAGACCTTTGGTGCACGAAGAAGCATGAACACACTGCTGGAAATTTCTTTTCGTTTTCCGAACTGCTTCGCCATATAATACTGGCCTTTATTATAAACCGTGTCAAAGTTTGCACTGCCTTTGCGAAATTCATCATAATATCCATACAAAGTCCTGTCATAAGTCGCCTGTCTGGAATCACTGATGGCACTGTCAATCCGTTCTATACTGTTCTGATTGTCCATCTGAAGCTGCGCTGCCAGACGCTTCAGTCCTGTTTTTTCCTGCCTGTCTGCCATGATATGCCCACCAGGGCAAGCAGCAGGACAAACGGAATCGCCCAGTAAAGCAAAATCATTCCCACCATTTTCCATTTGACAGAAGTATTCTTCCCCCTCATCCTAAAATCCCCCATTTTTAAAGTTCTTTTTTATAGCAATTCTCGCTAAAGAAAAAGGACTGCCGTTTTGTGTGGCAGTCCCATATCCGTTTTTTTATTTCTGTTTTATTACTATGTTATTGCTGTTTTTCTTATTTTTTACAGTTTTTTATTACTGTCTGCGTTTATTAATGTTTCCTTTATTGCCGTTCCTTTTATCGCTATTGCTTTCATTATTATTGTTTTCACTGCGGTCGCATTCATTGCTATTCCGCAAGTTTCATCAAAAGACGGACGCAGGTCTCATCAGATAAAGCGGATGTATTTAGGCAGATATCATAGTTTTCCATTCTTCCCCACTCCTGTCCTGTGTGGAAGTAATAGTAATCTCTTCTCTGGCGGTCCTTATATGCAATCCTTTCCAATGCCTCTCTCTGTGAAAGATTTTTATTCTTTTTGATCCGGTCCACACGGTCTTTCATCTCAGACGCATAGATAAACACACGGAACAACTGATTATCTTCCTTCAGAATCTGATCCGCACATCTTCCCACAAAAATGCAGGGACCTTCCTGAGCCAGACGTTTCATGGCGTCTCGCTGGGCCTGATACATTTTATAGGGGAGCGTCACCCTGTCTATATTTTCCGGTTCCTCTGATGCCATCATCCCAATTCCGTAAAGAAGGCTGGTCTTTCCACCAAACTCATCCATGATCTCCTGACTGATTCCGTGTTTGTCGGAGGCTTTCAGTAAAAGATTACTGTCATAAAAAGGAACTCCCAGTCTTTCCGAGAGCAAAGCCGCGATATGTCTTCCGCCGCTTCCGTATTGTCTGCTGATCGTGATTATTTTCATAAGGCACCACAACTCCTTTCCGCTTACATCTGCCTGGTATAAATCAAGCCGTCATAAAGTAATCCCTGTGATTTTCATAACAAAGCCGTTATTTTTTTATTTAGCCATATTATAGAAATTTTCGAACATTTTTGCAATATCCATTCTAAATTTCATAACTTTTAACAAATGCAGGCGAATAGAATTGGTAATATTTCCAAATCAGTATAGATTTTTTACTTTGAAGTCTCGTTCTGCCTCTCTTCTCTGGTCTTTCTTGGCAATATCCTGTCTCTTATCATAGAGCTTTTTGCCTCGTGCCATACCAATCTCTACTTTTACAAGGCTGTCCTTAAAATAAACCTTAAGCGGAACCAGGGTCAGACCCTTTTCCTTCAGTTGTGCTTCAATCTTATTAATCTCATATCTGTGAAGCAGAAGTTTACGGACTCTCAGTGGGTCTTTGTTAAAAATATTTCCCTTTTCATACGGACTGATATGCATTCCGTAAATATAAACTTCGCCGTTTTCCACACGGACAAAGGATTCCTTAATGCTGCATTTTCCCATACGAAGAGACTTCACCTCTGTTCCTGCCAGAGAGATTCCCGCTTCGTAAGTATCTTCTATAAAATAATCATGAAACGCCTTTTTATTATTGGCAATCAGTTTCATTCCTTTTTTCTTTGCCATAATAACCTCCAAGCCTTTTTTCTAAAATCATTTATATCAGTTATTCTGTTACTGTTCACTCCGTTCTCAGTAACGTTATTCTTCATCTGTATCCCACACATCAGATACCAGCTCGAAATCTACAGTCTTGAGCATTTTATCTGCATCTGCTACGCGTACACGGACTTTGTCTCCCAGTTTGTATACTTTTCTGGTCATCTCGCCGCAAAGTTCATAGCTCTCCTGGTCAAAGACATAATAGTCATCCCTCAGCGTATTGACATGGACCAGACCTTCCACTGTGTTCGGCAGTTCCACATAGAGTCCCCATCCGGTCACTCCGGAGATAATTCCCTCGAACTCTTCACCCAGATGATAGGACATATACTCTGCTTTCTTCAGCTTGTCTGATTCACGTTCTGCCTCATCCGCACGTCTCTCACAGACACTGGACTGTCTTGCAACTTCGTCCAGAATCTCTCTGTAATGCTCGGTTCTGCCTTCACGCATCAGTCTTCCTCTTAAATTATCCTTGATAATCCTGTGGATCTGTAAATCCGGATAACGTCTGATCGGTGAGGTAAAATGACAGTAATACTTCGCAGCCAGCCCGAAATGACCGCTGCATTCTGTCGTGTATTTTGCCTGTTTCATGGAACGCAGTACCAGTCTGCTGATCATCGCCTCGTTCGGAAGTCCCTCAATTCCTTCGATGATCTGCTGGATTTCCTTTGGTGTGATCTCCTCTTTTGCTTTCTGGATCTTTACTCCCTGATTGTGAAGCAGTGTCAGAAGACTTTCTACTTTCTCAGGGTCCGGATTGTCATGTGTTCTGTATACAAACGGAATCTCCTCTGTACAGTATTCCTGCGCCACCGTCTCATTTGCCATCAGCATGAAGTCTTCAATGATCTTTGTCGCCACATTTGCCTCATATGGCTTTACGTCAATGGCTTTTCCTGCTGCATTGAGGATGATCTTGCTCTCCGGGAAATCAAAATCAATGGAACCCCTGTGATGACGGCTGTTCCTTAAGATTCCGGACAGTTCTTTCATCATAAAGAACATCGGAATCAATGCTTCATAACGCTTCTTCGCTTCCTCATCTGTATCTTCCAGAATATTTTTAACATCTGTATAACACATACGCTCATCCACATTGATCACGGTCTCTGCAATCTGATGAGAAACAACTTTTCCCTTTTCATTGATATCCATCAGACAGCTTAATGCCAGCCTGTCCTCTCCCTGATTCAGAGAACAGATTCCATTGGAAAGGCGCTCCGGCAGCATCGGCACCACACGGTCTGCCAGATAAACACTGGTTCCACGTTTCAGAGCTTCTTTGTCCAGCGCACTGTTGTACTGTACATAATTACTTACATCTGCGATATGGACTCCCAGATGATAAATCTCTCCTTCTTTTGTCAGGGAAATTGCATCATCCAGGTCTTTGGCATCTTCGCCGTCGATGGTGACTGTCTGAAGATGTCTCAGATCCAGTCTGCCGTCTCTGTCTGCGTCCAGCACATGATCCGGAACTCTCTGTGCCTGTTTCATAACTTTCTCAGGAAACTCACTCGGGATTCCGAAACTCTTCACGATTGCTAGAATGTCCGTGCCCGGTGTACGGATATTTCCCAGATTCTCCTTGATCTTTCCTTCCGGATTCTTATTCCTGGAACCATAATCTGTGATCACTGCGATTACTTTGTCCCCGTTTTTGATCCCTGCTGCTTCTTTTCTCGGGATAAAAATATCTTTGGAAAATTTCGGATTATCACTGATCACAAAACCGAAATCACGATTTAACTGATAAGTTCCCACGATCTCCGGCATGCCTCGTTCCAGGACCTTGACAACCACGCCTTCTTTACGCTTGCCTTCTTTCTGTCCGTCACGGATAATGATGCGTACTTTATCCTGATGCATGGCAGTGCCTGTATCAGACTCAGGGATAAAAACATCCTCATCCTGTCCTTCAATCTCTACGAAACCAAAGCCTTTCGGATGTCCGATAAAGGTTCCCTCTGCCTGAGTTCCTTTCAGATATTCATCCTCATAACCATAATCTTCATCCGAAAAATCCCTGTCTCTGTTTCTTCTGTATTTTTTATCTCTGTCTTTCTCTCTGCCTCTGTCTTTCGTTTTCTCTTTCTTTTTATCTTTTTCCCAGTCTCTGCCCTTCTCTTTATCCTTGTCCCTGTTTTTATCCTTATTCTTATCTTTCTTCTTTACTCCGTAGTCTGCGCCATAATCTTCTCTCCGGTCATCGTAGTAACGGTCGTCTTTTTTCTTCTTCCATTTTCCTTTGACCTTTTCATATCTGCCTTTATGGTCAACAGATACCTTACCCTCATCACAAAGCTCATCCAGAACATCATAGAGGTCTCTCTTTTCCTCTTTTGACAGTCTCAGAAGAGTGGCAATCTCGCGAAGTCTCATCGGTTTGTAAATGGGATCTCCCAGCAGTTCCAGCATAAACTTTTTTCTTCGTTCTATATCTTTTTTACTCATGTTACTCCTTTAATCTTATCACTCATTTCATTACATATCATAGTTGGAAGTGTAATACATTGTAAGAATATCCTGCGGCAGCCGCTTCCGCAATATAATTTCTCCCCGCCACAGTCAATCCCAGTCCAATCCTGCCCGGAGGACTTTTTTATGTCATTTTATTTATATCATGGAAACATTACTGAGTGGTTTTCCGTGACATAAAAAACACCCTTGTACGTGACAAGAGTGTTTCCAGTTTCTTTCTGATGATTAGCCCAGCATATTTAATGCTACAGATAATACAAAAAATAAAACGCCCATAATAGTAGTAGCCTTCACAAGACCGCCCTCCATGGAACGACCTTTGTTCTTACCCCAGTATGTCTCTGCTGCTCCGGCGATGGCACCAAGTCCCTGCTGTTTGCCTTCCTGCATAAGAACTACGACTGTAAGAGCGATGCAATCTATTAT
>OLRG01001752.1_pt1 | contig 16740 bp, 6 predicted proteins | sample 1672331 | NCBI WGS metagenome assembly OLRG01 (sample SAMEA3136672, study PRJEB25190) | human gut metagenome
ACCTGGACGGCGTGACGGTGCCCGTGACCTGCGTGGGCGACTGCTCGGGCGAGCGTACCGCCGACATCGCGAGCGCCATCCGCACGGCATATCACGCGGCCAACGAGCTGTAGTTAACTTCGCGGCCAGGCGGGGCGGTAGCACGGATCCGCCTCGCCCGACTGCGTCCCAGCATACACAGACCATCGACCGGGGTGGGACTTGCAAGAACAGCAGGCCCCACCCCGGTTTTTATGCGAGGGGCAGGCGAGCTTGCGCCGTGTCCTTGGCATATGGGCGAGGCTGCTTTTTGTAATCTTTAAGACATCATTAAGGTTTGCGCCGTGGAACAAACCGCAGGTCAATGCTATTCTTTTACCTTATCGTACGGTGTTGTATTTTGCCTGAATTCTCTACCTGCGAACAACGGATAAACGCGACCAAGCGGAAAAGGATGGCAAGCCCGCAAGCAGGGCAAACGTAAGTGATGAGTGGCATGGACCGACATAGCGAGCCCCAGCAGCACAAGACGGCGGCCGAGTACCGTCAAGCTGCTGACGAGCACGTGCGGACCCTCAAGGATTTCTGGAAGGAGTTCCTGGTGAGCGGTCTGTTTGTGCTGGCCGCCATTGTTGCCATCTTTGCATGCCTGGCCTGGTTTGCTGTGAATAACCGAGTGAGTGCCACGGGGAGTACGATCGGGGCGAAGGCGGATCGGTACACGCTGACCGCCGCGGGCGAGGGTGAGTCCGGCGCGCACGTGGGCTATTACGAGCGCTCCGAGCGCACGCCCGAGGAAAAGCATGCCATCGATGGCTTGGATACGACCGACGCCATGACGGTAACGCTCGGCTCCAACCTGAACAACGAGACCGCGGGCTCTCTGTACCCGGGTGCTCGCGGCAAGATTACATTTACGGTGAAGCCGCTGGTGAGTGACCTGGACGGGGTCACGATCAATCTGTCGCGCTTGCTTAAGGTCACGAACATTGTTGGCGTTGTTGGGGACGGGGGAACGCTGGCGCCCGAGGCGGAGGCGCTCCTTGGCTTGATCAAAGGCCACTTGCTGTTCTTTACGAGCTGCGAGAACGGCTATTACTCGGGCCGCGTGGTTGATAGCAAGATCAAGATTCACAAGAGAGAATTTTGCGATAAAGGCGATGTGACCAAGCCAACGAACAAGCCCGTCACCATCAATCTGTACTGGGTATGGCCGGAGTACTTTCAGAACTTCGTCCTTACCGGCAACACGAATTACTACAAGAATCTGTTTGCGGCGGCGGGCGACGCAAAGTCTGACTACGGCGCTCTGCAGGCGGACATGAACGAGCATAAAGCGAACTACTTCTATGGCGCGGCAAACGGCACAAGTGCTGCCAACGCTCCTGCGGTTTCGGCTGACATGTCCTTCAGCGACGCCGCCATCTGCTCGGCGCTGTACAACAATGCCGACGAGCAGATCGGCAATAAGGTCGAATACATCCAACTAAGAATTAGCGCTCAGGAGGGCGTGAGCTCATGAGCACCATGCAAACGCGCCTCGGCGATGCCCGCAATTGGATAGAAAACCACCGCGCACGGGCCCTTGCGGTCCTGATATTGCTGGCGGCAATCGCTCTTATCGTCGGTTTATCGCTCTCGTGGTTTGTGGGCAGCAAAAGTCTGTCCACGGTGGGCAAGATCCAAACGCCCGCGCAGCTCAAGATCATGGGTCCCAACCAGACGAGCATCGAGCCCATCGAGATTTCGTATGACGAGTCACGGGGCGATGTGAAAAACTCCAACGGTACCGTGACCGTTCGTCGCGCGTTTTGTGTGCAGAGCGACAATGGCGATCCCGCTGCCGGCGGTCAAGCGTTTGAGCTGCAGGTTGCCAACACAACGAATATCACGGGGCTGGCGATCAATGTGTACCACGTGACGGCCAACGATCCGAGTAATACGAGCGGCACTGTGGTTGGCCTCGACGGGCTCAATCAGCCGTATTCGTGGAGCAAGAAGGGCGCCCCGATTGAGTTCCATTTTATCAACTCCGCGGACGGGACAAGTACGTTGGCTAAAGAGCTTGAGAAAAACGATCCAACGTACGGCTCGTACGTGAATGTCCAAAAAAACGCTCGTCCGCTGTATCGGTATCAAAAGTTCGCAGGGAGTGGGCTCGATGGCTGGAATGGCAACACAGCCAACGCCGCTACGAACTTCATCATCGAGTGCACATGGAATCCGGGCGTTGTGACCGTAAACGGAAAGACGGTCTCCAACGTTAAAGAAACCGACATGGTCTACCTAATTGCTCGCGGCATGAGCGGCACTAATAACTAATAAGTAGGAAGGGAGGGGTGCCAGATGCGAAAAGACAAGAACGAGCAAAATGAAATCGCAAGGCCTGCTGGCAAACACTTTGCACAGGTTGATGATTCTAAGACAGAGCCTTGCTGCGCAGAGTCGGCGGCCCCTGCTTCTAAAGTGCGCAAGCGCCTGTGGGCTGTTGCGGTGCTGCTATGCGCCGTCGCGATTGTGGCGGGTACCTACCTTACTTACACGGCCTTTTTGGCGGGTGACTTTCTTAAGTCGGTCGCTGTCTCAGGCACGTCGCAGGCGCTGTTTGCCTCGGACATGCTTACGGGCTACACGAATGAGACGCTGAATGACGAGGGTATTGCCGTCCGAAGCGTCATTGCCGACACGAGTGGGGAAAAATGCTCTTTTACCTTTCGCATTTACAACCATCTGCTGGGCGACAAGAACAAGGTCAACGACAAGGACGTTAACGCGACGCTGAGCGTGAAGGCGACGGGAACGACGAAAGCTTGGAGCATAAGCGGTTCGCCCACGCTGACGGCGGGCGGCACGGTCAACCTTTCCTTCCCTGCCAACAAGGCAACCATGTATACCTATAAGGTTACGTTTTCCAAGGCGGACCTCAACAAAGCATCCTTCACCGTTAAGGCCCAGGTCGGCTCCAATAGCCCTGGCACCAACCTTAAATGGCTCGCCGCCAAGATTGCGCCTTCCGAGCGTGCAGAGGTAACGGCTTCGGGCGTTTCGGGCGAGTGGGTTGACAAGAACTCGGATACCGATAAGAACTTGGGCATCAACGCTTTTGATGCCTACAACTATCGCGTGACGGTTACGGGTGCTACGACCAAGGTGAAGCTCATGTGGGGAGACGGGGTCGAGCTCGATCCGTTCTTTGAGGCGAATCACAAGAACGGTAATGGGCAAGCAGCCGTCAGCGGCAACTCGATCACATACGATGCATCTCCTGGCTCGGAAATCATCACCTTTTACCGGAAGGGTGATTCGAAGCCGACCAGCTGGGAAGCCATTGGCGTTTCGTGTTCGGCCGCGAAGAGCTAGTCGAAGCGACCCGCAAGCATAGATTTTGAGACCCCGCACGGGGCATGAGATAGAACGAGGTAGGACCAGATGAGAACGGCAAAGCGCATAACAACCGCATGCCTGACTGCGATCATGATTTTCCAGGCGCTCGCGCCTTCCACAGAGGTGTTCGCGCAAGAGCTCGACGCCGTTATGGAGGCATCCGTCTCCGCCGCGCGCGCCGCGGGCAATACTGCCCTCTCCGTACAGGATGCCGTGGCTACCGCGCTGCAAGATGTCGATCAGGCTGCATCTGATGATGCCGCGACGACTCCGGGCACCGATGCTGGCGCCACCGAGGGCGGCGACGGTTCTACCAACGCTGGCGAATCGCAGGACTCCACGACCGATGGAACCACCAGCGGCGATGCTCCAGCGGAGGGCGACGCGTCCCAAGACAATGCGGCTGCCGATGAGGGTGCTGCTGACGAAGAACAAGCGGATGACGCGGACGCGGATGCCGCTGCCCAGGCAGATGTCAAGTATGAGTACAACACGGCTAAGGAGCTGGAAACCGCTATCGGTGACGCCAACGTTACTGTCGATGCCGATAAGGTAATTAGGGTCACCATTGGGACCAGTGAGGACCTGATTAAGCTCTCCAACACTAATCCCGCTATTTACCAGAATGCCGCCATTACGAAGGGCGGCGCGACGGGATCGGGCCTCAATCTATGCAACACGGTGACGACGGCGAACGGCGTTGTCCTTTCCTTCTTGGGCCTTGGTGCCCCGAACGCGCCTTTTAAGGGGAGCTTCGGCCTGGAAACTACTCCAGTCGTTTTAAATAAGCCCTTGTTCAATAATGTTGAGCTGTCCACAGATATGACGCTCAAGCTCACTTGGAAGGGTGCGACCAGCGATCCCATTGTTGCGTCGTCGATTGCTGGCAGGGATCATAAGTTGGCCGTTGTCCTCACTGTTGCCCCCGCTGCAGAAAATACGACTGCGATCACCTTAACCTCTCCGCTTTTGGGTTCTGTTTCGGGCGTGCTTACGCTCGATGCAACCTATGCGGCGAAAGACGGCGCAGCTCCAGCCGTTAATATCCAATCCGGGAACGATAATGTTGGGCTTCTTGCGAACGTGCTCGTAGATGCCGCATCTCTTTCCGTTAAGCAGCTAGCGCTTCCGGGCAAGTACAACGGAACCCCGGCCATCCAGACGACCAAGGACGGCGCAAGTGCCGGCGGCCTTATCGGTGCCTGCGGCAACAACGCGACCGTGGCCATTAACGGTAATATTGATCTATCCGGCTTTAGCGTCAAAGGTAGGGCCGCTAGTGGTGGTCTTATCGGTAAGGCCACCAACCTCACGCTCAACATCGCTGATGGCGTAACAGTTAAGCCGGCGTGCAACGTCGGCGATAAAGACAGCGCCTGCTCTGGCGGCGTTATCGGCGACGTGAGCTTTGCACGAAAGTTTGCCGTTAAGCCCAATATGTTCGACCTGGGCAAGCTTGTGACGCTTGGCGCATCGCAACGCGCCGGCGCCCTTTTTGGTGTGGCCGATATTTCTAATGGCGACATCGTGGTGCAAGGCGGAACGTATAAGAGCAAGTTCACCTTACCGGAAGAAGTTAGCTTCAACGGCAGCTACGGCGGCCTTGTCGGCAAGGTGTTTGCGACGGCAAAGGGCGTCGATGAGCCGCTGCGCGCCTTTGTGGTCCAAAAGGATGCGGATAAGAAAACGTGCTCAATTGAGTTTGAACTTGCGGGCAAGTTGTCCGATACGGGCGGTGTTGTTGGCTATGTTGGCGATAGCGCGGATTCCAATTCGCAGCCTGTCGCCGTTGTGCTCGACGGCGTGACGGTTGCGTGCAAGGGAGATGCTTCGGCGCGAATGGACGCCGGAAAGTTCGGTGGCGCCGTGGGCGTTGTCGACACGCGCAATGTCCTTGACGTGCGAGATTTCAAACTTACAAGCGACAATCCTATCGGTAAGGCGCAAAGCAACCGTGCCGCGGGAATTGCGGGCTCCGCGTGGAATGCTGTAATCAAATTCAGCGGCATCACGGATCTGTCGGGCGCAAGTTTTGCCGAAAACAGCACGACGGGCCAGCTCGTATACGAGAACCACAACGCGCTGATTTTTGCTGTCGGCGATGGCTCTGACGCTGACAAGGGTGCAGCGGGCTGGACCTTCAAACGTAGCAATACTGCCTCGAAGACAGACGACATCGCGACCTACGGCGAGGTCATTCGCTTGGGTAAGGGCTTGGGCAATAGCTTTATTGCGCTCGATCCGAACTCGCACAAGTTGACCTTGCCGACGTCGCTGACATCAGGCGGCGGTGCCTACACCCTAACCTCTGTTGAGGATTTCGCCAAACTTGCAATCACCTGGCAAACCAACGGCTACTACTCCATGGTCGAGGGCGTTTCTGAAAACAACCCGAACATCTTGCAGCCCTCGACCATTACAGTGAACGGCACTATTGATCTCAAAGGCACGGGCCTGACGGGTTTCACGCAGAATCGTGCAGACGGCTCGCAAGTTTTCTCGGGAACGTTGAACGGTGGCGGCACAATTAACCTTGCCGTTGGCGAGCCGTACGGCAAGCGTGGTGAAGCTGTGCTCGACGACAATGACACGAACAACGGCAACGGTAAAATCTACCGCCACGGCCGCTTGGGCTTGTTCGCGGCCGTCAACGGCGCAACCATCTCCAACGTCACAATCGCTGGCTCCATGAAGTTCGATAACGGTTCGGCTGTCGATGCTGGGTCGCTTGCGGGCGCCATCGTCGGCAACCTGGCATTGTCTGGCGTAACGTGCAAAACGAATATCGCGTGTGATGATACGCTCGGCAACGAAGTGAACATTGGTGGTATTGCGGGCAGCGTGTCGGCGGCTTCTACGGTTGCGTTTGAGGGCAACAGCAAGGCCCAGGCGACCATCACTAAAGCTCAAACGCTTAACGGCAATATGCGCATTGGCGGCGCCATCGGCTATGTAGGCGACTATACCTCGACATTCAATGTTACGGGTCTCGAAGTCGCCGGCGAAATCAAAACCGGCGATTGCGTCGGCGGCAAGATTGCCCAGGCCGGCGGGTTTATCGGCTGCATTGCTCAGGGATCGAACAAGAAGTACGTTACCATTACCGGTCTTAGCTTTAGTGAATTTGCTATGACCGTGGGCAAGAACGGCGACAAGTTCAACGGCGCCGGTGGTCTTCTGGGCTACAGCTGGGGCAACGCCATCGTCACTATTGGCGATGCTGCTGCGGGCGCCAGCGATAACGCCTATGCCCTCAAAACTGCCAACAACACGACCGTGACCGCAAATAGCTCTACCGAGGTCGGCGGCCTCGTATACGCTGCTAGTGGCCACTGGATCATCAATAATTATGCTATCAATTTGGGTGGAACCTCCTTTGTCGCTGATAGTGCGACCACGCTTGGTGTCCTTATTGCTCGAGGCAGCACATCCAATTCGGATAATAGCTTTGGTGCCGAGGCCAACTATAACGGTCTATATCTGGAGGATAGGGCTTGGTGGGGTACCGCTTATGCTGTGGGTGGCGTGTCTATAAGCGCCCCAAAGGTAACGACATACGACGAATGGCTTGCAAATGGCGTGAAGCCCGAAGGTAATCTGATCGATAACGGCTGCAATGCGGTCGTCTCGCTTCATACCGAGGGCACAAAGCTGGACATGAGCGGAGATCCCGCTAAAGATAATAGTTATCGAAATCGAATTGCTCCTGACAAGCTGCCACAAACAAACGGTTCTGTTCGCTACTACTACAATCTGGATAGAGCGCTGGCCGTGGTGACCAACTCAAAATACGATAATGCGACTGCAATGATCACGCCCGAACATCTCGTTTTATGGGCAGCGAGGCAGTATGCTCCGAGCGCGACGTACGATTATCTAACGGGCACCAAAGTGTCTATCTTTACGAACAATGTGATTGGGCTCGATCGAGGCGAACGGAAAGAAATTAATCTGACGGGTTATAGCTACTACCCTTCAAACCCAAACGGCGATAATCCGGTGACCGTCCAAAATGTAAATGTCGTCTTTTGCTACTCAAGGATAAGGGCAGAGCAGGAGGGTAATAAGAGAAACGACTCGGCTACCCAGCATGAAAATATGCACTGCGGTCTTATTCGCACATGCGATAGGAGCATGACGGTCTCGAATGTGACGCTTTCCGGAACAATCGGCAGGGCAAAAGACGATGCCGCGGAGGAGATGGACCCAGAAAGCGTGTCGGGTGCGCTGGTGCTTCGTTGCGCCCATGGATCGTCTGGCACCGAAATGGCGAATATCAAAATCGACACTCTAACTCTTGACGGCTTGCAGGTGGATGGGGCGGAAGACAGGGAATATGCTCCGCTGTTGATCAACGCCATTACAGGGTATGTCAACCTGGACGTGAAAAATGTAACGACGTCCAATTATGCAGGCACTTCTGGTGTCAATAAAATTGCAGCTTCCAGCCTGTTTGGTCGATTGGGCTATGACAAAAATTCCGATCAGGTGACGGCGAAGTTTGAGCAAATCAGCTTGCCCAGCAAAAACAACGATACGATCTTCTCCCATGCGAGCCTGCTGGAGAGTTTTGGCTACAAAAGTACGGGCACGGGCTCTGCGGACTACACCTTTACTAGGGCTGATGCCGATGCGGGCAAGGTGACATATGGAAGCGAAATCGATGCCAAGGACAAGGAATACTCTGGCAAGCAGCTTTGGTATTACGACAAAGAAACCTATGCCACCCCTAATGGCTTGGTGACGGTTGATCACAAGCCGGCAAGTGCCGAGAATCCTCGGTTCGGTGACTATCTTCCTTATGTTTACAAGGGAAAAGCCACCGAGGATGGTGTCCAGTATCACGAATTTAAGGTTAACCAGCGCATTCCTAACCTGATGACGGGATGCGGTACGTATGGCGATCCGTACGCCGTTACGGACGCGGCGGAGATGAACGCCATCGCTAACTACATCAACAACAGCGTGGCGTTGGATGGCTGGGAAGTCACTATTGCCGCCAATCAGTCCGAGCTTTGCATGCGACGGAGAGACAAGACAAATACCGAAAACGAGGTCGTGTACGTCTATAAGCAGGCGAACGGTGCTGATAAAAAATGGGAGAAGAAGAACGGCGATGCAACGACCGATCCCTCTCAGACGCTGAGCGACGAAACCATGCACCGCTATATACAGAGTGCGTATTACAGCATTGAGCCTCCTGAGGGCAATAAGATTACCGTCGATGCGGCATCGTTTGGCGGATTTGGCAACAAGGCTAATCCGTTCCGCGGCGTTATTGTTGGCGACCCTAAGTCCTCTGAGCCTGCAACAATTGAGATCAAAAACAACAAGGGTGAGCTTCGCGGCCTCATTCCCTATAGTTATGGCAGCGTGGTACGCAATCTCAACATCAACTATGTGAATGCGCAGGCGACTATTACTTATTCCGAGAAGGATGCGGACGGCGTACCGACGGCGTTTTTTGGCGGCGTTATCGGCTGCATTCTTGGCGGCGATAACATTATTGATGGCGTGGTCGTTAATAGGACGACGACCGAAAACCCTACAACGGGATTTACCGTCACGGGCGGTGGCGACAAGCCGCATCTTGTTCCCATTGGCGGTTACGTTGGTGCCATTGCTGGCGGCGGTGTGATCTTCCGCCATATGTCGGGGACATCTTGGCGCGCTGGAACCAAGGAAAAGTTCAAAAGCCGTGGCGAAGGTGGCGGCAACTTCCAGCTGTACGACAACCCCTACGTTGGTCGTGTGATTGATGGCTACGCCTTTAGCGAAGGCTGCTCCGTTGAGAACGGAGACGCTAACTACAAGATCAACGAGCTTGATGTGAATGACACCGGCTGCGTAACCACAACCGATACGTATATGAAATTCAGCTGGGGTGCCGGCCAGCAAAACAACAAGGCTCCTAAAACTATAGTCAAAGATCGACAGGGCCTGCTCGTGCTGTCTGCCATTATCAACAGTGGCGCGGGTGCCGGAGCTGCTCATACCGACTCGACTGATGGCAGGGGCACGTATCGCGGATCACATGCGTATGAGGGCAGTGGCGTCAAAGGCGCCATCTCCTCGACGGGATACAAGTTCGGAAATGAACGGTATGGCAAGGTTCGCAATGCGAATTACGCTGCGGTCGGAAAACCCGACGATGCCGCCACAGCGATCGATTTCCCGACTTCGGTCAACGATGATCTCAAGGCGCCGGGCAAGCAGAACTACCAAGGTCCGCTGGACGGCAAAGACGGACAAGATATCAACTCGCCTTACTTGGTTAAGAAATATGCGACCGATTGGCGCACTGGCTATGTGTGTGCGATGGGCGTTTGCGGCATGGATCTGCAGTTTGAGCAAGGAGCGACCTATGATATGACGAATTACGGCTCGGGGTTCTTGGGTCTTTCGGGCCGCTATTACTCAAACGCATGCGCGACCGACAAGAAGGTCAACGACAAAGATTTCATCACTCCGGGTATCGCCACCATCAACGGCAACGGCGCGACGATTAAGGTTAAGAACAACACGCGCGAGTATGTCGATGATGACTACAACATTGCAGGCGTAGGCGGCTTGTTCAGCACCATCAAGTTCTACTCGAATCAATTCAATAAAGGAAGCATCGAAGAGAACGACAATGCAAACGTATGCAATCTCAACTTCGAGAGCTGCAACATTTCGCTTGCCTATGTAACTTCGAACGGGGTGGGGCAGTCCACGTCGACGAGCAATACAAACAGCGGCTCGGTGGGAGTCGGCTGCCTTGCGGGCTCAACTGCGAACCAAGGGGGTTCGAGTGGTGCCTACGGCGTGTTCAAGGGCGTGGTCATTTCTGATAGCACCGTATCCGGAGGCTGCAAGGCGGGCGGTCTCATCGGGAGCACTGGCCTCATGCAGCGTAGTGCCGATGGTTCCAAAGGCTCGATTGTGAATTACGGAGGAATGTCCTCTCCGGTGCAACTCTATGACTGTTCATATAGTGGGATTACTGTCAGCGCTCGTTCAAACGCCGGCGGTTTCGTCGGTTATGCCAATTCGGGTGCCTGCGGCGTTTGGGTGTCGAATGACAAAACCGTGGCCGAGAGCTCGACTATTTCCATTGTTGAAAAGGCAGGAGATAAGCAGCCGGATTTGAGTTGTACTGCTGGCGGCATCTTCGGCCTTACGGGGGGCTCTTTAAGCGTAAATACCGGGCAGGGTGATGGCGCGAGCCAAGTGGCAACGATCAGCGACGTGTCTCTCATCGCTAATCACGCCGCCGCAAGAGATTCAAATGCGACGCCTGGCATAGGCGGAATTGCCGGACGCACGGTGACCTATGGTTCTAACGTTAATCGCGTTAAGGTGACGTCGACTAAAAAGGCGTCGGAAGAAGCGCCGACATACTTTGGCTCCCTGCAGGCGGTGACAAATACCACCAATTTTTATGCTATAAGCACGGGAGGCATTATTGGGTCGACGAACAGCAGCGTGGCGCTTAACTCCTGCACGGTCGAAAATCTCCGCATGGGCGTAACCGAGCATGCGGGCGGTCTTGTGGGGGCAACGTCTAACGGGAGCACGCTGAGCGCCACCAATATTACCGTCAATGGCGTGCAGTTTGATGGCGCCCGCTGCGGTGGCATTCTTGGGAACTGTCAAGGCCAGGGCGGCACTAATGTTGTGGTCTCGAGCGCGACCGTGAAGAACTGTTCGTTCGGAACGCTTAATTCGACATGGCAACACAGTGACGGCTCATGGAGAAATCACTCGGGCGGCAGTGTTGGTGCCGCTTCCGGTACGATCAAGATCGCCAACGTGCTCATTAGCAAAAACGAATTTAAACAGCCGGGTGGCCAGGGCTTCTTGTTGGGCGATACCGCGCAGAATGGGGCAGACTTCAAGGGCCTCTACGCTGCGGGCGTCGACATCGTGCTCAAGGATGGGTCCGACAACTCCTCAGCTCCAAAACCGATTAAGTATTTCAATGATGGTGCCGTTGCCGATGTGGATGCGAAATCCTACATCGCATTTGGCTCGTACGGGCAGGAGCCTTCAGCTCCGAATGACGGCAAAACGCTGTACGGCGACGTCGCCGCTTCCGGCAATGTAACCGCCGCCGTTGCTCCATATGTGACTACGAGTCCAGTCCCGAAGAACGCTCTTTCGGTCAAGACCGCCTCTGGTGAAACCGGGCAGACTCGCTATCTCTTTGGTGATGGCGTCAATGTTTCTGGCGCAGAGACTATTAAGAAGGATGCGGAGAAAGGCGGTAGCAAACACTACGCTTACACCAACTACGATGGAGGCAATCGCTGGAACTACTCGCCTTCCAGCGCCGGTGAGTTCAATGCAAACAATGACACGGATGCTACAAAGTCGAATGCCAACCCCGACGTCCTTGTCCTTTCGGGCAACGACTCAGATACCGTTAAGGACTATCTCAATCTTGTTACCAACGGCGGTTATTCGGACGCGCTGCGCCTGAACGCAGGTGGATCGCACGTTTCGGCAACGGTTGACGTGTTCCAGCTCGAGAACGGTGTCTTTGTAAAACAGACCGACGTCGCCGATAGGGCGCTCGACGTTAAAGGCAGCGGCTCTTCTTTGTCGATCAGCGCTAACTCCAACTGGGATAACGGCAAGGGCCGCTTCAACCTGCTTACCGTTACCTTTACCGAGGCCGGTCAGAGCTACAGAGTGATGGTGCCCATCGTCGTCAAGCGCGTGTTCGAGATTAACTTTACGGCAACGTATTCCGAGGGCTCGAACTTCAACAGCGGCGACTACAGCACCAAGTACGACAAGCACGTACTCATTAGCAGCGGTGAGACCATGACGGGCTATCTTACCTGGACATATAACAAGGCGTATGACCAGGAGACGGAGTATGGCTGGAATACGCACCTGGCAAGCGGCGGCGATATGAGGCCGCTTAACAAGCGCATTGAGTTCGGCGGAGAAAGGGGGGCGTTGCCTGTGGGCACGCAGCTGACGCTCGTGGACACGGCGCACAATAACAAGGAATATCACTATACGGTGCCCAATGGCGGTGCTGCCACATCGGTTGCGCTGACGGACTTTGTGGACTCCAGCGAAAAAAGCCACTATACGGAGCAGTGGCTCAGCGAGACTATGGGCACGAAGGCAACGGAAGCGGACGACGGCACGTGGGTTAAGCTGAGCAATGAGGAGCTGACCGATGGGAAGAATGCCAAAAAGACCGAGGCTGAACTGATTGGCATTGCCGGCGCGAAGATTGACGGCGATTATTACCGCCTAAAGACCGATGCGGACACCAAGGGTCCGTTCTACAACCTGAATGTTCCGAAGAAGGGTGCCAATGAGCAACCAAAGAGCGAGAGCTTCTATCTTGTTGTTCGCACGCCTGAGAACTCGGCCAACGTCAATGGATATACCGGCACGTCGGTCACGACGACAAGCGTGAACACGCATATCAACTATGTGCTTCGTAAAGATGAGGTGAAGGACTCGCTGGACTCGCACGAGAACACTGCCTCGACGTATAGCGTTGCCACGAACTTCCAGCACAATTTGGTGGACAAAACTTCGGCGGACGGCAACATGAGCATCAGCCAGATGGCCGTGAAGGGAACGACCTATCCGCTCGATATGAACGTGAGCGACACCATTACATTTAGCGAGCAGGAGTACACAAGCTCCGACGCGCTGTACTACCAGCTGGATTCTTCGCTCGTGAACTACGGGAAGAACGGTAGTGCTGCGGGTGCGCATGGCTACCCGACTGGAACCCAGGGCACGTATTCGTTCTACGTGACAGTGGGGGGCAAGTACTACGCCCCGCATGCCTCAACCGTGAACGGCAAGACGAAGTGGACATGGGGGGAGGCCACCGCTGAAGATCATTGCGCCGCTACGGGTGTATGGACCGCGGACGGTACGGACATGAAATTGACGCTGGCCGGCGCGGGTCTTGGGGCAATTGATCTTTCCGGCATTCGCGAAATCGCTAAGAACCATGGCAGCGAGTTCACCATCACCATGAAGGCGAGTCTCACCATGACGGAGCCCGCGTGCCAGGCCGGTATTATCGCTTCGCAGAATAGCGGCAAAGACAAGTACACAAAGCCCAACTACCGTGCGTACCTCTCTACGCATGCTGAAACGCTCAGCACCAGTAGCAACTCGGCATACATCGACGGCAAAGCTGGATACTACCGCATGGACGTGGGCTCCTCGACTATTGCGCTCGAGGCTTCAAAGAAGTCGCAGCTGGGCATCAACATCGATGACCTCAAGTCCGCCGACGGCGAAATCGCTCTGGTGGGAACGTATGATTTGTCCAAGCTCACGGGTGCCGAGGCCATGGTCTCCAATGCCAGCACGGTGACGTACACGCTGAGCTTGCAGAAGCGCCGCCAAGATGATGGTCGTTATGATGCGGTCGACAACATCTCAAGCTACATTACGGTGCTCGGTAGCGATAAGTTGGCTAACGGCTCTTTGAGCGCCGATGGCAAGAACTACGTATTTACTGATAGCAAGGGGACTGGCGGCGCGTTCGCCACACGCGACGGTAACAGCCTTGCCTTTAAGCATGCCTTCCGCGTTAAGGTGAACACAGATGTTGAGGGCAAGGACCAAACTTATGCCAACTACCGCTTGGTGCTTACGGCCAATATTATGACCGGCAACGTTGTCAACGACACACCGGTCAACGTTAGCAACCTTGATGGCTATTCGCACTCTGACTACGTGACGTACACGCTGGCGCGCATCAACACCAAGGGCATTCCCCACGGGTCCAACTAGCCACGCAAAGAGGCGGCAACCACCCAGTTGCCGCCTCTTTTCTTGCTCGCTCGGACTGCCGCTGCTTCAGCTTCCCAACCGTCTTTCCTACTTTCCACTTAACTTACCACCTAAGGTGGAAAGCTGGAAAGTTAAGTGGAAAGCTGGAAAGTTAAGTGGAAAGCTGGTAAGTTAGGTGGAAAGTTGGGAAGTTGGGAGGTTCGGCATGAATGAGGAGTGGTTGGCGCAAGTCATCCATCATCTGCGGGCAATAGGAAACGACACCCAGCAGTACGAAGTAAAAGAAGCCAAGGGCGCGCTTCCCAAAAGCATCGTTGAGACGCTTTCGGCTTTTTCTAACGCGCAGGGCGGCTTTATCATCCTCGGCATTTCCGAAAAGAACGGGTTTGTGCCCGTCGAGGGTTTTGATGCCCGCAAGATGCAAGACGCTCTCTCTTCCGCATGTGAAAAGCTGGCGCCCGTTGTGAGGCCGGATATCCAAGTGATTCCCTTTGAGGAAAAACTGGTGCTTTGCGCGCGCATCAATGAGATGCATCCACGCGATAAGCCCTGCTACATTGCGGCGCGCGGCATGTACGATTCGTCCTTTATCCGTACGGGCGACGGCGACCGGCGCATGACTCCCTACGAAATCGATCGCTTTATGGAGGAGCATGTTCAGCCTACATACGATGACGAGCCGGTCGAAGATGCCACGCTCGATGACCTTGACGCCGATCTTTTGCAAGGGTTTATAAAACGCCAGCGCGAGCTGCACCCTAGGCTTTTGGGCACCAGAAGCGACGATGAGATTCTCCTTGACCTGCATGTGACCAAAAGGGTGGACGACGCAATCGTGCCGACGCTTGCCGCAATTGTCGCGATGGGACGGTTTCCGCAAAAGTTCTTCCCACGTCTCAATGTGACCTTTACGGCGTACCCCGGGACTACAAAAACGCAGCGAGTAAGCGATAACAAGCGTTTTGTGGATTCTCAGACCATTTTGGGTCCAATCCCTTTCATGATTGAGGACGTGCTTGCAGCCGTTGCGAGAAACACCCGAAACGCCGCGGTTATCGAGGGCGCGTTCCGGAAAGATGTGCCCGATTATCCGCCCGTGGCGCTGCGCGAGGCAGTGGCGAACGCGCTCATGCACCGCGACTACTCTTCCGCTGCGCGTGGCTCACAAGTGCAGGTCAACCTGTATATCGACCGCGTCGAGATTCTCAATCCCGGCGGGCTGTACGGCGATGTAACGATCGATTCGCTGGGAGTTTCTGGGGTTTCGTCATCTAGAAACCAGTTCCTTTCAAATATCCTCGAGACCACGCCGTACCCAGGCGGTGGCTACGTGGTCGAAAATCGCGGCACTGGTTATCAGGAGATAGGTGAGCAGCTCGAGCGGGCAAACATGTTGCCGCCCGAACCAAAGAACTCGACGGTTTCTTTTTCGCTGACGTTCGATAAGCGAAAGATTATGCGGGCGGAACAGGTGACGTCTGTGGGGCATGTGGACGAGGCAATCTTGGATTACCTGGCAACACATTCTTCGGCTTCGGCCAAGGAGCTCACCGACGCTTCGGGTTTGAGCAGGAGCGCCGTTTCCAACCACATAAAAGGCTTGATTGGTGCGGGCAAGATTGAGGCGATGGAGCCTCCGCGCAGCCCGCGACAGCGGTATCGACTTGCGAAGTAGGGCTGTCCGTCGCCCATGCCTCGGTCTCCCAACTTCTTTCCAGCTTTCCATTTAACTTGCCACCTAAGGTGGAAAGCTGGAAAGTAAGTGGAAAGCTGACATGTTAGGTGCGGGTTGACGAGGGGTTAATAATTGCGCAAACCATGCCAGCCAAACAAAAAGATACCAATCTGGTTGGTAAAGCACCGTCAATGAGCCGCGAGCCAACTAGCTGCGTAAATAAAACCTAAAGAACTGTTGCAAATGAATGGCAAATGCCCAGATGCCGCTGTTACGATTTCCAATTAACTGTTACGCGCGAACAGCAAAATGCTACTATCTAACAAGCACGTAAGAAAGCAAATTAACGGTTAAGGCTAAGAAGTGGCAGGTATGTCGGAAGCAACTAGGACCCGCACGCATGCGCTCGAGGTTAGGCAGCGCGCCGTCGAGATCCTCCAAGAGGGGGTCGGTCACCGCGCCCTCGCCGCAAAGCTTGGCATTCCCCAGGCCACGGCTCGTCAGTGGGCCCGCGCATATGCCGTGGGCGGTGCCGACGCCGTGCTCAACGCGGGCGCTCGTCATCACACCTATTCGTACGACGTAAAGCTCGCCGTGGTTAAGGACCGTTTGGAAAACGGCCTGACGGTTCGCGAGGCCATGATCAAGCACGGGATTCCCAGTGAGTCTTCAGTCAAGGCTTGGTGCCGCCAGTATCGCGAGAGCGGTGAGTCCGCGCTGGTCGATAAGCCGCGCGTTAAAAAGGCGGAATAGCAAACGAGATGGTGCGCCCACAGGGGCGCATTTTTCTTGCCGCCTCTCTGCTCCAAAGCGGACGTGCCCTTACTCCGTACGCCTAAAACTCCCCAGTTGACCGAAAACCCGCTGCCGCTACTCATCAATTGAGCTATAACGTTAAACAATTGCAGCGTTTTTGCATGGGGGAGTGATGG
>OLRG01001753.1_pt1 | contig 16732 bp, 16 predicted proteins | sample 1672331 | NCBI WGS metagenome assembly OLRG01 (sample SAMEA3136672, study PRJEB25190) | human gut metagenome
GGGCCCAGGCTCCGCACATCAGATGCTCGGTAATTTAATTGCCGAGTAGTTCACTTTCTTTTTCTTTTTTCTGTGAAAAATCACTCGCTTTTATCGCATTAATGATTTCGTCCAATTTGTCTGAGTCTACGCTCCTTGAATCTATTACTTTTTTGTATTCTTTTAAGAAGATGTATTTTTTATACAGGTCCTCGTTATCCATTTCTGTCGCTAATGAAAGAAAAGAATATGCACGCACAAAACAACGGATACTGCTTTCAATTACTTTTTTGCTGTCTCCCAATTTATCCAGCTTCCTGGAAACTTCATTGAGTGCATAAGCGATATATGCAGCATCTGCGTTTGTTTTATTATCCTTCAGGATTAGCTGGCATGCCTTGTCAACCTCTTCAGAAATAAGGATTCCTGCTGTTGTGATATCCTCATCTGCTTTTTTCAGGTCCTCAGCGGTAATGTCCTCAGAGAGCACTGTCGTTGTGTAAAACGGTTTGAAAGCGCTTCGGATATCTTCGCATGAATTCACGAAATCAATGATGACTGGCTCTTTTTCATATGGCGGGCATGGCCTGTTCAGTCTTGAAAGCGTCTGTACCGCGTTTACTTCCTTCAGCGGTTTCATAATATACATGCCGCAAAGTTTCGGCTGGTCAAATCCGGTCTGGTATTTGTCAGCAACGACCATGATTCCATATTCGTTTGTGTCAAATGCGGCAGCAGTCTTATTTTCAGAAAATCCGTTCATGCCAGTTTCTGTATACTCTACGCCATCAATCTTGACCATACCGGAAAAGGCAACCAGTGCTTTTGTCGCTCCGTTTTTTTTCAGCAGTTTTTTGTCAATTGCCTTTTTAACTTCAACAGCCTCTTCACGTGATGCGCACAGAACCATGGCTTTTCCGTTACCGTTGAGCTGCCTCATGACCTTTTCAATGAAATTATCAACGATGATTTCAAGCTTCTGGTTGATATTCTCAGGATTCAGGCTTATCGCTTTCGCAATGGCTTTTTTCGCTGCCATTTTATTTAGTGTAGGGTCATTGTCTATGGTTTTATTTAACCGGTAATATGTAGTGTATTCAACATAATGCCCAAACACATCAACAATGTAGCCTTCTTCTACTGCCTGCTTCATGGAATATGTATGGAATGCCTCCTTTTTTCCGTTTTCTTTTGCTGTTCCGAACATCTGGATAGTCTTGGCTTTTGGTGTTGCAGTGAAAGCAAACATGGCAACATTTGGCTGTCTTCCGGTCCTCTGTGTTTCGGCTGCAATAATATCCTGCGCGTCTGCATCGATGCTGAGTGCCTTCTTTACTGCTGCCATGTCATCTCCAGATGTTGACGAATGTGCCTCATCAATTACGACTGCAAATCGTTTATCTTTCATCCCCTTAATCTCATCGGCAATATAAGGGAATTTCTGGATTGTTGTGATAATGATTTTTGTGTTGCTGCAGAGTGCATCCTTCAGGTCTGCAGATGTGCACCCTTTGCCTATTGCCGTAACAAATCCGCTGCAATGTTCCATTTCCATGATTGCAGCCTGCAGCTGCCTGTCAATTGTGACACGGTCGGTGATGACAATGACCTTATCAAATACCGTGAATTTCTTGTCTTCGTCTTCTGCTGTGATATGTAAAGACGCAAGTCTGTATGTCAGCCATGCAATTTCGTTTGTCTTTCCGGAGCCGGCAGAATGCTGAATGAGATAGTCCTCTTTCGTTACGTTCTTTTTTACCGCCTCAATCAGTTTTGTTATGCAGTCAAACTGATGATATCTCGGAAAGATATTTTTCTTTTTTTTCTTGTCAAAGTAAACGAAATTTGATATTAAATCCAGCACATTATCTTTAAGCAAGATATAATCGTACATATAGTGTACAGGAAAGTCCGTCATACATGGCGGGTTTCCCGCTCCGGCGTCAATGCCAGTTCCGCAGCCCTGGTTGAACGGAAGAAAGACAGTATTCCTGCCGTCAATATATGTTGTCATATAGACTTCGTTTTCATCCATGGCAAAATGGACAACAGCGCCCGTTTTTGAATCAAATATTTTTGTGTTTTTGCTCCGGTCCTGCTTGTACTGATTGACAGCATGGCGGTAGGACTGGCCAGACACAGTATATTTCAGTTCAAAAGTAAACAGAGAAAACCCATTCAAAAACAGTACCAGGTCAACACGCTCAGAGCTTGAGACCCAGACTTCATCCATAACAGAAAAAATATTGCATTTGTATTTGTCCATTATTACAGAATTCATATTTGATACCGGTTTTGCATACATTAAGCATACATGCACGCCACTGATATCAATGCCATGTTTCAGCACGGATACTTTATTCTTTTTGAGCATTTCGGCATTCGCTGTCTTTACAATCACATCAACCGGGTCAGCATATTTATCTTTCAGCCTTTTCCACGTCTTTTTCTGTGTTGTTTTTACAAACAGTTCAATGTCGGCGCGGTCAACCGCAAAATCACGGTCGTAAGAATGCACCAGCCCGTTTTCTTTTTCGCTTTCTTTTATATATTTATATCCGCCATCTTTTAAGGCGTTGATGATATGGTTTTGGAAATCTTTTTCTTTATTGCCTTTCATACTTGTATCCTCTCTTTTGTTCTATGTTTTCACGATTTTCTTCTTATCTGTAATATGTAGAACAAAAGAAAAACCATATTTTTTTGCGAATCTTTTTTACGGTTCGTGGAAAAATCCAGCATATTTCGGCGCTTCTGAAATGCTCGGGTACTGCCAATACCACGGGGCGCTGCCCCGAGCCCCGCCGGGTGCAAGCATGCCCGGACCCGGCTTGTAAAACTGCGTTTTGCTTATCGCTTCGCGTGTGATTAACTCTGGAAATTGCCGGCAAAGCGTGGTACAATCAGCAACAGATATCAGGCAACTTTCGAATGACATCAGCCGACATCTCGTCCCGGCTTGACCGGCCAAAGCAATACCAGGCCGCCGACCATCTTTTCGTACCAGACCCCACAACTTTCCATCAGCCAGTACATAGCAACAGCCGGCAGGTGAAACCTGCCGGCTGCCAATACCCTCCCATCTTCACTTCTTTTCTTTTGATTTTTTGTAAATATTTTTCTTTTTTTAAGACGCCGCAATTTCTTGCGACGCCTTTGTTTCGTTATTTATTCTCTGAAGATGAAATTTTATCGTTTGCTGATAGTAAATCTACTTTTTTAAATATACTATCATGAAACTTATCAAAATCTTCTTCTTGAATACTTCTACCTGTTTTCCAATTATAATAAACTTTTTTTGTGTAATAATGAGTGATATACATATAAAAAGCTATAGGGGTATTGTTTTGGTACAGATATTTAATAACAATCTCACAATGAGTTTTATCGTAATCATATCCAAGTTTTAATTCTTCAAGATTACAATTATCCTGTTCAAAACATTGCATAATATCTCGCATATTTAAAACATTTAGCGTTGACGCCTTAATATGGTCATGCCATGGATTAACATATTTAGACAGCATATCTGTAGCTTCATCTAGTTTATTATCACAGGTATCTCTTATTAATTGAATTAAAGCAATTTGATGTGCTGTCATTTTTTCAACGTCATTACCAGATAATAAACTCAGTATTTGATTCACCGTTTTTAATTTTTCCACTCTCTTCTCACCTCCTTTCTCATTTCAAACACAACCGCAGGAGTCAAGCCCCTGCGGCATTTTCGTGTTACAATATCAATATGCTGAAATTTTGTTTTGCGAAGAGAAGATAGAGATTATTCTTCCACCCTCTTCTTCCCTGTCACATAATCAAAAATCAAACTCTTCTTGTACTCTTTCAGCCACTCCAGCTGCTGTCTTCTTTTCTGCACTCTGTTGTCTATGTTTTTGCATTTTTCATCAAGGTAATCGGCAATCTGCTGCTGCTCGGCGAGCGGTGGGACGAGAACAGAAATCTTCATTAACTCAGCATTGTTAATACTGCTTCTGACACCACAACTTCCAAGCGCATTAAATACATCAAGATAACTCATCATTAAGAAAAACATTTCTGCATATTCTGGCAACATTTTATTATTGTCCGCGTGTAATATTGTATATGCCGGAGAAATCAGTCCAGTGTCGTGAGATAGAGCAACGCGGCGACTTTTTGAAGGATTCTGCAGGTCAATTAATCTGAATACCAGGTCTCCTTTTCTTAAAAGCTGATAAGACATAAAGTCTTTTGGCTGTAATCCTTCCGCAGTCCATTTTTCGCGATGTTTTACGCCATTCATAGTTAATGAAAGTCTTTCGTATTTTTCGCTTTCTTTGCCAGGAATTTTCTTAAAGGTTGAGAAATTATATTTTACTTTGCTGACGCTCCACTCCTCCGGCACTTCCCCAATCCATTCAACCCCGGAATCTTTCATCGCTCTCTCTGGCTTGCTTTTTTTACAAATTCCTTTTGTCACTGTTTCTGTTATTAGTGCCTTTTTATATTTTTCCAAATCCTCAATCTGCCGGCTGACGGCGTCAATCGTGCGGTCAAGAATGTCGCATTTTGCATCCAGGAAATCAGCGATTCGCTGCTGCTCGTGGAGGGGAGGAATGGCGAATAAAATATTTTCTAATTTACTAAATCTTAAATCACATGAACGAACACGAATTCCAGTTGTTAAAGCGGCAATTGCGCCAGAACTAGCCATTGCTCTAAGATGATATTTCATATAAGACTTAATCTGTTTTGTATCTAAAACCATTAATACTGGAGACGCTTTACCTCTGGAGTCAGAGATACCAATAGCACCGGCAAAACCGTCCATACCATGAATGATTAAATCGCCTTTGTCAATGCCCTGATATCCAATTTCTTTATCGGACATTGTAAATCCATCAGTCCTACGGTTTTTTCGTAATGTAACTTCTCCGTCTCTGAAGCAAGTGATGATTTCATCTGTGTCATATACAGGTTTCTTTTTTGCTTGATTAAAGATATATTTACCTTTATTTACGCTCCACACTTTCGGAATCGCCCCAATCCATTCAACCCCCGAATCTTTATACCCCGCCATATTGCCGGCAATCTCTTTTTTCTCTTCTTTTGCCCCTCTCAGCAGCCTCTCAACCTTCGCCGCTCTCCCGTTCTCTCCTGGCAGCCACTGCTTTCCGCTGTTGTTTACAAAAACATTTCCACGCATCCGCTCCGGCTGAAATCTGTTCTGTTTCCGATTTGTGTAATTCTGATTTTTTTTCGACATATTTTTATCTCCTTTTTTGTTTTGTGAAATTAATATGCCGAAAAAACACCCCCGCCGATTATTTTTGCGTATTCTTTATCACCCTTGCGGGTTTCTCACCCGGTCTCCGCTCCGGTCCGGACGTCGTGCGACACAGCCAGGATTGCAACCTGGACTGTATGCAAAAAAAATAAGATGTCGCAAAATTTGCGACACCTCGTTCTTCTCATTCAATAAAAATACTTCCTCGGAAATTCCGGATATATCATATTGTCAAGGGCATCATGTGCCGGCAAAATATATCCTGTACCATATATTGACGAAAGCCGTTTAATTTCCTGAATTACCGGAAAATTCGGGTCATCTTTATCTGCTGATAATCCCCCAAGCTGAGAAAATACCTTACCCCAAATTTCGTAAGCAGCCATTACTGTCAATGTGGTAAATTTTCCAGGCTGGAGATTTTTCAAAATATTAAACCTTTCTTTCACTTCATCCGGATTTTCCACATACATCCCGCAATAGCAATGCTCGTTATTAAATATACAAACTTCGCAAACAAGATTTAGGATTTGCTCGTCAATCAGCTCTTCTTTTGTTGGAACATAATCTCTTTGCTGTCCGTTTTGAGTAGATGCTGAAACTGTCTGCTGTTTGTTTTTCTTTTTCTTCTTACTCATCATTTAATCTCTTTTCTGTTTTCCTGCCGACTTCGGCGGCAAACAGCAACACAGCGAAACGCAGTTTCGCCCGCCGTCCAGGCTGCAAGCCTGGCTGGGGTGGAGGGGCAGCGCCCCATCCATCTCCATTATCCATTTCCCGTTTTATTCAAATAATTCATCCAGGTCTTTTCCAATCTCGCCCTGGCTTTCCATAATCTTCGCCTGCAGCGCTTCCATCGTCTCCGGCCTCTGGTACTTGAAGAAGTAACGGGTAAACGGAATCTCTGCCCCAGTCTTTACAGTGCCTTTTTTCGCATCCTCCTCAAAGAACCAAACCGCATCCGGAATATGCGGCAGCACCTCCCGCGCCATATACTCTTCAATCGTGTCAGTGCCTTTCACAATCTCCGTGTCTTTTGTCTCCGGGTCATACTCAATGTTGCCTTTCTTGTCTGTCTGTACTAAGGCATTTTCGTCCCTCTGAGACAGCCCGCCGGCAAGTTTCAGGAGCCCTTTGGCATTAAGACACGCTTTCCCGTTCACCTTCGGCAGCAGGTTTTTCAGTACCGGCATGAACCCGTCCCTGCAGTTCCATACAGTATCAGATACCGCCCCAGTAAGATTTTTCATCAGGTCATCATAAACCGCTTTTCCGGCCTCATATTTTTCCAATGTTTTTTCTTCTTTTTTTGTTAATTTCTTTCCGTTCTCAATCTTCTCATTCAGCTCTGCCACTTTGCTTTCATCATACAGGGAAGTAAAGTATCCTGCAGCTTTCGCCGCCTCAATGCGGTCTTCTGTAATCATATAATTTCGTTTCATCGGCTGCATGATAGTATACTCACGATAAATGAACTCAGCATTGTCAAAAATCTTGCAGAACTCGTTTTCTTCAAAATTGCTGTACAGTTCCACAATCTTTTCCCTGTCTTCTTTTGTGATTTCGTTCTTCTTCATACCCAGTGGTTTACGCAGGGGATGGCAGATACTGGAAGCGTCAATCAACTGGATTTTTCCTTTTCTCTTCTCACTCTTGTTCATAGAGAAGATGTTGATATATGTACCGATTCCTGTGTTATAGAAAGAATCCGGAGCAAGAGCGATAATGGCTTCAATACGGTCTTTTTCCAGAAGCCACTTACGAATCTGAGACTCGCCGGAAGTAGTGCTGCCGGTAAACAGTGGTGAGCCATTCGTGATAATGGCGGCTTTTCCGTCTTCCGGTCTCAGTTTGTCAAGCGCGGCCTGAATGAAAAGCAACTGCATATCTCCTTTTCCCGGCAGCCCTGCTTCAAATCGTTTTCCTTCTTCAAACTGTCTATTTACCGCATCTTCTGTCCCTTCCGGCGCATCCTTGCCGCCCCAGGCTTCGCCAAATGGCGGATTTTCAACAACGAAACGCATTTTTTCCGTGTCAAAACAGTCTGCTTTCATGGAATCCTGTTTTCGGATATTGTCCGCTTCCTGCCCACGAATCAGCATCTCCGCCTTACAGATGGCATATGATTCCGGATTGATTTCCTGTCCAAACAGATTCACGTCTGCTTCAGGGTTCATATGCAGGATGAAATTCTGGCAAGTGGAAAGCATGCCGCCAGTTCCGCAAGCCTGGTCTAAGATTTTAACCACTCTTGCCCCGGTCATAATATCCTCGCTGCCTTCAGCCAGCAGCAGACTAATCATTGTTTTTACAATATCCCTTCCGGTATAGTGGTCGCCGGCTTCGGCATTCTCGGAAAATCTCCTGATAAGGTCCTCAAAAATATATCCCATTTTTACGCTGTCCACTTTCTCCGGGTCCAAATTCAGCTCAGAAAAGTCTTTAATTACTGAGAACAGACGGTCACTGTCGTACATCTTTTTAATCTGTTTTTCAAATTCAAAGTTAGCCAAAATCTCTTTAACATCGCTGGAAAAACCATCAATATAACACTTGAAGTTTTCAACCAGGTTGTCCGGGTCATCCAGCAACGCACCGAGAGTAAATTTACTCAGATTGAAATAATGGCATCCGGCTTCGCTGAACAGTACATCTTCCGGACAATCCTCACCCATAATCGATTTGACCTGTTCAACATGCTCTTTGGTTTTATCAAGCGCACATTCCAGGCGGCGGATGATTGTCATAGGAATGATAACATCTTTATATTTATCTGGCTGATAAGTGCCGCGCAGTTTGTTTGCGATATTCCAGATAAAATTGACCTCAGCAGTAACGTCTACCGGGTTATCATCATAATCAGTTACGAGTTTAAGTTTAGTATTTTCCATTTTAAAATTCTCCTTTTTTGTTTTTGTTTTTCTGTTATTATTATGCGTGAAAAAAGATAGAATGTATTTTTTTTGCGGTTTTTTTTCTTTCTCGTCGTTCCAGCATATTGATTTCGTAAAAACAACAAAGAAAGGAATGAAAAAAATGATTTATACAAAAAGACAGTTTCAGGAAGGAGTAACGTTTTACACAGACAGCTTTACCGGAAACGTTTACGACATTGATATTGACCAGGATGTTACAGAACTGTACCTGTCAGGTGACAAAGCACAACATTATGTTATTAAGGAATTCCGTATGTATGAAAATAAGAAAAGATTTCCTCAGATAGAACGCATCTATATCGCAGATAGCGTAATGTCAATCCGGATTCCGAATAAAATGTTTCCAAACGTTAAGGAAATCATTTCTGACAGCAAATCCTTTCAATCAGGCAATCTGTTGATTAGGAAAGCGCTAGGGGCATGTCTGTTCAATACGTTTTGCAAAAAAACCGACGAACTGATTGATTTGAACGGTGTTGAAACAATTGCCGATAACGCATTTGACGGCTGCGAATCTTCGAATATCATTAATGCGGGCGGTATTAAAGAGGTTTATCAGAATGCTTTTTATGGATATGAAAAAATCTCGGAACTTCCAGTCGTGGATGGGGTACGTATGCTTGGTAACATCGTCATGGATTGCCCGCCCGCGCCCTACATTCCGACTTCGTCGTCTGTCAGTCCTAACGGGCTTGATACACGCGAGTGTAGCTCGCTGCATCATGGCCCTATTATTCCAAAACAGGCCAGGCTCTTCAATTATGATATTGATTTCACAGGCAAGCCAGTCACAGTCCAAGACATATCTGTCGTAAAAAAAATGAATCGAAAAAAATTACCCCAGAAAATAATCCTGAATAATAATGGCGTAATTGATATGAACGATGTGGATGATGTGTTGCAGCGAGAGGCTATTTTCGAAATTGAGATTTCACCGGATAATCCATATTTTACATCTCACGACGGAATACTCTACAATTCTGATATGACAGTGTTGGTACGATGTCCAGCGGGTCGGACTGGGAAAATTATTATCCCGGATGGGGTAAAGGTTATCAGTGAATGTGCATTCTATAATTGTTCTATCAGTGAAGTAGTAATTCCAGATTCCGTTACAGATGTTGAACAATGGGCGTTCCGCTGTTGCCATAATCTAGAGAAAATCACATTCAGCAAAAACATGTCATGTATTAAAGCATACACATTTTTCGAATGTATTAGCCTTCATGATATCAACATTCCTGGACACATCAAGGTTATAGGTGAAAGTGCATTTAGAGGGATTAAAGACCCTCATCTTGATTTGTCAGAAGGCGTTGAAGAAATCGAAACAGAGGCATTCCGCTTTACTCCAGGCAACGACTTAACAGTCGCTCTCCCATCAACCATCAAAAAACTTGGTTGTCGATGTTTTGGAAACCTGAAAAATCTGGCCATAGATACAGAAACTGGCATGCTGCCAAATGGATTCTTTAGTTCAATAAGCTGTGTTGGGCATGTAAATATGAATGATATAAAAGAATCGCACAGGATTGTGTCTTATCTGACCGTGAACGGAAAATCATATTTGATTCCATACATTGATGTTCAGTTAGACAAGCTTGACAGATATTTTCGTTTCCTTCCGTTTAACCCAGATGTTATATGGAGACAGTACGAAAAAATTAATACAAACGAAAGGCTGTTTAGATTTTTGATTCTATTGTATCCTACGGTTGAAAATGCAGAAATTAAAAAAGACATAGAAAAGACATTTAAACGCTTACAGCGTGCATCTGTCAACGGTCTTTACAAAAAAGGCGAATTTGAACTGTTGGTAAGGTATTTATCATACAATTTATCAACAAAGAAAATACTTGAAAACCTCGTTGCTGTATCAGAACGGGACAGCAAGCCTGAGATTAAGGCATACGCCCTGATTGCACTTCAGGCGTATGAAACGAAAACTGAAAAAACGTATAAATTATAAAACTAAGCGCCCGACCTTCGGCCGGACGCTTTTTCTTTTTTAGCCTTTTTCTTTGTTTTATTTTCCGGTTTATTTTTCAATATCAGATTTTGATATGTATCCCAATCATCATTGGCGCAACCAAAATCACACTCTGCACAAGCAAAGCGAAAGTCAGCACCCATGCGTTACCGTTTTCTTTTTCTTCTTCTTTTTGCATTTTCTGAAAGCAATTTTCTTCGCAAAAATAGAGGTTAACCATCATCATCAGGCCAACTAATGCCATCAGTACAAATCTTGCCTGAGGCGGTATCCTACCCATCCCGTTTCCGAATGCGAAATACACCAGCCACGGCTGAAGCAAAACATATATGGTATCAGAAACCAATATCTTTTTTCTCATTATTTTTTTTCTCCTTATTTGCAGTTTTTTTTGTATACTTAGTATGCAGGGTTTTGCAAAAAAAAAGAGCCGAAAAAATTCGGCTCATGTTTCAAATATCAAATGTTTCTTTATCACTTTTTGCTTTACCAATCGCATCCAAAAGATACGCTTTTACCTGGATATCTTCATCTACACCACACATTTCGTAAGCATTTTTCAGTGTTTCCTGCTTTATCTCGCATACATCCAGCAGATTTTTCAGTGCTTCGGCATCATTTTCAGATACACACCATGAAATCGCAGCAGGGCCGATGGTGTCCAGATACTTTTTTAATACTTTTCCGCTTTTGCTTTCTCTTCTTTCCTGGTTCATGTTTTTGTATGTAGTTACAGCAACTATTTTTGACATATCTGTATCATTTACATATTTATATAAGGAATCCAGAAAATTCCAGATTGCCTTTTTTCGTCTTTGCTTGCCATGTACCAGAAATGAGATTTTATCAAACCGTTTTGTAATTTCGACCTTATCTTTTTCTGTTAATCCAAGAGGAATACAGAATATCTGTCCGCAGTATTCCAATGCAAGAATATTTCCGGATGCCGATGGCCGTTTAATTTCTTTGCCAAATGAATCCAAGGAAAACAGACAGGAACTCTTATACATACAGGAATGCTGCCCTGCATATAGTATAAAAATACGAAAAATAGACCTTAACGCCTTTCTATCATCTGTAATCGCAAATACCGGCATCTGTAAATTGCTTGTACATTTTTGTCCATTTTTATCCATCGACGGGCGTGGAAATGCAGCCAGGCTTGCCGCCAGGGAAGGGGTGCTGAAGGCAACCCGACCCTGAACAATCAGTTGTTTGTCTGTCTTGAGGTAATTGGACGAATGCGTAGGGGTCTGAAACCCCGCCCGTTCAGCATCGCAGACTTTTGTCTGCTTCGCACGCACGTCGTGCTGGTATACGCGAGCGCAGTTCGCGGTATCATAAGACATTACAAATCTCCTTTCTTTATTTTTATTTCTTGAAATTGAGTATTAAGCGCCCGGCCTTCGGCCGGACGCTCTTTCTTTTTTCTTTTCTTTTTTTTGTTACATCCTTGCAGCCAGGACAAATGGCAATACCAAAACAACGACTTCAATTATTGTAATCTGAAACGTTTTTGCTGTTTTTTGTTCCTGCTTTTTTATCTTAAAAAAGATATATAAAAACATTCCAACCGCCAGTATCGCTGCCACCGCATAGACCACAAATTTGTATTTACCAAGACTGCCACTGGACAGCATGGAAAACGCCAGCACAAATTCAATGACTACATACATGACATTCAGAATCCATGTTGATATCGGTATACCGAGTTTCGGCGCAAATTTATTTCCTTTTTTCTTTTTGTCTTTTTTTGTCAATCTCAATCACCATCCCAAACAATATTTTTCTCAGTCAGATTATCCGTTGCCATAACCATCATCTGTTTCAGTGCCATGATTGCATTTGCTGCCGTTGCCATATAGTAGCTGGAAATATCTCCTTCGTTGACTGAATAAGTCACTTCTTCTTTCCGGTCATAATCGTGGTTTAAGATAGCATCCAAAACGTTTCTTTCTTTAATCTCTTTTCCATTTTTGTAATAAACAGTCTTTGTTCTTTCAGTGTCAATCCACTCACCGTTTTCATCTGTGTATTTGGCTTTGATTTTTTCAATCATGTCCATCAGCATCGGGATTGACTCTGCGGGTGTTGTACCATACAGTCCACGGATTCCATATTTGGTTTCAACCGGGCCCTGGGTTCCGTCAGCATAGTATGCAGAGACCTCGTCATGCGCAAACCGAATATCGCCATCTGTCGCCTCATAGTAATAATGGCTGTAGTTATATGTAATGTTGATATGCGCTTCAACCTGCTCGGCCTGCTCTAGTTCTTTTGTTACAGGATTTACTCTTGCTGGAACCGTTCCTCCTCTCACATACTGGGGATGCTTCATCTTTGCTGTTTCGCCTGTGACTTTGTTTACCAATTCAATATCGTAACTCATAAATATTTCCGCCTTTCTTTATGCTTATTTTTACAAATCCAATATGCTGGATTTGATAACATTGATAACATGTGGAAAAAGACTTTCTTTTTTTTGTTATGAAAATAGCTTAATATTTGTAGTTTACGTATCTTAAAGTGTCCATTTCTCTTCCTTTGACGCATTGATGCTGGACTCTTTGCCAATCATTTCCAGAAAATAAGCTTTCACTTCGATACCCATATCCTCTTCCAATTCAGAATATATTGCTTGCAATACATCGGCTGATACAAGATTCAATTTTAAGACAGTGTATACTTCTTCCGGTTCTGCATTTTCAACATGCCAGCGAATAATTTCAGTAGCGTATTCTTCAAGATATTCTCTCAGTTCTTTTCCATTTTTACTTTTTCTTCTTTTTTCGCTCATGTTCAGATATGTGTTAAGGGCAGCTTCTTTCCCCTCGTCTCCAAACGCATACTTATAGAGCGTTTCCATGGTATTAGTTAATTTTTTTCTACGTGCTGATTTTAATATTTTTTTTGATATTTTTTCTATTTCCTGGCATATTGAAATTGTTCTGTAAGAATTTATCATTATTGGGAGATAGAAGCACATTCCAAAGACGGTTAATTTGAAAATCTTTCTTGGTGCATAATACCTGAAGAAATATGCTTTGCTATCGGTAGAATGGTCATTTATTATGCTAACCAGTTCTTTGTAACAATCTTTTGTTTTTTCATGTGATACACAAATTTCAACTATTTGTTTTGCCAATCAAATCATCCCTCTGCATCAACAATCGAACTTTTTGAAACGTTCGTCGTCATTTTTATTACATGTATTGATTTTTTCCAGTATATATGCTGCTGCTATTTTGTATCCTTTTGCTTGTACTGCCTCCAGCATCTGTATTAATGCATCAGTATTAAAAATATCCATTTTCAATATTGACAATACATACTCTTCTGGAAATTCTATCGCAATATCTTTTGCATTTTTATCTCAAAAACTCATCCAGCAAATCATAAGCATCTTCTTTGTTCTTACAGTCGTAATCTTCATGCCTGCAGCAGAAAAAATATAACCGTTTCAATATCAGCCCATTCATCTCCTGGAACCGCATGGCGTTGTATATCATATTCCGGCCGTTGATATTCAGCAGCACACTTTTTAATGTTGTCAACTGCTCCGTCTGCTCACGTGTCGCGTGGCCTACCAATGCTGTATATTCTTCCATCACCTGTTTCCGGTATTTTTCCTTAGACAGGTCCATCCCATCTGGGCCAAGTGCATATTTGAGTACGAGGCCATCAATCCTTTCTGCATTTTCTTTCGCGTCACGGTATGTTTCCTGGATTCCTTTTGTATAGCAACACGAGATGTAGTCATGCACAATATAAACTGCATCTGTTCTGTTTTCCAGTTCTCTTTTGATTTCAGAAACATTATTGATGTTCACTACCAGAATATCATCTCCGTCCAAAGCAGGAAGAGATTTTATGTTTTTGCAAAATTTAATATGATGTCCCAACTTTTTTAACTTTTTTACTGTTATCTTTATTGCTTTATCTGGCTTTCCGGCCAGTAGAAAAATTGCTTTTGTTGTCATTGTTCTTCCTCTTGTTTCGATATTTCTTTTAGCATTCATGTGTGTTTTTTAATATGCTGGACTTTTTTTGCGGAAAACAAAAAAAGAACGGGTTTTTCAGTTGCTACACGGAGCACTTATTTCTAAAATTAATTAATTCAGAAAAAAGAAATTTTTTCAAAACCACAAAAAGTCCTCTACTGCCTCTATTGCTTCTTCCACCGTTTTTAATGGCTCTTCCCCGCTTCTGTTGACCAGCAAGCGCTGCAGCAGATATCCATTTTCTAACTCATATTTCATCGCCAAGCATCTTGTCGGCCGGTGTCTTAGGTTTAGCAGCGCCGCTTTCAGCAGCCCAATCTGTCTTATCTCATTTCCGTACGCATCTTTCAGCAGTGTATCTGCCTCTGCCTTAATTTCTTTTTCGTAGTCTTTTTTGGATAAGACCATCCCATCTTTCCCGCAGCTGCATTTTTTGATTGTTTTTTCGAGATACCCGGCATTCATTCGTGCGCGCTCAAGCAGTTCTCTTCTTGACATGGTAGTGCCAGACGAAACATACGTCTCTATCGGGACATAATTTGCATCTTTTCGCCGTCCAATCTGCTCTTTCCAATCGTCCATGTCTCTCACATCCACAACAATGATATCGTCGCCATCCAATTCCAGACCATCCAGCGTCTTCGGCTGCTTGACGGTATATTTTCTTTTGCGCATTTCTTTTATCACTTTTTTCTGGAGATATTCCGGATATGCTCCAAAAAGGAATATTGTCTTTGTCCTAATTGCTGAGTTTGGCATTCTTTGCTCCTTTTTTTTATCTTTAATTCCAATATGCAGAAAAATTACAAAAACGTAAAGAGAAACGCAGCCAGGGGGAGCGAAGCTCCCCCTGGCCTTTGGTTTTTGTTGTTTGATTTTCCACCCCTCTTCCACCATCCCCCTTTTTCAGCATATTAATTTTGAAACACAAAAAAATTAACAAAGAAAGGAACAAAAAAAATATGAAGTTTACAAAAAAGTTATACGAAGGCGCCACACTGTATGGCAACGATATGTACGTTAAGGATATTGACGTCTTACCAGATGCAACCGAATTCAAGTTTCTCGGAGAAGCACCGTATACAGGCATCAAATACTACTATCTGCGGGATATCAACAAATCTTTCCCGAATGTCAGAAGAATCTATATTGACAAAAACGTCCGCGGCATTCAGATGGACAACCAGCTATTTCCGAATGTTGAGGAAATCGTCTCAGACAACGACACATACAGAAATACCGGTGCCGGAATGCTGATGCGTATTACCGGCAAGAATACTGGCACGCTTATCAATACATTCTGCAAAAAACCGGGCGAGCCTATGGACATGAAAAATGTTGTGGCAATTGTGTCTATAGCTTTTGCTGGGTGCAAAAGTGCAAATTTCATCAATATGAAGCTTGAAGATATTCTTTACGATGTTGATGCATTTAAAGGATATGAAGGCGTTGGTGACCTGCCTGTTGTGGAAGGCGTTCATATGCTCGGCAATATGGTGATGGAGGTTTGTGACAGGATACCTGACAGTGCCAGGAATATCAGTAAAAGCGTTGACTTTTCAGGCAGGACACTTACCGTGCATGATATATCTATCATTTCCCGGATTTATTCCGAGTATCGTCCAAGCAAAGTCATCATTGACAACGACGGGGTAATCAATCCACAGGATTTGCGTACGGTATTAAGAAATTCTGGAATTGCAAGCATAGAAATCTCTTCCGGCAATCCGTATTATTTAACACATGACGGTATCGTATATAACCGCGACCGTACTTATTTTTATTCGGATGCCCGTCAGGCAGAACTGGAAAGGTTGTTATCCCCGACGGAGTCAAAGAAATCAACGAATCTGCATTTGATAGCTGTAAAATCACAGACGTTGTAATTCCAGATTCAGTTACGTCAATTGGTGCAAACGCATTTGTATTCAGTCGGGACTGCGATTATGACACTGAGGTTGTACTACCATCGTCACTTAAAAAACTTAACAATCATAGTTTTTACGGTGTAAATCATATCGTGGTTTCAACTGACAATGGTATGCTTCCACAAGGCCTGTTTAATGCCATTGGTGCAGGCAACAATTCAGTCAAAAAGATATCTACAAAGCTGACCGTAGACGGTAAAGACTACCTCATTCCTTTTGCAGGCGGTCGTTTGTCCAAATGGGACGAGTATTTCAAAATGATTCCGTTTGACGAAGACATCATCTGGAATTTTTACCAGGATATTGACGACAGGGAACCAGAGCTTATCAGAAAATTTCTTATAGAGCTCTACCCTACAATTGATAACCCGAAGGTAAAGACAGAAATCGGCAAAAAGCTAAGAAGCTTCCAGCGCAGCATCTTCAAGATGTGTCTTTCCAACACCGACGCTTTCGGCAATAAAATCAATGACAACAGCAATGACCAGTTATTGCTCAAATATCTGTCATATAATTTATGTACAGAGAACGCGCTAAAGACCCTTGCGAATGATGCAAACAAACTCGGCGAGGTTAATATCAATGCGTATGCCTTACAGGCAATAAGTAACCTTAACAACTCCAAGAAAACC
>OLRG01001755.1_pt1 | contig 16724 bp, 13 predicted proteins | sample 1672331 | NCBI WGS metagenome assembly OLRG01 (sample SAMEA3136672, study PRJEB25190) | human gut metagenome
CGCTCTTCCGATCTTGCTTTATCGAACTGAGTGCCTACACAATCTTGGAAATAATGCTCTTTACAATAGGTTACCATATTTCGCAACTGAGTGACGGGGATGCCTTCTTGGCTCGAAATAACAGGGTATTTCGTATACGGGAAAATGGCACGGAACGAAAATACTCGTAGATTAGCGTACATCTTTTTAATTTGCAGTGCCATGGTATCGGTGACCAGCTCATCCATGATTTCGTCTTCCCCGTTATAAGCAGCACCCATGGTGTCAGAAATAGCCTGTGCGATACTTGGAAGCAACGAAGGTCGCTTTTCACAGAACAGAACGATATATTCAGCCGAGTGAAAGTAAGCATTAACTACGCCGTCAATAATATTGTTCGCATCTATTTGGTTAAATACGGAATGCACTTTTACCCGATGTAGCAAGTTGCAATTCGTTCGGATGAAATAGTCTCGCTCATCCTGGGTGGAGAAGATCTCAATAATCTGGATGGTCTCGAATTCATAGTCTTCTATGAATTCGTTAACGGCATCCACATCGTGAAAGGTATAAATCGTAGGTCGTGTTGATGGCGCTTTCGAATAAAAGACATTGGAAACATACCTATCCCTCAATACCGCAGGAGCATCTATTGTGGGCCTTAATACATCGTAGAAGATAAAGTCAATGATTTGTCTTTCTGTAGCGAAGTAATATTTTTCTGCCCAGCCCTTCCCTGTTTCATTGCGGATCGTTAAGCACCACCCTGCAGAGTAGGCGTTACAGTACGACATCGTGGCTTTTCTCGTATCTTGGTCCATACCTGTGTACCGAACTATAAAATCTGCATACCGGATACCTGATTTATTGATCTGCTCAAAAGTGTACAGACATACGGAGATTAGTTTGGATTTTTCCTCATCCGAGACCATTTCCTCGAGCAGATCATATGCCAGTGCATTCGAACACTTTAAGGTAGAAATGATTTTACGAGCTGTATATCCTGCGTAGCAGAAGGAGTCTTCCTCACTGGGTGTAAAGCCACGACACCTTCCGTAGATTGCCCTTTCGTCTGCCAATGCCATCAAATTGCATCACTCTCCTTTTCGAAAGCATCGTCTAATTCCTTATCGATTTGTTTCTCACGTTCCTGCCTGCGAATAGAAACTATCTCTCGACGTGATGAACGCCACATCATTAACAGCATAACGCTTATAGGCCGTGTTCGGTTCTTTCTTCTGGCTTTCTTGACGCAGTGCAAACTCGAGTCGTCCGGAACGTAAACGCCAACATCCCACGGGATGAGTTTCTTGACATTCTCATAAACATCCTCGGGCATAACGTAGTAGTTAAAATCCCCGATGAAATTATGACCATTCTTCGAATGAAAGTCTTCCTCAGATGATTTCACCTCGTAGCAATAGAAATCCCCCTTTTCGATACCTGAAACCGAGTTGTTTGCAGGCTTGTACCTCATAAAATCTACGCGTATCGAGTGTTCAGAGGCGTAGTCGAACGTAACCTCTTTCGCCCAGTAAATACGAGGGTCATTATTGGGGTCTATATGCTTTTTAACCAAATCGGATATCTTCGCTGTGATTTGTGGTCTGCTGACAGAAGCGCTCATGTGATTTCCTCCAAGCATTTTGTGTAGTAAAGAAGCTACATCCCTGCATATGCAGGGAAAAAAACAAAGTTGTGTAAGCATCGACTACGAAATCAGGTTGACCCCCGCGCATGCGGGGTGAATGCATCATCATACAACCACTGCACCTGCACGTGAGGTTGACCACCGCGCGTGCGGGGAGAATCCTTCTGGTTCTGGATGCTGCCCGAGTCATCGGGGTTGATCCCCGCGCATGCGGGGTGAATGCGCGTAGCTACATAGTAAGCGATCTGTGGGAGGGTTGACCCCCGCGCATGCGGGGTGAATAGACTGGCTCGTAGAGCCACTCGCGCGAAAGGGTGACCCCCGCGCATGCGGGGTGAATCATTCCATCTGAATTGACCGTATCCGTTTCGTGGGTTGACCCCCGCACATGCGGGGAGAATTGTGCCTCCAGTGTCATCAACACGATTCGAGCGGGTTGACCCCCGCGCATGCGGGGAAAATAAAAGTACACCTTTTGACATCTTGCAACTGCCAGGTTACCCCCTCGCATGCGGGGAGTATTTTCTACGCCAAAGCCTGTCCCTCTAGTTATAGGGTTGACCCCCGCGCATGCAGGGTGAATAGACTGGCTGGTAGAGCCACTCGCGCGAAAGGTTGACCCCCGCGCATGCAGGGTAAATTATTCGCAGGTGGCAAAACAATATTCCCATGCTGGTTGACCCCCGCGCATGCAGGGAGAATTACCAATACTAAACTGTGCCGATTGTTCGGCGGGTTGACCCTCGCGCATGCGGGGAAAATTGCGTCCGCAATGGCCTTGGTTCGAAGCTGACGGGTTGACCCCCGCGCATGCGGGGAGAATTATCGCTATGAACCAAGCATCGTTAAAACATTGGGTTGACCCCCGCGCATGTGGGGAGAAACGGCATCCGGAACGAGAAATGCGAAAAGATATGGGTTGACCCCCGCGCGTGCGGGGAGAATACTTTGCGTTGTTTCATGCGTTCTTCTGCAAAAGGTTGACCCCCGCGCATGCGGGGTGAATGTGTGGTCATTAACGCCAAGGTCAGCTGCGATGGGTTGACCCCCGCGCATACGGGGAGAATTCCTGAGCTTTCATCTGACGGATATTCTGATTAGGTTGATCCCCGCGCATGCGGGGAGAATTCTTCCGGGCGGTCAAGCGTCGCCATGAACGAGGGTTGACCCCCGCGCACGCGGGGAGAATCGCATTTTGTTGCGGGATGTTGCAATCAGGGAGGGTTGGCCCCCGCGCATGCGGGGAGAATACAGCACTCCTGCAAGGGAGCGAAAAGAGACAAGGTTGACCCCCGCGCATGCGGGGAGAATTGACATCGATCTTGAGATCACTAAGCTTTAATAGGTTGACCCCGCGCATGCGGGGAGAATATATAAAGATGTTGCAAAGATACAAAATCTATCGAAAAAAACACGGATTGTTACCCTACGATTGGTGCTACTTTTTTGATGACATTCGAAATAGCATCAACAGTCCGATCATCGTCTACAGATAAAACGAGCCGCTTGTTGGTTCTGCGCAGCAATGCCAACGTAAAAGCGTCACTTGCACAACCCACTACACCTTCAACCAGTACAACATGTGTGTTGGCTTTTTCAATGCTCTCAAGCATATCCTGTGCGCAAATATCTTCGTCCGCCCGGATAACCACGGCCGCAGTGCTATTCTCCTGAGTAAGCGAAATAATATTAGCCACTTCTGCAGCATATACACCGTCGACCATAAGATGATGCCTTTTAAGCCACTCAGCCTCCCATTGATGCTTTGAAAGACTCTCCATCTCTTTTTTCTGGCGTCCCACCTCACCCAAAATGTCTTTCGACTCTTCACCGGGCACATACATAGGCATGCTGTGGTTAGCAATACCAAGGGAAGCAGATGCCAATGCCATAAAGTCGGAATTGTACTTCTGAAAGGTGGTCTTCATCTGGACCTCGGCGTCATGGATTAGTTGCTGCTTTTGAGCCAGTTCATTTTCAGCCTCGGTAATCCTGGTTTGCAACAGAGAGTATTCTTCTCGAATAGCCTTTTGATTCTCAATGTCAGCCTTGATATCCGCAAGGACCTTCTCTTGTTCTGCGCAGGCCTGCTGGATTTCTTCAACGAATTTGGCTTTTGCCGAGTCTATGCACAAAGACTTGATAGCTTCGTTCTCCCACAAGGTTTCGCAGATTACTTTTGATGTCTCGTCCTCATGTTGGATTTGCTGTGTTAGCGTGGGCAAATACTTCTGGATGCCGGCACCAATCTTTTTCGAGATTTTAGAGTCAGAGACGCCTACTACCAAACCCACGGTTTCGATAGAGTCGGCCGCTTTAGTTGCTGCGTCCATGATGCAGGCAATGTCTCTCTTTGTTAGGCTGCGGTCCTGATGTAAAGCAACAGTAGCTTTGGACTGATCCAGATAACGCCGCATAAAAATAAGCGCATATTGCGACGCATCATATGGACAAAAAGAACCTGTCCGTCTTGGCATTTGAGCTAGGAAGATCCGTTCCGGTTTCGAAGTGCTTCGTTCATAACAATAAGAGACTGTGCCAATGCCATAGAAGTCAACCAATGGGATTGCATGTAGCGCCCGAACACCATCTTCCGGTTTGGGAAAGACTTTTACTTTGAAGAAGGATCTCCCATCTTCGATATACTCCCAATTTTGAGTATCAGTAAGTAAAAGGCCCCTATTATCACCGTTTTCAGAAGGAACGCTGAGCACGAGCTTAGTATCTCCATGCTGGAAACAGTTTTTGAGCGCGAGCGGGAGAGTAAATCCCTTACGCAGAATGCCTTTTACGGCCTTCTCGTCCTCTAGAATGACATTCTCAAACTCTTTCGGAGTGAAGATTTCATAGACAGGCTGCTGCGAAGCCGTAACCGAGGCGGTAATCTTACCGTTTACAAATGCCCACGAAATCATGCTTACCGCCATAGGACCAGATACAAAGTCCGTAGAAAGAAGTTCTGGCTGGCTGCCTCTCTGAACGGGATACAAAACTCTATTTGCGCCGATGTAATCGCCAATACGACGCCACAGCAATGTATTATTGTCATCATATTCACTTACGCATAACGACAGTTGTTCTTCCATTGTAAAACCTCTTTTCTCTTTTAATATTTGCTATATTTGAGCGTGTATTTTTTTGAGCCATAAGCCTTTCCTATACAAGGCATTATTACATCAGTTGTAATAACAGGAGTAGGCTCTTCATCCTGCGCGGGGAGTGCTTCATACTCATCGTCCAGAGAGTACAAATCATTAAACATGGGCCACGGAACAGACTCATCACAGAGGATAACACCATATCTTTCTGTGATATAATCGACCATTTTCACGTAATCTGGAGTATTTTTGCTATAATCGAATTCCACTGAACAAACAGAGTATTCTGCATCGGCGTCCTTTAATTTCGCCAAACCAAGTTCTTGTACCTTGACGTTATACGCTTCAAAGTTATTATTGAGGCGCTTAGTCGGATTTGTAATCTTGTCTAAGATGATATATTTCTGTTTCGATGTAATAAAGCTGCCCGTCGGGAGCTTCTCATATACTCCATTTGCGACGATACGAAACATGGCACCACTACAACTGCTTGATGCAAAGGTGTCGAGCAACTTCGGTGATAGTCCCAGGAATTCTTCGAGCGATCGAGTCTCACCGTTTTCTTTTCGAAGATAAGATGCAAATTGTGCCTTCTTTGGGACTGTGTTATGGAGATCTACAAAATCAGCTTGAGGCGAATTAAGCAATATAGAAATAGGAGCTTGAGCCTTTATCTCATTTCCACAGAGCATTTGGTATTCTACAAACTGACAATATTGTTGCTTGGCCAATTTCTTCTTTATCTTCCCTGTGAGTGCAACGGCCAAGGCGAAAGACCCTTCTTTTTTCTTGTACAAGAAAATGGGTGTTCTGGGATGTTCCTTTTGAGTGGGAGACATAATACCCGGTGATGCGTAAACTCTCTCGCTGCATTCCTGTACGATGCACTCTTTTTTCTTACGGTGTCTAAAGAATGGATTTCTGAAGAAACCGTTGCCGGCTTGTATCAGATATAATCGCTCCGTACATTCTGGGCATATGTACGGCAGCAGGTTGAGTTTTCTTTTCGATGCTGCTACTGCTGAGATCTCAACGACTTTACCCAGTTCTGCGGGTAGTCGAACATATGCTCTATCCATTAGGAATTCACCTCGCTTTTGTGGATTTTTCCCCGCATATGCAGAGATTGCTGTGGCAAATGCAAACCACTTTGGAACCCCCGCTTGCGCAGGGAAGCTCTTCTGTACTTGCCGTTTTGGTTTTCGGTTCAACCCCGTCAATGCGGGGACTATTTGTGTACTTATTGCCCATTGAAAGGCCCCTGCCAATGCAGGGAAAGTTGCGCCCCCACTGGACGTCCTTCTTCCTTACGCTTGAGCCAACTCTGCGAAAGCAGAGAAAAGGCGTGATACGTCGAAAGGGGCATCTGTTTCTGAGAACCAACCCCGCATGCGGGGAATTCAAAAAGCAGTGAATTGTTTGAATCAAGTTCGCGTCGGAACGTCCCTGCCAACGCAGGGGGGATCGGATGGCGAGATTCCTAATATCTGCGAGAATGGGGCATCCCTGCTTATGCAGGGGAATTCGTTTTATTTGCTCAGGTCAGCGGCGAAGGCTGGGGCACCCCTGCATATGCAGGGAAATGTTCGCATACCTGCACCCGGACACGCCACACAAGGTTGACCCCCGCATTCGCGGGGAAATATATACTCACCTCAACTGCGCCCACAACATCATGAGGTTGACCCCGCGTTCGCGGGGAATATTATTTCTCTTGACACCGGCTGCCAATCATGCTAGGAAGACCCCCGCGTTCGCGGGGAATATTCTGTGCCGAGGTATTTCTCAATTCGCGCTCAAGGAAGACCCCCGCGTTCGCGGGGAATATACTTAGAAAATTAAAATTTTGCTTGCTTGAGTTGAAGTCAATCCAATTCAATACCGTTTTCGTAAGCAAAACGATGTGCATGTTCCTCATCTGGAAAATTCCCGGTCCAATAACCGTTTGTTCCAACAACAACGAGGTTGTAACCCTTATCATTGGATTGTTCGATATAGGCCCGATAGCGCTGATTTGTATCAACAATGCGATGTACTGCTTCCTTATGAGATGTCTCTACATATTCCTTTTCAGAATTGCCGTCCTTTTCTTTACGCTTCCCTGCTCGTGTAACGATAAAAGGAAAGGAACCGATTAAAACAAGGAGTGCAACACATCCAGCCGCAGTCTTGATATTGGCATAACGACTTGTGTCCGGTGGAGCTTTATATTTCTGATCCACTCCATATGTAACACCCTCAGGTGTCGAAGATGTTACCTTTTGGGGAGTTTCATTCGCTGCAATCGCCGTTCCCATTAACAAACAGGTTGCAGCCATGGCTATGCAGCCAGATTTTATAAGTGATTTGATACTCATATATTGAGAATCCTTCCTTCTATTGCAAGGTATTTTTAAAAATTAGTATAAAGCTGATTCCCTGCTCAAGCAGGGCTAAATCCTTCACCATAAATGATAACGGGTTCGCTCCATGCGCTTGCATGGGAAATCATCAGCTGTGCAATGCTGAAGCATATTCATAAGGGCCATCCCCGCGTATGCGGGGTAAACTGACATCGATCTTGAGATCACTAAGCTTTAACAGGTTCATCCCCGCGTATGCGGGGTAAACTGCTCATTTTGTAGGGTTGGCCTTCCTTACGCAGGTTCATCCCCGCATATGCGGGGTAAACAACAGATACTGTGCGATTCCTCGCATGGCTTTAGGTCCATCCCCGCATATGCGGGGTAAACTCTTAATGAGGTTGTCGATTTGCATTGTATCGTCTATTGAGACAGTAATTTATACTCAAAAAGATGTAATCGTTTTCAGATGATGCGGCAGCGAACCGATTACAATCAACTGTCGCCGTTTATCCAGAAAGAAGTAAATTCTCAAGAGAGAAGCGGAATCATTTCTTACTTTCAAGTGCAGCTTTAACGGATGCATCTTCTCTTTCGCATTAGGCTTATCTGCATATGGGATGTGATACTGAGTTGTTGTATGCGCGATTGTACGATCCTGTATCGGCGCTACAGAAAACGGACGTTGATACTTCAAAGAACAGTTATTGAGCATATTCTCCTGCGACAGCGAACCAAATACAGTTTCCCAATAATCTGTGCCAAGAAAGTCCAGTGCATCACACAGCAGTGTAATGTCAACATCACGGGACTCTCTTTGAGAAAGCATAGACAGTGCTCTGTCGTGAAGGAGAATCCTTCCGTCAAAATGGGCAGAAACCCATTTGCCGATATCTGAATGCTTTGAGGGTCTATCTATGCAGCGACGTAGATATGAAATCTCAATCCTGTCTGCTGCTTCTTTTGCAACAAGTTCTTGACGGCAGTCATCCAGCTGCTGCAACAGCGCCGTTTTCTCTTGCTTCAAAGTATTCTGATACTGCTTGCCACGGGACACCTGTTCAGACAAAGAAACCACTGTCTTTTCCAAAGCCAAGATTTTTTCTTCCTGTTTTGGATTTGCCGATTGGGTTTGAAGAATATCGGATTCGAAAGACTCCATATGGTTATCTATCTGGGTTTTCTTGTTCATCAATTCTTCCAGAGCGACCTGATCGGCCATATAAACTGGTTCAATACTCTGATGCTTAATGGCATAATCCATACTATGTTCGAAAATACCTGTATCCTCAAAGATCTTTATAACTTCTTCTACACTTGTCACATCGGTCAGATCGCAGAATTTGCACCGTCCATGAAAAATGAGAAGGGCCCTGTTTAATCCAGGACAGCCGAATACCTTTTGAATAATTTGATAATTTTCGCAACCAGAATAGTATACCTTTGCTTGAAACCGAAGTGCCTTTGCCAATTCTCCCATATCATACATGGGATCGTCGGCAACAACAATCGACTCTGGCAGAAGATCGTGAATATCTCGAGATACCATTTCCGGCGGTGTAGGTTTGACCTTATACGGAATGTTCATGGAGAGTGGAGGGATCATCGTCTGCGGGATTTCACGAGATTGAGGCGTCAGCAAAACGATCAGCATTCCATTCGCTTCATCAGCATCCAGCTTGGCTACTTTCATTACGGCGGAGCGCGTATCAAGAGTCTGATATGAACCATCCATCAAGACATTGCTGCGGAATGTGATATGTTCCTCGTCAGCCAATCTCTTAATGAGAGCAGGGACTCCATAGAAAATCGGCAAAGCCGAAGGCGGGTCTTCTTCATCCAACACATCAATCGTGAATGCGAAATAAACCTCTTTCTGAAACTCACGAATACCGACATTGAAGATTACCTGCCGAATACTTCCCCGTTTGAGATTGTTAAGACTGTCCAGAAGCGACCAATGTATACAATCGGTCAGCTTCATCGCCCACATGCCTTTTTCTTCGATAAGACTATGAATGTCTAGAGAGCAGCCCATCCCGTCTATCGAGGCAGAATGAAGCGGGTCTGTATTCTTTTGTCCATCAACCAGAGTAGGGGTTTCTTCTGTTGCCCAGCGGAAAGCAGCCTTCGCCACCGTCTTAATCAATTCGGTATTTGTAGCTGTATTAGGACGAGACATCCGAGCTGACGAGAACTGATAAATCCGATGCCATGTGCCCTGCTGCGTTCTGTCATTTTTTAAATAAGTCGGAACAATTTGAAGTTCTGACTTATTCTTCTGCGATTTGCGTTTCTTTTTCTTCAAATTGTCCCTCCTCTCTTGTGGTACGCTTCCCCTGCAAATGCAGGGATATGTCAGAAAGGCCTATAACAAGCTTCTGTTCATCGGCTAAACCCCGCCAAATGCGGGGAGTTGTGCAATCGAAAAGCAGGGAGCTTTCTGTTGCCCCTACCCCCTACTTGCGCAGGGATTATGACACCTCTCGAACGGGCAGCTAAGTGGTGCCGGCGGCACCCCTGCGCAGGCGATATTTGAAACGCACTGTAATATGCAGGGATATTTTGCACGCTCATCCATTCACTGTATGTAGGTATTATATCACCAACAAAGATTTTGTGCAACCCATAAACAACGCTTGTCCGTGTTCACTCTATGCTCATAATCTGAAAAATGGGAAAAGAGCCGAACCATGCTAATATCACAATTCGGCTCTCTATGTACTATTGTTTTTGGCTTCGCAGGACTCCATCTGGGGTAAAAAAAGAAAGGCATCATCGAAGTTTCGATAATGCCTCATCTTGGTGCGGGCAACAGGACTTGAACCTGCACGTCAGGGACACCAGAACCTAAATCTGGCGCGTCTGCCATTCCGCCATGCCCGCGAATCTGTCAATAGCATATCATGGACAGATATTTTTTTCAACCGCCGGTGTAATCACAGATGTTAACGAATTAGTGAATGTCCAAGTTGGTCACTCGTTCTACACATAAAACTCACGCATGTCCTCCAACCGCAGGCATGCGAGTCTACGAAGTGGAGTGCGATTTCCGCATCCGCAGTCGATATCTACCAACCCTGGCTTTTTCCATATACGAAACGGTGTATCATAGTCTTCTGTGAGCCGGCATGTAACGGTATGACCGACGATTACGGTTACGCCCGGTATGATATTCTCCATATCCGGTGTAATGCACTTCCAAAGACGTGCTTCCTCATCCTGTGCAGGATACCCATGTACGAGCAGAAACCTGTTCTCGGAAAATCCATCTGCGGATGGGACGGCAAGTGGTACCATCGTCGGCGCCCGCTCGATATAACGCAGGATATCATGCCTCTCCTGTCTTGTGCAGCGATACATAAGATCCCTTCTCGTGCGTGAACCACCGTTCATCAGCCAAAGCTCTTTTGCTTGGTAGTTGTACACCGGGCCGATGTCGTCATACAGAAGTTTCTCGTGGTTACCCTTGATGAGGAACATATTTGGCTCTGCCATGATGTGGCGCAGAACCCTGACTCCATCACGGAACCTATCTATTGTATCTCCTATCACAAACAGGTAGTCATCCTCTGTGAACTGGATGAGCTTAAGCATCTCTACGAAACGATCGTATTCTCCATGTATATCTGACATGCAGTAATGCATGGTGGATCACCTCCTTTTTTGTCTGTGAATATTGGTTTTGGCCTTAATAGAGCAGTGCATGAATGATGGCAGCAGTAATTCTTGGAGAAGAAGCATGGATGATGTGAGTTTCAAGGACGAACCTCGTTACAAACTCACTACTACAATCCCAGAAGGGAGGATGTACCTATCTGCGCTTATTCGGATGAGTTACTCATCCATGTGACTATGCTGCTGTTGCCATTTTACTACGAATCAAAGTTGTACGAAACTGTTCAATCGGTGATGAGAATACATCATAGCTGGTTACCGTGCCGGTATTGGGATCGATGCTCAGTGAAAGTGTCTTCGAGGCAGCCGCCTTGTAGGTAAGATAGCCACCAGATGTTCTCGCATATGTACTATCAGTATAATTACTGTTGTATGTAATATCTCCTTGTAGTTTTATGCAACCGGTGAACATATTATCGTCTACAACAACTTTTCTGGTACTCCATTTTGCAGAAGCATAAATCGTCACAAGGGCAGGACAGTCGGAAAACATTGAATATATTTTAGTGACATTCGAGGTATTAAAATTTGACAAATCAATAAGGACTAAACTTCTGCAACCAGAGAACATATAAGCCAAACTATCCACTTGAGATGTATTAAAACATGAAAGATTCAGATCTATCAGATTTTCACAAGCGGCAAACATGGATGACATATCGGTGACGTTCGATGTATTAAATTTGGATAAATCAATACTGGTCAAGTAGTAACTATCGCAAAACATATTATGCATATCGGTAACGTTTGATGTATTGAAAGAGAGCACATAAAGATTTTTTAGGGTCCAACAAGACGCGAACATGCTTGACATATCGGTAACGAGAGTAGTATCAAATTTGGAAACATCGAGACTCACCAAGCTACTGCAACGGTAGAACATGTTGGACATATTGGTAACGAGAGTGGTATCAAACTTGGAAACATCGAGACTCACCAAGCTACTGCAATAGTAGAACATGTTGGACATATTGATGACGTCAGAGGTGTCCAATAGAGGTAAGTTTTCAATAGATGTCAAACATCTAAACGTGGAACCATAAGGCAAATTCGAAAACATATAAGACGAATCGGTATTAGATTGAATCTTACCCGCGCCGTTGCCTGCAATAATAATCTCAGTGCCTGTACGATAGCAGGTAATATCGCCAGTACCATTTGCGTCTGCCGTCCATGTTTCATCAGCCGCAGTGGATGGCTCATAGCTATCCATAAATGTGATCTTCGTGATGGTATTGCGATCCACAATGGATTTATACCAAGATGATCCAGCAGCCATAGTAGGTGGTTCTGGTGGAAGTCCAACCACAAAAGTGGCCGTAGCAGCCGTAGACTCCGACTCCGAAGTCATTGTTCCTGGAATTTTTGCTTCATAAGAAATACCCAGAGGATTGCTGGCGGCTATGCGGCTAAAGCCGGATGTATCAATGGCTCCCGAGGCATCCATCCATGAGCCATTAACCCCCATAGAAATGACCTTATCTCCAACAGCGGCCGCTGCGGCCTCATCCTTGGTTACCAATGACCATCCATTCTGCGCAGTAACATTGATCGACGATACGATGATGGGAGAACTACCGTAGTTTCGAATAGCTGCATTCGTGGCAGTAGTAACGGTACCATCTGCCGATACCGTAATAGGCAGAGATGCCGGTACGGTCGCATCAATGTTTACGGCATACGCACTGCAACACAATGCGATCACCAACAACACGGACGCAACCAGGACTTGTACTGCCCCATGAATAATCTTGTTGTGTCCTCGAGATGAGTGATAATTATTCTTCTCCGCTTTGTGGAGCCTAAATACCGTATTCATCGTTTCCTTCTTTCCATCGTCCATTGTCTTCAAACTCACTTTCACAAGCCCAATGATACACGAGCTACTTCTTCGGCGTGGGTTTGAAAAAATAAGCCTGCTCCTGCTCGAAACTCATCCATATAACTGCTATCATCGTCATACCGAATGAGTTTCTTGTCCGACGTCATCATACGACACCCAATGAGCAAATCCGCTTCATCTCCAGCAGCCACTGCTCATAGGTCCGTACGCTATCGAGCAATACCAACCGGTTGGACTCTTCCCTTTCCTCCTCTGGTCTGTAAATACCCAGTTCCAGTCTGAGGTCGTCCAACGAACAAGAATTGCTGATCCGTTCTTCTTCGGACAACTTCTCAATCTCATCCAGGGACACATGCAAATCTTCTCGGGCTTTCTTCTGGGCCTCAACAGACGTCCCGTTAAAAGACATATTGAAGAGCGCAGAGGCGACGAACGGGATCTTACCTAATTCCGATTGGTCGAAGTTCTCGGGCAGCACTGTGGCGCCAAGAACCATCTCCCAAGGACTGAATTCGTATCCATACGAATTCGGAAGATAATTCGCAGTATCCTGTATTATTTTCGTAAAGACTTCCTTCGGGTCTGTCTCTTGGTATTGTGGCATATTTCTTTCTGAGATAATGCCGTGTTTTTCGAGGAGTGAATCCTTTAGAAACAATTCCGCGTGAGTTTCTGGAGATCCGCTTTCGAAAGTCGGTAATGCCAGGAGGATATACTCCGAAGGCGCTACGGGAAGGCGCGAGAGCATTTCTCCAAAGTCCTGCATTGTATGAGCGATACGCTTTGCGGATACATTGGGCTGAAGAAAAGAAACCCATTCTTTATGGATAGATCCTATCTGTAGATAATCGTCCTTGGTTAGTGTTTTCAGCAAATCGTGCAATATCACGCGCATTCATTCCTTTCTATGGCGTCTACTGTGATAACAGAGGCACAATCCTGTTTATTGGCGATCAGGATCTTGCCTCGAATCAACAAAAATATGTTCGGATATATCAAGCCAGACATCATCTACATAACCAATATTGTCAGATGATATATCGTTTTCACAGGGGTACCGCACATATAGAGAATGATAAGATACTCCAGAGCCTCGTGCACAGACCAAGATCTTGTCAAAGAGACCGGTGTCTGCAAGTTTGCACACTTCGGGATATCCGATGGGATCAGTTGTTGCATCAGTATAAACGATATGATCAAGTGCTAAACGCTCTGATATTAAACGAATATACGTTGGTGGTATCATGAAATCATAGTAAATCCTTGTCTTTGTATCCATGACAAATTCCTCCTTTGGATTATCTATAGGTGAAGCAGAAGATGCTAATTCTTCTTCACCTGCGAGTTAAGTATAAAACCACCTGCTACACCGCAGCTATAATGGAAGGTGAAGATCTGCTGCATGCGGTTATAGCGCACGGTTCCTTTTTGAACCAGGCCTCTTTCAACCATACGTTCGAGTAGTTTTTTGACTCTTCGCTGTCGTTCCTCGATAGGAGCAGACTGGAATGCATCATCCGATATAAGGGCATTGCCTGCATCATTGACCTCTTTCATACGGCCGAAGTCAGTCGATGTTAAAGGGCCTTTGGCAACTTGTCCCCTTCGGTATCTGGCTTGTTCCATGCCTACTTGAGATCGTCGAGCATGAGAGGCGAACGCCGTTGCAGCAGAGAATACACTTTTCAAGGTTCTTCGAATTGGGCTTTTATGCATAGAAATGAGCAACGAGTCGCACTTTATTATTGGGGAACAGAGAATTGCGACTCAGGACCTCCTTTTGTTCTTCTCTGTGTCCGGTACTGCAAAGTAATTGTATGGGGATTTGGATGGGAATCTCATTTAATCCATCCCATTGAGGCGAGATTATCAAAATATTGTTGACTCTCAAGGATGTCCTTTTTATCTTTATCCCCAGAACCAGTCCTAACGACACCATATCGCACATAACGCTGGAAGGCATCGGCAAAGAATTCAGCACCACTAGTCTGACGTCCTGTCGCATATAACGTTCCGCTCCATTTTTCAGAGTTGCGAATAATATCGAATGTCTTATATACATCGACATCCATGCCGGATGTCTCAATTCTTTTCTGATAGTAATGCCCCATCTCATGTAGGAGGGGGCACGCATCGGCCAGATAAATCACTTTCTCGGAATAGACTGTCATCCCGTTAATGCCATAAATATTCTTTCTTTTAGAATACTCGTTGATCCTGTCTACGTCAAAGCAAATTTTCCAGCCTTGGGAAATAAAATCTTTCCGGATAGGCTCTGGAATGAGTTTCATGCTCGCATAAAACTCATTGAATTGCTGTTGCGGCAAGCCCTCGACTACGCCTTTCATCTCTGTGACGATAGGCAGCTCCGGCAATGATTTCGTGTTTTTCTGAGCCGCATGGATAATAGAAACCGCCTGCGCTCTGGTAATAAGCTCTAAGCCATTTGCATTTGTAACTGTTAACCCCAATTTCTTTGCCGTGTTTATACCATCGTCCTTGGAATCGCTACTTGTTCCAGACAAAAGCCCGGAATACACCTGTGTGCCGTTGGCCGTTAATGCGTAATTCCACGCGCTATCAGCCTGAATTGCATCATCTTTTTGCAACTCAAGTTCTGCACCGGAGTCGGTCCATCCACGATTCACAGCGCGGCGGAGATGATAAAGCATGGAACCTTTTTTGGCTCCGTTATCGTCCTCATCTTGTCCGCCTTCCGAAATACTTCTGGACAACATCGTACAAAACTGCCCTATTGTTATTTTCTTGTTCGGGTTGAATTTACCATTATAACCTTGCGCAATTCCGTTTTTCGTAGCCCATTGGATGTCGCCATAGTATACATCAGACGAAGAAACATCCGAATATATTTTTATATCAGCTGCCTGTGCATTCGGCATTGATCCAGCGAACAACAATCCGACGAGCATAGCAGCTGATACCGCAGCAATATGATTATTCTTTTTACGACTATTCTGCATAATAGCATTGACCTTTCACCTAATGATTTTTCAAATAGAGCAGCATCTCCAAAGAAATACGCCAATACCATCTACTTAAGAATAAAACAGATGGTATTGGCGTATGAGTTTCACACAAGAACTATTGTGTCATATCTATATAGGCATAGGGACCTTAGCATACTGATTAAAAACAATAATGCAAATAAGTGCAGTTACTATAAAAATAATACAGGCGATTTCGACCTTGAACTCTTCTTTGTGTAGTTTCCATGCTACAAAAATGGTAATGGCACTAACAATCGCAGTGATGCCTATCATTTCCCACAATGCGGTAAGTTCATATATCAGATTCATCTTATATTACCTTTCTGAGAAACTGAACTTTTCTTGCTTGCGTTCAGAGGTTTTTTCAGTTATACGCTCCGCGCAGCGCTTATTTATCCCATGCAACTGTGAAAACAACATTTGCTGCAGTCACAGCGTTTTCAATTTTGGTAGATACCGCACTGGCGATTGCGCCTACGGTGATGGGCAATCCGTTGTTTCCGGTGTTTTTACCCGTAATCCGCCACTTGGTAGAATCAATGGCAGGAGACTGACTGCCGTTCTTGCTGCTGGCTACGGTATTTCCGCCTGCTGTAAGCGACAGGCCCAGTTTATTGCTGCCAACCTTTTCGGCTGCGAGCTTGGAGCGATCACCTCCATTATAGTCGGTCATAGTCCACACACCATCATTCATTGCAATGGCAGTCACCTTGACTGGACCAGCGGAATTGTTGATGATCTTTACACCGGACGGAGAAGTGACCTTGCTGTCAGCACCGACGACAAGCGGAATGCTGGTCGGAACTGTAACGTTAAAGGTGGAAGCGGCTGCAGTGAGGGTTACGGGAGTGCTGCCAGTGCCGGGAGATGAGATTGTGCCACTATTTGCTGCTTTGTATTCGGCAATCTTTTCTTCGAGGCAGGACTGGCAAACATATTCACCGTTATATTGAGCAAGACATAGATTGGTATGTAGATAACAAATACTATCATATGGTGAATTTAAATATTCAATATGATTAACATTATACATCTCTTGATATGTTTGGGTGTTAGTAACATTAGTGTTGTAACTAAACCCCTTTCCACAAATACAACAATTATAAGCGCCATCAGGGGCAGCCG
>OLRG01001758.1_pt1 | contig 16708 bp, 7 predicted proteins | sample 1672331 | NCBI WGS metagenome assembly OLRG01 (sample SAMEA3136672, study PRJEB25190) | human gut metagenome
CCACCGGAGTTCCGGCGGTTCCATCTTCGGCTCCGGAAATGTTACACAGCTTCAGAGAATTATTTTTCAGCGTAACGGTTCCAGTACTCTGATCGTATTCACAGTAGGAAGCTGATGTATATGGGGAAAAGGATATTGTACTTCCATCCGTGCTGGAACTGTTAAGAACATATCCTTCCTCGCCTGTTGCGGTATTGTAATCCGCTTCCGGATTTTTCTTATCACTGATTTCAAAAATATATTCCCCAGCTACGGACTGATTCTGTCCTGGCTGATGAACCACCAGGCCAACACGGATTGCTGAAGAAATAGGATTCGCTTCATCACTGTCTTCATAGCCGATATTAGAAACATAAATATCGGTAGAAGAACCATTTGTCCGAAGGAATAAACTGGTATGATAATAATCTGTCTGCTCCCCCGATCCGAAAATACTGGCAACAAGACCAGACTGGCTATTGCCTTCCGTGAAGCCAAGCACCTTCTGAAAGCCGCCAGTGATCCGGTTCGTAGATACAGGTACCAGCTGTCCCGCGAAGCTGTCCAGAACTGCTGCGGAACCGTAAGTCCCATTATAAGCATTGCTAATCTGAAGATTCACACCTGCACCGGCAGCCATACGTACATTGGTAGTATGACGGCTGGTATTATAGATATACCAGGCATATGTAGCGGATGCTACTGCAAGAAAAGTCAAAAATAACGCGATAATAGCAGTCGCGAACCGCCGCTTAAGCTGACGAGACTTCTCGCGGGATACCCTGCTGACCATGATCGGCGTAATCTCGGCTGAAGATAAATTTGTATCTTTTGGGTTTCTATTGTTCTCGTAATTCATATCAGAAGCCGCTAGACGGAAATCCCCCTCCCTTAGAGCCTGTTTGAAAAAGGCTCTAGTGATTTCTACTTTATTTGACATATTTTACCTTTTCCGTAAATTCGTAGGTTTTATTATAACAGTTCCAGAGGAGATTTTCAAGAAAACAGATAAGAAAAAGAATATGTGATGGCAACAAATCAAGCAGATATTCGCAATCCGATTCGCTACTTGCTTGAATCAGTTAAAACTCGCTGTACAAGACATCGGGTTCTAAGCTAATACCAGTTTACAGCATAGCATAAGAAAGGATTTGTTACAATACTTTTCCACTGACAAAAATCCCCAGGCAGGAGAAAGTTGTTAATTCAACTTATCCTGACTGAGGATTCTTCTCTGAATATGATTTTCAATTTCCCTGCTTTTGTTTCTCATCGTAACTGATCAATTCACAGTATTGTTTTACGGCAGTACAAACTCCGGTTTGATTCGTGCAAGGGTATAGATGATGTTATCTGTTTGGCGGGTATCTGTTATTGTATTATCATCTTTATTCAAAATTTCTGCGCTAAGTACAACTTTATAATTTGAATAATAATGCCCGTCTGACTGTACATTGCTTATATTAACCTTTAACCGAATCAATTGTGTCAAAAGGCTTCCGTCAAAAACTGAACTTTTTACCACATTATTATTGGCCCAGTAGCTTGATTGCGGAACAATCCAGGACCAGACTCCCTTTGCATAATTTACAATTCCTGATTCTTTGGAATTTAATTCCACATCCAGATAAGCATTAGCATTTTCAGCCGCAGTCTGGTAATCTTCAAAACTACTTTCCTTATTTTTTGGCAAAAGACTTAAAGTAAATTTAATTCCACTGGAATTTTTCAATGCTTCGTCCAGGTTTTTCATTGCTGACAGATCATAAACTGCAGTGGTATCAATCAAGGAGTGCGTTTTGGATCCATCTAAATACTGCAAATCTAACAGGTTGATTCCCAATTGTCCAATCTGATCTGCGTCATAAGTAAGCTTGGCACCAGCAGGTTCCTCACGATAATATGCCGTCGTTGTATGTGGCACAATGCTTCGGTTTGTACTATAAGTAATGCTCTGACTTTCTGTAGAAATCTGAGAGGAATATAGCAGTTTCGTATAGTCGTTTGGCAGACCACTGTTTTCACTCATTTTAGCTTCTGGAATTACATCCAGTCCTGAAGCTGGAATTGATGCATCCATTCGAACTTCTACATAAAAATTACTTGTACCAGTGTTTTGGTTACCTTGCACCAATTTACGGACAGCCTGTAGGCTAATTGCATTTTTTATCGTTCCATCAGTTGACAATGGCAACTCCATATTTCCCCCGGTAGATGTCCAAGTATAACTTACTGCAGCTACTTCTTCTGTTCCCTTCTCACTCCAGGTTCCACTTTTATATTGATAGTATGTCCTGGATTTCATTTTCTTTATAAACATAAAAATATGCTTTCCCCGTAGTTCCACTTGGGAACTGCTCTGTAGAAGACCTCTTGTCAACTGTTTTCTGTAAACCTCCAACAAATCTCAGATATAACTCATCCGAATCATTGTATACCTGATCATTGGGGAAAATAACGGAATCTCTTACATCCACTTTCATAACTGAATCAGCCGCACTGACTTTTTTCGAAAATGCATTTACATTTACCTCTTCCAATGTCTGCTGATAACCACTAGAAATCACATAAGTGCTGGCGGTATTACCATGGCCATCTTCCTTATTATCTTTTAAAGTACGATAATGCAGCTGATATGGTATTTTGCTTGTCATTGCTGTCTGTATGGAACCATTCCATGTTGAGCCGGCACCTTCCGGTACGGTGATCACAAGATAATAGGTTTCCTTTACCTTGCTTGTTGTATCATCTTTAAGACCGCTCTCATCAATTTTTATTGTGTACGCACCTTTCTCACCCAGCTTAGAATCTGCCAGACGATAATACTCATACTCGCCTTTGTGGTTCTTGACTTTTACTGTTGGTTTTGAATAGGTCACATCATCCTTTGGACTTTCCTCAGGCTTACCAGTTTCATCCACTTTCACAAAAATATTATTGTCTCCAGAGGTTGCAGTTACATTCATCAACTCACCGATGCTTGGTGCCTGATATTTTTCTCCTGAAGAATCTGTAAAACTGCTCATTGGAACATTAATACCTTTCCCATCATTTTTTTCAGAACCGTCAGCAGTATAATAATATGCCCTTTTTGTCGAACCTTCCACAAGCGTCAGCTGAGTTCCTTTCGGAAGAGCCGCTGGAGTATTCATGGTAAAACGCACAGATTTCTCCATAGAATCTGCCACATTACCACCAGCATTGATATAACTCTCCCATCCATAATCCGTATATTTCCCCTCCGCACTATTGTACGTATAGGTCAGATATCCGGTAATAGAGCTTCCAAAGCTTTCCAATACATGGGAGTCTAATTCACTGTAATCCTCACTTCTGAAATCTGTACCGTAAGTCAACGTTGCAGTAAAATCAATTTCAAGCATACGGCGAACAAGAATAGGAACAAGCACTCTGTAATTATGTGCCGTTTTTCCATCTGCCTCCAACTCTGTAAATGTTACAGTCAGCAATGTAAAACGATCTTTTTCATTATCATAATCCGTTGTAGTTGAAAAACTGATTTGCTTTTTACTATCTTCCTTTACTTCAAGCGCCGCTTTTTCATTTTCATTTTTTACAAATTTATCATTCCCCTGCCCGTCTACTTTATGTTTATACACATCTGCAGTCACAGTAACGCGTTGAGTTGAAGCTGTATTCAATGCATTTGCATCAGAAAATCCTCCATTTGTAAGAATATCAAGATAGTTCACCACATTATCTGTGTCCCCACCTGTAATCTGAAGCACCGGAAAATCAGTTTTGGCTTTCGTTGTCTGATTCGCATTATACGTAGAGAGCGCAGATTTGAAATCAAACTTGCTTATACCAGACAGATTACGATATGCATAATGGCCTTCTGTGTCTTTTGAGCGATTATCCCAAATTTCTTCTGCTTTCACCGTGTACGTTGTAACACCCTCACCGTCTGCTTTCGTCCACGATGCCCCGTCACCATAAAGATATTTCGATTCTGCTGTTGCGTTATCGTTTTCATATACCGATATAGAATTTTTGGGGCTGGTTACAACATATGGATCTGCGATGTCCAAGATTGTATTCGCCACCAACAGATCTGAATTATTACCAACAGTAGTACTGTTGAGAGACGAACCAGAATAATCAGAAAAAGCAAAATAACTATTTTCCTTTATCCTATTTGCAACACTTTGATTATTATCAACTACACCATATAACTGTGACAGTGATTGAGTTTCTGTGTTGCCGTAATATGCACTTGCTCCCTGAATACTTATACCAGCTACTTCTATATTAAGAGTTTTAGTATCCACCAGTCCAATTATCATACCTACCTTATTACTAAGATTAGAATGGATTTTCACATTATTGAGCAACAGATTTGACGCAATCATTTTGCCACGGATATCTCCCACCATTCCACCAGCCGTTGCATCATTGGTTTTTCCATGAACTTCAGAAGACTCTATCGCACAATCAAATACAAACAATGTATCAAGCCCTGCATTCCAGTCCACGTCTCCAAGCAAACCACCACATCCCCAGAAAGAAGAATCCATTTTCATTTTTTTCACTTTGCATTGCTTTATACTGATTTTTTTTCCTGATGCAGTGGAAAATCCGATAATACCTCCGGCAGTCTGCTGTCCCGAAATTTCATAGACAACATCATCCGATCCTTGTACCATACACCCTTGAACCGTAAGATTACTTGAAGTACTTCCGGCAATTCCTCCCGCCTTTCCACTTATAATGCTTACCTGCTGAACCGTACATTCTGTAATCGTACTGCTATTGTTATTTCCTTCAGTTTTTCCAATAATACCTCCACTGTCCGAATTATCATGCGACTCTATTCTTGCCTGAATTATCTGACACTTTGAAATCGTACAATTACCAGATGAATGTCCCAAGATTCCACCAGCATAATAGTTACTCGAATTTACAAAAATATCCTTTACTGAACTGTCACCCAGTCCTTCGTAAATGGCCTGATTGATATTAGATGTACCTTCAATTTTGCCGATATATCCACCTGCACATTGTGTTGCAATTGCTTTTACCGTTTGCAGTTTCATATTTTTATAACTTCCACTGGTATCTGTACCAGAATTTACATATAATGATGCTTTTATGTATCCAAAAGCACCTCCAGCATATGTAGGTGCTTTTTCTGTAGTTCCAATTTGAGAAGCCTGTCCCACAATCATCTCTGTTGTATCTGTATTCATAAGAGAACTCTTTGCATCATTATCTATATATCCCACAAATCCACCAGCTGCCGTTGGTGCTGTAACAGATATATTCTTATATGAAGAATTTTCAATTTGGCTTCCTATTGATGCCGCTTTAGAATCTGGTTCCAGCAAAAGAACTATACCCGTTGCAGCAATATTCTTATTTGTTCTTACCGTTTTTTTAGCACTTCCCAACAGTCCGCCTGCATTTTGTGGGCCATAAATATTTAATTTCTGTATAGAAATTCCAGCAAATTTCGCACTTGCCGAAAAATCTTTATCATTGCCAGCAGAAATACTGGATGTAGCACCGGCAAATCCACCTACACCTACACTATTTTTATATAGTATGTTTTCATCTGCAGGAGTTTCTGCTCCTCCACTTGTGTAATATCTGAGAGATACGAAACCTGTGGAATTTCCATTGATTGTCAAATTGCTGACGGAACATCCACTTTTTCCCACACGTAAAAGGTTAAATACACCACCGACAGATGCTGCATGGTAATCGTCATCAACATACTCATTTACCTGCATATTCAATATAATTGTATTGTCGTTCCCATTAAAAGAAGCCAATTCCGGTACAATCCCTTTCGCATTGGGAGATGCTCCGCTTAAAATTGCACTGGAAGCGTAACGTGCTGTCAATCCCTGATATCCGCTTCCATAAATGGTCATATCATAGGTTCCGTTATTCAGCACGATACTTTTCCCAGAACTCTCTGACAAATTGAACACAGAGCCATTTGCACTGCAATATTTCTGAATCAGATATGGCAAATTACTGGAACCAAGCACTGTCAGCTCATCCTTATTTACAGATGTCGCTTCATTTCCTGGTACATCCCCTCCAATATTGCTATAAGCAGCATTTCGTATTTTTCCGTAACTTCCCGCAAAAGTATAGGTTGCACTTTTGTCACTTGTCTCGTAAGGCGTATTGGGAGTTTTACTGTATGCATTATTGTTACCGACCGATGTTGCTCCACTGTTTATAGCTGCTGATAAAATCAAGAGACCTTGTGCATCATTTACCGTTACCGCACTATTTGAATATGTTACACAACCAGTATCTGCTGTTTCCAATGTATTAATTTTGTAATTTTTATCCGTATTCTCCAGAGATGCAAGTTCGCTGTTGTTCGCAGAAGTCTTTTCATAAAATGCGAAACCGTCCAGCACACGTCCTACATATGGATTCACATACATGCTGGCATAAGCATTGCCCTCAGTAATACCCTCAACCTTTCCAGTATCCAATCCGGTTCCTGCAGGTATGTTTCGGAAGATCACGCCACCACCGCTGACAGATCCCACATAGCCGCCGACCTGAATCAGATGTTTTTTAGCACCGGAAATTGTCAGCCAGCCAGCATCTATATTTACGGTTACATTGTCAATGATATTATCTCCACCAAGCACACAACCAATTACTCCACCGAAGGAAACAGACGGATAATAAACAAAACTATTTGTTCCATCATAGCTTAATTCCTTTCCCTTTCCTTCACTTAGCTTATAAGAAACAGTAAGATTTTTTACCACACTGCCATAACTGTAAGGAATCAGTCCATTGCTGGTACTTGGACCACTTAAAACAACTGTAGTATTTGTCGTACTGGTAAGGACACCACGGAAAGGATTTGTGGCAATACCAAAACCGCCAAAATTTGTTAAGTTCAACTGATGAACTGTTTCCGTTCCCTGTGTAACCTCTGTTCCCTGTAGATCATAGTATGCATTCAGCAAATACTGGCGCATAAAATCTTTATCCAGAGTTATCTCATTATTACTTGAATCCAGAACTTTTTGCCAGTTATCTTTGCCATCTGTTTTATCATTTTTTACCTGTACCCATCTGGTACCATCAAACTGATAGGTTTTGTCCCCAGTATAGTCATAGTCTGTATAACCAGTATGCTGAGCAGACTGATTGCCGGTAATTGTAACACGCCAATCCTGACTGGGCTTACCAGTTGCCATATATTCAGATAGAATGGTCATTTCCCTTTCTGTCGTGATTTTATATGGATGTCCATAAGTACCACAGCCATGTGTAATATCTGCTACACGCTGATTCACCTTAATTTCATGGCTTTTGTCATTTTCACTATACCCTTTACACACATAAGGCAGATAGGAACTGGAAGAAAACCCGATTAAATTATTGGTTTCCGTATGGACTCTGTTGCTGTCAGTTCCATAATTTTCCTCATCGTAATACCATAACTGCATACCGCCATATTCTGTAGAATCCGTTATCTCTTTTCCATATGTTACCTCATGTGCATATGTTCCGTTTTTCCACTCATCACCCATATAGAAATTATAGGTTGCTACAGAAGATGCTCCATCGTGTACAAAAGACTCCAACAGGGTCGCATGGGAAAAAATACCATCATTTCCCCCTGCTTTTTTATCTGGTAACAGAATATTTCGAAAAGAAAGGTTCATCTGCTTGGAATCTGTGGAACCGATATTTCCAAACAAGCTGGATGCGACAGCTGTTCCTAACGTATAATTGACTGTCTTAACAGTATCCACGTCCAAAGTAGAATAACTGTTCATACTGTTAATTAAAAGTGGTGCATAGTCATCCCCACAATTATTAACTTTCAAGCCATCCAATGTGACTTTTTTCAATGATACCGCAGCAATATGCTGAGTGGTATTGTCAACAGAACCGAAAACTGTTCCTGAAAAAAGCATTCCACTGCTGCTATTATTTACTTTTCCAATGCTTCCAGAAAAAGAGACTTTCTCCACAGATACTGTTGTATCACCAGAAGTCTGACTCAAAAACAAACCACAATGCATCGTATAATGCTGTGAATGGTCAGTTTCAATTCCCTGTGTAGTTTTATTTCCTACTGTAGTTTCCGCACTTTCAATTTCCTGATTATAAAATGTAATTTTAGCGTTCTGTATCGTGACTCCACTGTTAAGATTAATTGGATAATAACTATACTTTCTCATATCCAAATTAAGTTCAGTACTGCTCAGATTGGTGCCAATTACCGCAACTGTCCTTGTATTACTGATGTCTCCAAATTGTGCGTTATCACTTTTCTTTGCAAAATAATTCTTTATATTGTCATTAGCATAACGATATACACTCCACAGCAACAATTCCTGTTGGGTGTCAACCATTCTATTATCGCCATTACCCGAGCTTTTCACATCAGACAGACACTGATCCAAATCATAATAATAACGGCTGCATCCATTGGCCTTATGAGATTGTCCATATACAGTTCTGTTTTTATAAGTTGTGCAATTAGGGCTGTCCTCTTCTACTCCAACACGTCCATTACCAGAGGAAGTCGTTGCAAGAGAAATTACTCCATTTTTGCCATTGGCTGTAATCTCATTTGCACTGGTTGCTGTGTATGCTACGAACTCATCAAATATACCGCCTTGCGACACAGAAATATTATTGTCTGTTGCAAGCAAGTAAGAATTTTCCCAATATTTAGTAGTATTTAGATACAATGCACCAAATGGAATATCAGAACCACTTATACTTGCTTTTCCACCTTCTCCATGGCAAACCAACAATCCTACATCACTTTTAGCATGAATTTCCAATCCCTGTATATCAATTCCTTTATCTCTAATTTCCCAGATTCCACTGGAGCGATAGGCCAGTCCACCTACGCCAGAAGTATTTGGTGCGTTGATAACAGAATTCTTTACGATTAATTTGGTATTGGTGTACTCACCATCCGCATCATCGTTTTCCCCCATAAAGTAAACACCAACATTTGCCCAGAGTCCACCGAACAAACCACCACATGCTTCTGTAGCTTCGGTTGCTTCAATTCTGAAGCCATCAAACACTAATCTGCGAATCTCCATCCAGTGATTCACACTACTACTGTCCTGTACAACACCTACAAGGCCGCCTACATAAGCATAATCGTTTGCATCTGTGGTTATGAAGCTTTGCTTCTCGCTTTCTGTTTCGCTATTGCCTACGGTTAGGCCATTTACAGCTAATTTGAAGCCTGAGTTAATTTCACCCAGAACTCCTCCAGCATGTACGTAAGATCCTCGATTTGCAACATTTTTTAATGTAATTTGGGGTGCAGCGTAATTGACAAGATTATTATCCGTTTTCAATTCCAAGCTTCCTGAAGCTCCAATTCCATACATCCCGCCTACAGCCATAAGGTTAGTTCCTGCACATTCCGCATAAATGGATTCCTGTACAGTTACCTGGCTTAAAACAGTCGGATTGTTTTCTGTACTCAACGAATACGCTGCAATGCCACCGGCTTTTATTGAAGAAACAGCATTACTGAAATTAATTTTTCCATCTATTATCAGGTTTTGAATCGTTGCCTTATTGGTCTTTACAAAAAGTCCCTGCGCAGCATGATAGTTTCTCATTGCATATACGATACCACACCCAGCCTGATTTTCAAAAGCCTTTTTATCTTTTTTATAGCCAAAGGTTTCACCAATTGCCAGTGTGATCTTATGACCATTTCCCTTAAATGTTCCTGAAAACACATCATAAGCCGTATCACTATATGTATCTCGGGACAATCCGCCAATACCGCTTCCTGTCAAATCAATATCCGCTGAAACTTCTATTGTCTTGTTTCCAAGGTCAGTCCAAGCTCTAATTTCAGAATCTGCACAGAAAATCCCTCTTGAATTCCACATAATAGATAATAATGCAAAATCATCAGCAGAACTTAACGTAATAATACCTTTCCAAGGCGTAGAAGGCTTTTTCAGTTTTACAGTATGATTATCCTCTATTGTAATAAGAGCAGGAGTTAAATGTGAACCATTTTCACTTATATCTTCCTGAGTATTCAGACGAATAACCTGACCGTAATTGGCAATATCATTAACGTATTCTTTATTTTTTTTCGTATCAGAGCCGCGTTTATAAGTCCACCCGCTACCAATACCATCACCTCTGGCATAGATAAGAGCATTACTTTGATATCCCACAAGCCATCCAACATTAGGACGATTTCCTGCATAGTTGGCACCGGACAAATCTGTCAGCCCGGAAAGTTCCAATACACTTCCATCTTCAGCACGGCCTATAACACCGCCTCCCTGCCAGATACATGGATCCGTTCCTGCTGTAACTACTTTTACCTCACCATGTGCCTTCAAAATACTTCCCTGTTCCAGACATCCTACAAGACCTCCAAAACCAACTTTACCATCATCTCCATAAGGATTTGTTACTGTAATGTCAACGTTTTCCGCATCTAAATATACAGATTTCTCCTTCTTGTCAACAGTTCCAAGCTCTCCTACCAAACCGCCGTGGTAAGTCACCTTATCCTTATAAGAAGATGTTATAATTACATTTTTAATGGATATTGTACTTGCAATGTTGTCACTGGTTATTTTTCCTGCTACCGCACCATACGCATTCCCCTGAGCGGAATCGCTATCATGGGTTGAATCAATTGTCTGTTTGTTATCTTTATCTGTACCAGCAATTGTATATGTCACAAGTCCCTGTCCCGAAATCTCCAGGTATCCAAAATATCCACCGGCATTCCCACTTCTACCTTTTGCAGCGGCATGAGGGCCAGTTAAACTGATGCAGCTTGGAAAACTATCTTCCATTGTAGAGTCAGTTGTCCCCTCCAATATATAATGTCCGATAAAGCCACCAGCATTGGCCTGACTGGTACTTCCAGCCGCCACAGGAGATGTTACACCCCAGGCAACAGAATCCCCTGTAAACGTCGCATTTGTCGCAGTACCAGCTATGCCCCCGGCTGAAATACCCCCCTTAACAATTGGTCCAGTCATTGTAAGTGTTACACCTGCTGCTGTAATAATCTGGGTTCCTTTTCCCATCAAGCCCACCAGTCCCCCGGCATTTCCGTTTGCAGACGTAATTTCTATATTATCTGGCACAGTGATACTCTGCTTCACTGTTAATGCTGTATTCTCACACATCACACCAACTACACCGCCAGCATTTCCTGCTGCCAATGCATCACCTGAATTATATTCAGCTGTAGAAGCTACCGAATATCCTATTGACGGAAATACATAGCCATCCAGACAAATATTTCCGCTTTTTAATGTATTACAGATAATACCTGCATTACCAGTAGCGGATGACAGTACCACTTTTTTGCTTCCATAGTTAACTATTGAATTACCAATATTTAATGTCTCATTTTCAAATCCGCTGCTTGCCTGTACAATACCAATCAGACTGCCCATAGATGTCATTTTATCGCCATATTTGACCGCAATCGGCAAGCTATGTACGCCACTACTGGCAAACTGATACACCCCTACAATCATAGGTTGAGTACCATCTCCACACCACTCCAATACTGCATTTCCCAAAGAAACCGTTGCCTTTGAAGATAATCCACCAAAAAATGCGTGGTCAATTTTCAGGCTGTTAATCTGTCCTGTTATTGTTCCCTCAAAAGGCACATCAGCAGTTCCAATTCCCTGAAAAGTGTATTCCTGAGATGTTAAAACAGCGCTTTGTGCTTCTACTGGATTCTCTTCTGGCACAATATCCTGTATCTCACTGGTCGAACCACTATTAACCGCAACGTTCTCCTCATTTCCTCCATCAGGGACTGTTTCCGAACCACCTAAATCTGTAGTTATCTCTTCAATCGCATCCTCTATATTCTCCGGAACTACATCTTCCCCAGAAATCTCTGAAGAACTTTCATCAGAAAAATCCTGGGAATCCGTATCTGTAACTTCCTCGGTATCATCTGCCACAGACTGGACACTATCTCCTTTATAAAAAGAAGAAATATCATAATTTGCAGGGATTTTGTTTGTTTCTGTAACGTCTGCATCACCGCTATATCTGATAATGATGTTAAGTTTTTGAATCTGATTTGGGTCACAATTAGACAATAGTATCAAAAGCCTCGCAAAATCCTCTTTTTCTCTGTCTATTGTAATCGTATTTGTATTAGCATTATAATTTGAAAACTTATTTAAATCCAGGGTAGTTCCAAGCGCAGTTTCACTCACCTGAGGATCTGTATTGCTTTCTTCTATTTCTGCGCTTCCATCTTCTTCAGAAAAGAAGCCATTTTCATCAGAATTTTGTCCTGAAAGACTATCTGTATTTTCAGTACTGCCCTCACTAAAAAAATCAGCATTGTCAGAAGAAGTAATCCCAGATTCATCCTCCGTCTCACTTTTTCCATCACTGGTAAAGTCATCAAATCCCTCTTCCGTCTCCGAAGGCGTCTGCTCTTCGGTTTCCACATATTCTTCGTTCTGCTCTTCCGAACTGGCACTGATTTCCAGTATATTTATCGGTAATATACCAATCATTAAGTTCATTGCTAAAATCATTGCCAGGATTTTTTTAATTATTTTCACGAACACCACTCCTCCGGAATCGAAATTCATTTTATATTTTCAAGATTAGTTTGCTGCGGCTGTTTCAGTCTGTTTTGCACTGAATGTGATTAACTCCTTCATCCCTGCCCAGTTATCTGGGACTTTTGATTTATCTTTTATATAAAAAGGTATCAGATAATCTCCTGTTCCATTTGGCTGATCCATGGTAAATGTAAGACTTCCATCAGCCTGCTTAATTATACTGCCTGCAATTTTTGTTATAAAAAACTGATCAACTTCCAGTACATCTGATTCCCATTTTAAAGTAGCAGTCGCACTACCACTGGAAATTGAAATTTCATAGTTAAATCCAGAATAATCCTGCGGTGTAGTACTCTCGCTTTCATCTGTATATTTGCCTTCAAAACTAAAAGCATTTATAGAGGATCCCGTACATGGTGCAATAACCGCTGCTAGGATCTGACCATTGTTAACAGAAACAGGCACAGGGGTTGCCTTTACCGTAATTTTCAATTTATCAAGTTCTTTTCCCGGAAATGACAATACATAATGATGTTGATTTGCCGTACGGCCCGTCAGAGTCCGATTATTTATCGTGTAAGTAACAGAATCTGTTGTTGTAGCACTACCGTTCTCATAAGTTACGCGATATCCGTTTCCATCGCCGCCGCTAAAAGAGACCTGCAAATTATAAGTGATATCCTTCTGGCTTACCAGATTCAGATTTCCATTTGCATAATTATATATATCCAGATTAATAGTTAATGTATCCTTCTCTTTTTCTGATTCTTCAAATAATATTGTTCTTCCAGCATATTCTGATGGTTGGGTTTCTTCTGCACAGCTCTGAAGATAATTGGAAGTAAATCGAACTGTCTCATTATCTCTGTTTCTTGCCACACCTCGCTTATATGCCTGACTGGTATATGCAGCATAACTACTGCTTACTGCTGCCAAAAGCGCCGCTATACAAACAACAGCAATCACTATTTTTTTCCATTTCGGTCTGTCTGTTAATTTCATGTCTTATCCTCTGAAAATTTATATCATGAAGCATTCTGTGCGAGAATATAAAAAATATCCGTTTCTTTTGTGGTTTCTGTCCAGCTTATTTCACATACATAGTAAGTCCGATACATTTCAGTTTCATTGACTGCAACTTTATTGTTTTTATCCACCTGCAGTTTATTTGAAGCCAGCCAATATACTGGTTCCGCATGAGACTGAACATTTTTATATTCTTCATAATTTTTTTCGTGATAGGAAGCTGATGCATAATTATAACCATTATTCATATTATTGACATTAATGTATTTTCCTGAAATTTTATGATCGGGATTATACTTGTAAGAAAAGCCACCATCTGTCACCGTTGTATTCACCATAGTGTCATCAACAGCCGATGCCGGATATAAATTAAACGTCAAATCTTTCATATTCGTTGTATGAACAATTTCCAGCTGATGAAGTTCTGCCGCACTTTGCACACAAATTACTCTTCGAATCGTTACCTTATTTTCAACTTTCTCATTAGCAGTATACTTCAAATCCAGGGATGCCATTTCTGAACCCCCAGGGCCAAGAATGGAAATATCAGATGGCGACTGCACTGTAAACAAAGTTGCCATATCCATCTGATTAAAGAACCAAGCATATGTAACACCAAATATCAAGGCTATTACTGCCAGAAGAACAATAACTGATTTGAGCAGTTTTCCTTTATTTGAATTTTTCTTTTTATTTGAATTATATTCTCTATTCATCTGTCAATCCTTCATTCGGCTCCGCTAAATTACCTCACAACAATCTGCACATAGACATATTCTGCTGTTTTTCCAATATATTCATCCGCTTTATTATAATATTTGCTGCAAGAATCTAATACTGCATCCGACATATTGACACCAATGGAACCATCTATCTTAAAATTATTATCTTTTGCAAACAAATAATTATAATTATCCATTGATACTGACGCCTGAGCATTTACAAAATTATTAATTGCCTGATATGTTTCATTTCCCTCTAACGTACCAGCGAACAAATCTTCTTCTGTACTTCGCAGATTGTATATATAATTTCTAAAATATCTCGGCCATATCCAGTGTAAAGTCACCTTATAGGGAACTCCTTTCTGAAAACCACTCTTTTCTGGTGCTTTTACAGTAAAGGAGTTTGAAAACGTGTATTCCGATTTGTTATATTTACCTATCCAATTACTGTATCCTTTCTCGTCATCCAGATTTTTAAATATTAAAATATGACCTTTTATCAAGGATTGTAATTGCGTATCCTTTATTTGTTCTGCATTAGAGGAACCATCTGTCTTTGCATATCCTGCTAAATCAAGTATTACATCTGCTGTTTTTAATCCATCTACCTTGGGAATCAAATAAAATACTAAATCGCCACTTGCTCCTGGCGCCAATGTTTCCTGCCCATTTAAATGCCAGGCAAGACTATTTGTTCCGATATAAAACATAGCAGTCAGCGGTACTTCCGTTCCAGTTTCTGCATCTATATATTTCTCATATTGTTCTGATGTCCCTGCGGAAAGACTTCCAGACAACGCTTTTTCTTCCGCCTCCTGTCTCACTCCCATACTTGCCAGTTCAAAGGGAATGGAACTCTGTGCCGAAACACTGGAATTGGTGCCAGATACACGGTTATTGGCTACAAACCAGGCAATACAGATTGCAATAATTGCAATCAATGTGGTAAAGGCAAGGATGAAGCTTCTGGCTACTTTTTTCTTATAGGTTTTTATTTTCTGCTGATTGTCATCAAATGAATTATGAGGATTCGGCTGATGATTGGAAGCCGGTTTCTGACTGTTTCCTGCCACTATTTTCACTCCCGTCTTTCTTTGTCTGTCGAACAATTCACTTATCATAACAGATCAATGGCATATTTGCACAGACTTATTCAGAGTTGATTATAGCACCACAACTATTCTTTTTCAACAAAACGCCCCTGATTTTTCACTGTTTCATGAGAAATTCACAAAATTACTTATTAATGGGTTTGATTTAATATATATTTATATGTTGTATTAGAGTGTATTATTACTTATGAAAATACCATTTCGCGATAATCTTTTAATTTTCCCAGAAAATAAATTGACAAAATATTTTCATTTTTTATAATGATGTTACATAAATATTTCATACTGTTTTCATATAAGCTTTTTCTTTGAAACAATATTGTTATTCGCTTTTCTATTCTTGTACTTTTAAATGATGTATACTGTTATATTATAAAGACTATAATTCTGTAACCAGTCTTTTCTTCTCCCAAAGAATTCAATTGAACGTATTTCTTTATCCTTTTCCAAGAGAACAATACATATTTTTGCAAAACAATACGCAGGTATTCGACAATGGAATACCTGCGCTCCTATCAGGAAAATACTCTCAAGAAGTATTTTTCACTACTGCTCTATTGCTTATTCAGCTTTCCTCTTAACTTCCACGGATTTTATTACTCATCAGCGACTCCATCACCTGACTCTATATAACTCAGAATCTCATCATATGTTTTTTCACTTTTCAGGATTGCTTTCCAAAGTGTATCCTTTCGTTGTGCATCACTTTTATCCAGAAGCTTCTGTAAATCTTTAACTGCTGTATCATATTCTATCTTTTCGAGTTCTTTCAATGCCGCAGGAACCGTCATAAAGTTTGGTCTTTTTTCAAGTTTTTTCATTTCATCTGACGGAGCTTTTTTGCCAGAAGGGTACGTTCACTGCTTTCCTTACTAATGCTGTGATATATATGAATATGCCGTTCTTTTTCATCTGTTACATACATCTTACGTTTAACCGTTGTCCCGTAAACATCATTCTCTTCAATATGCTTTGCCCATTTATTTTCAAATGTCCCTTTGTGTTCCAAGATCAATCGGTTTACCAGATCATACATTCCTTTTACCATAATTACAAACTTGTTTCCTCTGTCATAGACTGAAGCAGATCTGATACTTTGGAATCACTATATATATTCATCCCTTTTGAAAAAAGCGGATAGTTGTAAGCATAATCAGGGTAGTACTGGCTTGCAATTACAGCCAATTCTCCAGAACATCATTCAGCTTATTCATATCCAGCGGTTTTGCAATATGTCCATTCATGCCTGTATTTTTTGCCAGCTGTACATCTTCTGCAAAAGCAT
>OLRG01001759.1_pt1 | contig 16696 bp, 13 predicted proteins | sample 1672331 | NCBI WGS metagenome assembly OLRG01 (sample SAMEA3136672, study PRJEB25190) | human gut metagenome
GCCGCCAGCGTTCATCCTGAGCCAGGATCAAACTCTCTGATAAAGTGTTTGATTCCGGTCAGACAACACTTGGCTATCTTCCCGTTTTACTGTTTTAAGGTTTGTTCTTCAAAAAGAAATAATGAAGTTCGATTCACTAGATTCAGACCTCGTTTGCACTCGTCTTCATCAAGTTCCTTCGAACCGCATTCTCACTAAACTCACGCTTCGTTTGCACTTGCGTTCGTTAAGTGTTCATTGTGAATTTTCGAGAATCGTATGTGTTTCACTGTTTAGTTATCAATGTTCATTGCGTCTGTCTCTCAGACAGCTCATATAGTTTATCACGTTCATTTCTGTTTGTCAAGAACTTTTTTCATTTTTTTGAAGCAAGTTTTTTTGAAACAGTTTTTGAAGTAATGTGTCGCTCATCGAAGCGACTTGTATATCCTATCACAATGTTTTTCGTTTGTCAACAATTATTTTTTCTTTTTTTAAAACTTTTTGAATTGTTTATTCACTAAAAACAATTTCTTGCGACAGCTCAATTAGGATACCACTTTCTTCCAGCCCTGTCAACACCCTTTTTTATTTTTCTTAAAAATATTCAGGATCCCCGCATGGGAGAGTTGGTTCATTAAATTAAAGCAGACGGCTGGGGAAGAATATAGTTATTGTATGGGAGACGCTTGATGCATGGTACGGAACAGCACCATCCGGTCAATCATGTTGTTCGTAACCATTTTCAAGCTGACCATACAAAATCTATATCTCTTGTCGTAGTCTTCTGTTATTAACGCCGCTTCCTCATCTCCCATCCACCCCGAAAAGGCTAACGGTCCCGAGGGGCGGGAACCCGCCCCGGGACCGCTACGGCTTCGCCGCTAACCTCTATAAAGTACGGTGCAGGATGGAAAAAAAGAAGAACTCCAGGAGAAGGATTTCCGGGATTATTCTCTGGTACTGTTTCCTTGAAGAACTTCGTATAGATTCTTAATGGACAGGTTTTTGCGTTGATGCAGAAAACGGATTGTCTGAGCCGCAAGGCGAGTTTGACGTTTTCTGTATCGTTTTTAGCAAAGTTCTGTGCATCTTAGAATCTCAGAAGTTCTGAACCGGAAAATATCCAGAGAATAACTCACCGGAAATCCCCCACACTGAAGTTCCTTCTTAATTCCCAATCCACACCGGGAATTCTTTATCTTATTACAATAAATATACCGGTAACTCTTCATTAAGATACACCGGTTTCTCCCCTGACACAAACTTCTCCTGAATTTCTTCAGAATTCTCTGGTGTCAGAACAGCCTTCTTCACACTGCTCTTTGTTGTTTTCTTAGCAGTTGTTTTTCTTCCGGCAGCCTTGGCTCCCGTTGTCTTTCTTGTTCTGGTTGTTTTTTTCGCAGGTACTTTCTTAACCGGCTCTACCTTTTCTGCTGATGCAGGAACTGCCTCTGTCACTTCTGTGGCCTTCACCTCTTCTACCTTCACTTCTGGTACATCCTTTACCTCTGGTGTTGCTTCTGCTGCACTTGCTGCACGTTTCAGACTTTCTTTACCTACTGACATGCCTCATTACCTCCTCTGCTAATTGTGTATATTCCTTTGCACTTCTGCTGGACTTCTTATATTCCACTACCGGTGCACTGTTATCCTGTGACCATTCAATCGAACTGTCCACACGTATAATTGATTCAAATACATGGATTCCCTCCAGGTCATGAAGTATCTCCATAGTCTGTTTAAAATAATTTTTTCTGGTATCGACCTTCGTCACCACAATTCCGGCAACGTATAACTCCGGTGTGATCTGCTTTACTTCATTAAGAAAGTCAAACATATTCGCCAGTCCGAACATTCCCCATGGACTTGCTTCTACCGGAATGATCACTCTGTCCGAAGCACAGAGAATATTCATTACCCAGCCACCAAGAGTAGGCGGTGCATCGATCAGTATATAATCATAAACTTCTGAGTCTTTAATTTTCTGCAGACATTTCCGAAGAATAAATTCTCTCTGCCATTTTGTAAAAAGTTCATATTCTATAGAACTCATTAAGGTAGAAGAAGGAATAAGATCCAGATTTTCATATGGTGTATGCACAATATAGTCTGTCAGATCCTCCTGCTTGCCAATGGCACGATACAGATTCTTTTCTCCTGCTGCCTGTGCAAGTACCCAGTCCTCAGGAAAAAAGGAGAGAGAAAGATTCAGCTGCATATCTCCATCTACCATCAGAACTTTCTTACCTGCTTTTGCCATTGCTGCACCAAGATTGGAACAGGTGGTAGATTTACCACTTCCCCCTTTGTTATTGGTAAAGCACATGGTGATTGTTTTTCCCATGGGAATACCTCCCTTATCATTTGCTTTCGACAGGTTTTATTATACGATTTTTTTCGACGTATTTCAACTGCCCCGGCCGAAAATCAACCAGGGCAGTTGTTGCTGCATTGCTGCTTATTACATAAAGCAATCTCTCTGTTTATTTTTTTACTATTACCGTAACTGTTACTTTCTTTGAACCGGATTTCACAGTAATCTTTGCCTTCCCAGGCTTTCTGGCTTTCAGCCTTCCTTTGGAAGTCACAGATACAATCTTTGAATTTGAACTTGTATAGGTAATCTTCTGCAAAGAAGTAAATGGCAGTTTAGAAGGCTTTAATGTTACCTGTCTGCCTTTTTTTAAAGTCAGTGACTTATTGAGTCCTGTGATCCTGCTGGTTTTTACCGGTGTCTTCTGAACTTTTACGGTAATTTTCTTCTGTATTCCGCTTTTCAGTCTGACTGTCAGTGTAGCCTTACCTGTTTTCTTCTGAGCAGTCAGTTTACAGGTTCCATTAGATTTTCCCTTTACCTTGAGAATCTTTGTATTGCCGGATTTCCAGGACACAACAGAATCCCCTTTTGCCATTTTTACTTTCAATCCTACAGTACTCTGTTTCAGTTTCAAAACCACACTTCCTGCATTAAACTGAAGTACCGGTTTCAGTTTGCTTCCTGTCTTCTGTTCCTTCTTCCCACAACCAGTGCAGGTCCGTTCTTTCAGTTCTTCTACGAAAACAGTAGCAGCTCTCTTTGTTTTCCAGCTGGTAAAGCTATGTACATGATCAGCAGCCTCGCCAAAGAAACAGGACTCTGTTTTCTGACTTGTATTAGCCAGTTGGTAAGTATAATATGCTTCTCCTTTGGAATCTACTTTTTTTTGCCCAATATACAGAAGATTTTCACTACTCAATAAATCCCCTGCATTTTTGTTTTTTACCACAGCAAGCACACACCAGGTCCCTGGCTTCATATCAGTTGTCAGACTTGCACAGGCTATTCCCTCTGTCGGGATACTTATAATCTCATAAGATACCGGCTTTTCTGACACTGTGACAATACCATCCGAAATATCTTCTCCATCCTGTGATTCAACTGTATTATCTTCTGTACCCGAAATTTCATCCTGCTTTTCTTCTGCATTCTCTTCCTCTGGTTCCGGAGAAATTTCTGTGGATTCTTCTGAATTTTCTCCGTCCCCAAACTCCATTTCATCGGGAATTTCAGCAGGATCTTCTGAAGGATCGGCTTCTGCCACATCAATTTCTGCACCATCCATACTTTCCGGTGCTGTTCCATTAAAGTCTGGATTAAAGGGAGCCCAGATCACATCATAATGGTCTGTGGTAGATTTCATTCTCTGAATTCCCGACCAGGTACTGTTTCCTGCTGGATAATATGCAGTTACCTCTGTATAACAGAAAGCCCTCGCCGTAAAGGATGGTCTGTCACCCATAAAATAAATCCACCGGATCCCACAGGAATTAAAGGCATTGTCTTCTATATCGGTCACCGTTTCCGGAATTTCCAGTACTTCCAGATTACATTGCATAAATGCATAGGAACAAAGTTTCTTCAGACTGGAAGGCAGACGAATTTCTTCCAGATCCCAGCAGTCCTCAAATGCTGAAGTGCCAATGACTGTTATTGTGTCAGCAAGTACCACTTCTGAAAGATTGTCACAGCCATCAAAGGAATGATCTCCTACATAGGTAATGCCATCTCCGATTTTTACAGAATAAATATCTTCATCCCACTGATTCCAGGGCGGCAGTACCTCATTATAGTCGTCATCTTCTGTAAAGTTCGGCATATTTCCCTTTCCGGTGATAGAAAGAGTACCATCATCATCCAGATTCCATGTGATATTTCCGGTTTTTCCGGAATGTCCCGATGTTTTTTTCACAGGGAAATCTTTAACAGCCAAAGAAGTTTTTCTGTCCTGAACAGACAGCTTTTTCTCTATGCTCAGTTCATCTTTCTGTATTTTCAGGATGTAGGAACCATTGGGCAGATACAGGTTAGCCTGACCATTACTGTCTGTTGTGACGGAGTCTTTTTTGCCCTGTAAAGTTCTTATCTCTACAGATTTTCCCGTGGTGCTGTCTGTTACAGATAACACTGCATCTTTTACTTTGTTTTTGGCAGTGTCTGTCAGAGAAACTGCTACCTGATAACTGATATGAGGACATTTGGTAAACGCAAATTCGCCATAGTCAACGGATATGTAAAAATCATTCAGCTTTGCGTTCTTGGAATATACCGTTTCTTTTTTGTGGATCTTTCCTTTTAGGACTTTCAGATTTACCGTTACTTCCTGTTTGAAATTGCAGGTTCCATCATAACACACACTGCATTCATGAATGGAAGAAGCATTTTGTGCCGGTGCTATTGGCAGCTTCGCAGTAAACTCCAGTCCCGACGAATATTCCACATCCACTGCACAGATTTCTACATTGACAATACCTATGTAAGGGGACGCCTCCACACCTATAAACAGTGTTCCTGCAAATTCCAGCTTGCTGTCTGTAGAAGGCCAGCTGCACAAACTCTTCATTCCTGAGTTGCTGTCATATGCAAATCCTATGGTTGCTTTTACTTTTGCAGAATATTTGATACTTGCAGATGCAGATACCACTATAGAAGGTTTAAATCCCACCTGTACACAGGGCAGCACATAAGTCGAAATGTTCCCCAGAGGGACTTTTACTACATCCAGTTTGGAAGAAATCTGTGCTGACATTCCCAGTTCATAGTCTGTTTTCACTGAAATGTACTGATAAGATAATGACAGATAAAAATCCACACTGAATGAAAATCCATAATCAACCGAACCTTTCAGTTTAACTTTTTCTGCGGAACCTGTCTTAAATTCTTTTTCTATATAGTAGGATACAGAATGAGATAAACTTCCACTTCCCTGAACTGCTCCCACTGCATCGGTATCTGATTGTGTCCGTACAGAAGCAAAAGCAGTTACGCCTTCTTCCAGCTGACTGTTATCCACAGAATATTCCGCATTGGAGTCATCCGTTTCGATTTTCATATAGTCAAAAAAATCTGTCAGTTCTATGTCTGTATCTGGCTGTACATCCACTGTTGAACCACTTACTGAAACACTTGCCACTTTCAGCAGAAGAACGCTGTCATCTTTATATTTGTAGGCAAACGTATCTCCTTTTTTCAGACCTTTCACCTGGTCATCCGAGCTGAAAATTGTATACGTTCCATCTTTCCAGCTCCAGACAATGTTATTGGTTCCATCAGCTTCTCTTACAATGGTACTGTCATTATACACCGCAAAATTATCGTCATCATCTTTCTCATCCAGAGTCAGGATTTCTCTGCCTGGAAAATCATCCGGTGTGGAGTTCCTGATATCCTGAATATTCTTTGTGTATAAGTCTGTAGTGTATTGCTGACACAGTGGTTTATGATCCTGTGCATCCAGAAGATAGGCAGAAGCCACAAAATTTTTCGGCAGAACCCAGGTATCAATTTTTACAGAAGCGGTTCCTGTTCCGGCATCTACCGTAGTTTTGCCAGAGGTGAGCATAAGGTTCTTGTCCTCTTCATAGATTGCCACTACCAGTTCGGCTTTTTTCTTTGTTCCATAAGTTACTTCTGCTGTAAAATCTTCTACAGTCAGCTCTGTAATATAGGCATCCTCTTCTTGCTGACTTCCCACCTGCTCCTGATTCTCTGAAATAGCCGATGCAATCATCTCTCCTGCTGAATCTGTTCCCGCAGCCTCGATCTGTGTGTTTTCTGCACTGATTTCTGACTGGTCATTCTCCGGTGTTTCTGCCTGAACAACATTCAGGGAACTGACACTGAGAAGAATGATCAGAAACCAGGCTGTTATAAGATTTAGGATTTTTTTCATCCGGCAATTCCTCTGCTCCATGAAGTAAGAGCTTTCTTATTATTTCCATTAAGATCACATCTGCATTTTCTTGTTTTCCAGTCATAAGTTGCTTCTGTATAATAAATATAATTGCCTTTTACAGATACTTTAATGGCTCTGCTACAGATTGTTTTACATTTGCTTCCATCTCTGTTTATCAGATAAACCGGACCTCCATGAGGAAATCCTACGGCTGTTACCAGCACTCTGTTTTTTACTTTTTGTACTGTTGAGCAATCTTTTCCCAGACGTTTCACCTGTCTTTTTTTCAGATTTACTACTGCAAAATTTGTCAGGCCATCTCCGTACTGAGTCTGATATCCCATATAAAGATAAGTTCCATCGCAGCCGATTATGCTGTCCTCATGTCCTTCCCCTTTGAAGCTGATCAGCACTTTGTTTTTGCCGGTTTTCAAATTGTACTGTACCAGTTTACGCTTTCTATAGGTTCCACCAAAACTTCCCATGCTTATAAATGCTGCACTTTCGTAATAAAGATATTTTCCATTGGTCACAATGGAACTACTGGAACAGCTTTTAAGAACTGCTTTTTTTTTGCCATTCTTTGCCGCATATACAATATACCGGTGGGTTCTGCTATTATACTTCATAGAATAGGTTGTTCCATTGACTTTGCCACTTTTATAAAAAGTGATCTTCTTGTACGCACCGAGTCCACCAGATGCTGCCTGTACATTCTCTGTTGTTCCTGCTGCTGTAAACATCACACTGAATACCATCAGTAATGTCATGCATATCGTCAGCAGTCTGTTAAATTTGTTTCGTTTGTTTTTCATGTCTTTCCCTTCCTTTCCTGTTGCTTATGTTTTACAGATTGTATGTCTTTATTTTACACTGCCGGAAGACTGCATGTCTATAGATGCAGAAAAAAAGAGTCTCTCATTGTCTCTAATAAAACAATAAGAAACTCTTTTATATTCTATTCAAGAATGCCTCTGCAATCCTGCAGGATATTTTATATTTTATTTCACATCCAACAGCTCCAGCATATCCTCTCTGGACATGTTTCCAAGCTGTACAGATTCTCCACCTATGATCTGGTCCGCCAGATCTTTCTTTGTTTCCTGTAGTTTCTGTATCTTTTCCTCAATAGAACCTTTGGCGATCAGTTTATAAACTGTTACTTTCTTAGTCTGGCCAATACGGTGTGCCCTGTCGGTAGCCTGATTCTGCACTGCCTGATTCCACCATGGATCGTAGTGGATCACCACGTCTGCCCCCGCCAGATTCAGACCTACACCTCCTGCTTTCAGGGATATCAGAAATACAGGTACATCTCCTGCATTAAAATCTTTAACCAACTGCTGTCGTTTTTCTTTGGAAGTTTCCCCTGTGATCTCATAATAAGGAATCTTTTCTTCTTCCAGCCTGGTTTTCAGGATATCCAGCATAGAGGTAAACTGGGAAAAAAGAAGCATCCTGTGTCCACCATCTATGGCACTCTGGATCAGCTGCAGGCAGGCATCTGTTTTGGCTGATTCTCCTTTATAATCTTCAAAACAGAGCGATGGAGAACAGCAGATCTGCCGCAGTCTGGTCAGTTCCGCAAGAATCCGCAGCTTATTTCTGGCAAATTCTCCCTCATCCTGCCCTGCCAGCGTATTCTTCATATGCACCACCTGGGCGTCATAAAGTTTCTGCTGTTTCTCGTCAAACTTTACATAACGGATCTCTTCCAGTTTTTCCGGCAGATCTTTCAGTACTTCCTCTTTCAGACGTCTCAGAATAAATGGTCCTGTCATTCTCTGAAGCCTTTCCATTGTAACCTGATCTTTGTTTTTTACAATGGGAATCTCTATTTCTTTACGGAAAGTATCATATCCATAAAGGAATCCCGGCATCAGATAATCAAAAATACTCCACAGTTCACTGAGCCTGTTTTCGATGGGTGTGCCTGTCAGTGCAAAACGTATCTGACTGTAGATGACTTTCACCGCTTTGGCTGCTGCTGTATTATGATTTTTGATATACTGTGCCTCATCAATCACTTCATACAGGAACTCTTTGTCCTCATACTGATCAATATCTCTTTTCAGTAAGTCATAAGAAGTCACCAGGACATCCGCATCCTGCCAGTCTTCCAGCTTCTGTCTCCGTTCATTCTGGTTTCCTGATATGAGAGTAACTTTCAGTTCCGGGGCAAAACGTGCCAGTTCTTCTCCCCAGTTATATACCAGTGCCGCAGGTGCCACTACCAGAGAAGTTCCTGCCTTGCCTTCTGTTTTTGCAGAAAGAATCACTGCGATCATCTGTAAGGTTTTGCCAAGTCCCATATCATCTGCAAGAATTCCGCCGAACTTCCACATTTCCAGTGTCCGCATCCATCGAAAACCATCTTTCTGATAATTTCGCATTACTTCGGAAAGTGTTTCCGGTTCCTCAAAATCAGCGTCCTTGATGGTTTTGAATCCTTTTACAATATCCCTGAAATGCCGGTCTCTTTTGCTGTATACTTCTTCATTTGATTCCAAAAGCCGGTCCAGATAAAGGGTTCTGTATGCAGGAATATGGATTTTCCCTTTAATAAATTCTTTTGGCGGCAGATGAAGAGTGTCCATTAATTCAGACAGCATCCCAAGTTCCTGGCCTTTGAGATTTACAAATTCGCCGCTTTTCAGACGATAATATTTTTTCTTTTCCCTGTAGCTTCTGAGGATATCCAGAAGTTCTTTCTGATCAATATCCTCTGTGGAAATGTTCAGATCAAGAAGATTTCCGGATACAGAAACACCTACGGATACTTTTACTCTACGTATCACATGACGTCCCCGGAACCGGTCTGTACACTGAACTTCTCCCAGTTTCAGAAGTTCATCGATTCCTGATTCCATCAACTGATAAATTTTGTCTTCGTCTTCTTCACATGTGAGCGTATCTGTCTTGTTATCATATTCACCAAACCATGCCAATGTCTGATACAGGACAGCATCTTCCATTTGCGTATCCCGAAATTTTTCCTCTTCCAAATCTGCTGATAAACGAAAAGCTCTGTCTGTAACAGAATATCCCTTACTTCCATACCGAGCCATAATCCTGCAGGTTACATCATTTCCCGGAGCATCCAGATAAAAAGTAAAATACACCTGCGGAGAGAGGTACTGTCTGAATTTCGTCGGATCTGATTCAGTAATATCAGCAATTTCCTGTAATTTCGGAAATACATTATGGTAAAATCCGGACAATGCATTTCGTCCTATTTTAAAATAAAAGTTCCCATTACGTGACATTTCCTCCAGGGAGCGTATTTTCTCCGGAAAGTCGCTCTCTGTTTTGCACAGACTGTCATCCTGAACAAAATATCCATTGTTCAAACCATGATAGAGTATCGGTAATTTTCCTTTTACCATTACACCATGGAAGTCTTTTTCTCCTTTTTTATATTCCTCAATTTGCATAGAAGTTCTTGGATTTGCTTCTGTACAATGAACCATTTTCTTTGTTTTTTTTGTCCCATCCCTGTCTTCGTATTCTACTGTTTCTTTTCCAAGGAGCTCATAAAGGGTATCTATTCTCCACCCAAAAAGCTCCAGATCACTTCCTATGTTCATTTTGCCAGGTATATACATTCCTGACTCTTCTATCTTATTTAACAAATGTTCTTCTTCACTAACAGCCCTCTCAATATAATGAATCCATTTATGACTTTCTTCTGTGAAATTTTCTATTTTATGATTGAATTCAGTAGAAGCGCCGTATTTTGCCACCAGACCATCTCTTACATTATGGGAAAATTCTCTCAGATTTTTCACAACAAAAAGCTTTCCTGCCCCTACTTTAAAAGAAACATACAGGTTTCCATTTTTTCTGACCAGCCTCGGAATCAGTGTCAGACTTTTTTCCTGTGTTTTTTCAGCAGCTGTAATACTGTTTTCTGCATTTTTGATACTGTACGCCTTGAGAAAATTTTCTCCATTCCAGTCTGTGGCATCTGTAAAGTTATTTTTATTCAGATAATCCCGAAGCCACAGGGCTGTTGCCACTGTATAACGACATTTGGAATTATGACCGCCCCAGCCCCAGACATATCGTCTGCACTCCAGGCATTCGCACTGTGCATACAAAATCTCATTTCTGTCGAAAATGATACTTACATTATATTCTTCTCTTTTCCCTTTTACAGTCGCTTCTATCTGACCACACTTTTCTGAGCTGCCGCTAAGAAAACCATCTCCAATCCGATCCACTCTGACCTGATCTTTCTCATATAGTTTTCTTCCTTCCTCCAGTGATGTTTTTGGAAAATCACCTGAATTAAAAACTGCGTCACCATCATAATATGTGTATTCTTTCAACCTCTGAATATTTATTTCCTGCTGTTCTGTGTTTTCCGCATCCCCTTCCCAGGATTCTCCCAGAAGAGAATATTCCTCTGCCCGAGGCATCTTGATTATTTTCTGCTGCTTGTCTTCCACCTATGCTTCCCTTCTCAATGCACGCTTATCATTGCGCCAGCTTCTTTAACACCTGAAGCACTCCGTCTTCCCAGTAAGGAGGGCAGACTCCTTTGGCTGCTGCCTGGACTTCTTCCCTTGCATTTCCTACCGCATAACTCATCCCGGCCTTCTCCAACATGGCAATATCATTCAGGTTATCCCCAAATGTACAGGTTTCTTCTGGAGTTATCCCCAGATAGCTCTGAATAAACTCTACTGCTGTGCTTTTGTCTGCTCCAATGGGAGTACTGTCCATCCATTCTTTTCCGGCTGCTGCCAGTGTGACTTTATCTTTCCATGTAGGAGTAAAAAGTGGTGCACAAAGCTCCTCGCATTGATCTGGATGATAAACTGCAAACTTGGTCACCTGTTCTCCCTGAAGCACTGACATATCCGGAATCTGCTTAATATCATATCCATAAGAATCCCGAAGCCACCGGAACATCTGACTGTTGGCATCTTCTCCATAACAGCCATCAGGAACGGAAATAAAACAGTCGCAGCCTGGCATTTGTTTCTTTACCATAGTGAGCATATTTTTCCATATTTCATCAGGAAGTGTATGGACTTTGAGAATCTTATCTGCCTGGCGGATCACTGTACCTCCGTCTGAAATAAAAAAGATCTTATCTTTTACCGGTGCAAATAGCTGCTGTTCACTGCTGAACTGTCTGCCTGAGCAGGCCACAAAAGTCACGCCTTTCTCTGCAAGTTTCTTTATTACTGTCATATACTCCGGATTGATGTCCAGAGTACCGTCTTTGACTAATGTTCCGTCAATGTCTGTTGCAATTAATTTTATCATTGTCTTCTCCCCGTTGTTCATATTTAAGTGCCATCAATGCCAGAAGTACCTGACAGGTTTCTTTTGAATCTTCGATATGAAAAGCTGCCAGCTTCTGTATTTTACTCATTCTGTAAAAAAATGTTGTCCTGTGAACAAACAGCTTTTCTGCTGCCTTCTGTGCATTAAAGTTGCAGGTATAATAATGGTACAGTGTTTCTGTCAACTGACTGCCTTCATGTGTTCTGTCATATTCAATGATCTTTCTGAGATTGCCCGGGCAGATAACCATTAGATATCAGACAAAGTATTTCATATTTCTGATCAACTTTCCATAACAACTGCGAAAGAACCTGTTATTGAATATAATATGTGACATGCTCCCACCACTTAAATCATAGATTTTGAAGTGGAGGCTTCTTGCTCAATGGCTCTACTGAGCCAAGTATCTACAAGCTATATTATGTTAAAAATCCTTGATCTTTCTCTGTATTCTTCTTTTTAGAAGCGGTGAGCTTTTTATTGCATAGGGGATTCCATCGGATTTTCCTAGGATAAAAAATCCCGGATCTTTTATTTTGATCCGAGATTGTGTATACTATATACTTTTTTGTTTTCTTATACATAAATATAATCTGTCATAACTGGCTGCATGCCATTGTCCTCGATCATTTGATAAATCTCATCAACTGATCTTCCATCACTGATCTCGAACTGTTCATCACCTTTTTCTTCTTCCTGACTGTGTCCACCGATTCCAACATTTACTCCTGCTGAAATCTTCGTCGCTGCGATCTGAATGATGTTGTCACGGAATCTTTCACATTCACGTGTTGAGATCGTAATACTTGCAAATGGCATAAAGATTCGATATGCACAAATAATCTGTAGAAGCTGTGGTTCATGAACATCTTTTGGATTGATCTTATCGTTATTAATGATCGGACGTAATCTAGGACATGAAAATGCGATTTCTGCATGTGGATATTTTTTCTGTAAAAGATATGCATGCATTCCTGTTGCCAGTGCATCTTTTCTAAAATCATCCAATCCTAAGAGAGCAGCAAATCCGACACCTCTCATTCCACCCATGATCGCTCGTTCCTGAGCATTGAGACGGTATGGGAATATTCTCTTTCTTCCACCCAAATGCAGTGTCTTATATTTGTCTGAATTATATGTTTCCTGGAAGACTGTAACAAAATCTGCCCCACATTCATGCAGATATGCATAATCTTTAGAATCCATTGGATATACTTCAAGACCGATCAGTTTAAAATATTTCTTTGCGATCTTACATGCTTCCCCGATATACTCAACACTTGATTTGTTTGGACTTTCTCCAGTCAGGATCAAAACTTCTTCCAATCCTGTCTCTGCGATCGCCTGCATTTCTTTTTCAATCTCTTCTGCATTAAGCTGTGCACGTTTGATCTTGTTGTGGCAATTAAATCCACAGTAAACACAATAATTTTCACAGTAGTTTGCAATATATAACGGAGTAAAGATCGCTACAGAGTTTCCAAAATGTTTTCTTGTCTCTTTCTGTGCTTTCTGTGCGATTTCTTCCAAAAACGGCAATGCCGCTGGCGATAATAAAGCTTTGAAATTATCAACAGAACAAGTTTCTGCTGCCAATGCTTCTTTGACATCTTTTGCTGTATAAATGTCTGCATCATAGCTGTTCATCTCTGCGATGACACGGTCCATGATATCTGAATCAATCGCTTCCATATCATCCGTATATTTCATATGATCTGTATTCTCATCAATTCTTATACTCATGATTAATCCTCCAAAAATCCTGTTAATGGTGATGATGCGCTAGAACCTTTTTCAATGACTCTTCCAAGTCCTGCCAGATATGCGCTTCTTCCTGCCTCAATTGCTTTCTTAAATGCTTCTGCCATGGCTGGAATATCACCTGCAGTTGCGATTGCTGTATTCGCCATCACTGCTGCTGCACCCATTTCCATTGCTTCACATGCCTGAGATGGTTTTCCGATTCCTGCATCTACAATAATCGGAAGATCGATCTCATCGATCAAAATCTGGATAAAGTCTTTCGTACAGATTCCTTTGTTAGATCCAATTGGAGACCCAAGAGGCATAACTGCAGCTGCCCCAGCATTTACAAGATCTCTGGCTGCATTTAAGTCTGGATACATATATGGCATAACAACAAATCCTTCTTTGGCAAGGATTTCTGTTGCCTTGATCGTTTCATAGTTATCTGGAAGCAGATATTTAGAATCATGAATAACTTCAATCTTAACGAAATCTCCGCATCCTACTTCTCTTGCAAGTCTTGCAATACGAACTGCTTCTTCTGCATTTCTTGCTCCAGATGTATTTGGAAGAAGTGTGACACCTTCTGGAATATAGTCAAGAATATTAGCTGTATCATTTGTGTTCGTTCTTCGAAGTGCTAATGTAATGATCTGTGCTCCTGCATTCTGCACTGCTGCATTGATCAGATCTAAGGAATATTTTCCTGATCCTAAGATAAATCTTGAATCAAATTCATGTCCACCGATGATTAACTTGTCCTGTTTCATGTTATTCTCCTTTATATATGCATAATTTTCTTATCTCTTTGTACCTGTTATCTTCAGATCATCCGCCACCGACAAAGGCTACGATCTCTAATGTGTCACTGTCACTTAAGATCACATTCGCATATTCCCCTTTAGGAACGATTTCTCCATTTCTTTCCACTGCGATTCTCTTATCTGAAAATCCTTCCTGTGTTAAGAAATCAGATAATGCGACAGGGTCTTTTAATGTTTTTGTCTCTCCATTTAATCTCATCTGCTTTCCTCCTTGACTGACTTTCCTTTTATCTTTAAAAGGAACAAAAAAAGGGTCCACAAAGAAGCATCACACCCGAGGTGGTGTGCCCCTTCATGGACCCGATAGTTCAGATTCACTCTTGTTGTAGATTATCATATTGATATTTTTTTGTCAAGTGATTATTGCATTTTGTTTTTTGTGTGATATAATATCTTTGTGCTTTAATCAGCACTTTGACATTTGTTTGAATCCTCTTTGGCATTTTATATGCCAGGGGGATTTTTTATTTCTTGATCGTTATATTTTTATTCCAGATTTAATATTTCAAAAACTTTAACCCTTTCCTTTAACCAATTCAAATATAAACAAAATAAAAAAGCTACAAACCGCATAAATACGAAGTTTGTAGCTTATGACTCCAACGAGAATCGAACTCGTGATTCGACCTTGAGAGGGTCGCGTCTTAACCGCTTGACCATGGAGCCAGATTTATATTCGAGGTGGTCTGTTGCAACCACCTCTATCTATTATACATATTATTTTTGTAATGTCAAGAACTTTTTTAAATTAAATTTCTTATTTTCAGATAGTCCAAAATCATTTTTACACATCCATCAATTCCAAGGATTCCTTCGTCCAGACATAATTCATATCCATTGGACATTCCCCATATTTCATTTGTGTAATATTTATGAAATTCATAACGTTTTGAATCTTCTGTTTCTATTTCTTTTTCAGCTTGTTCTTTGCTTATTCCAAGATATTTCATAAGATTTTTAATTCGAATGTTCTTGTCTGCATGCATAAAAATTCTTACCGTATTCGGACGTTCCCTGAAAAGATAATTTCCACAGCTATCCATCACGACGCCTCCCGTATTACCAATAATCTTTTTGATAATCCCGAAAGGCACATCATTAGAACTTACATTCTCACTCATTGCGATCGCATATAACAGACTGTTTACTTTTCTGTCATTAAAAAATGCATTTAATTCATCATAATCATCCGTTCCTTCTACTACTCTTAGAAGATGCGCCTTGTCATAAAGTGGCAGTTCAAATTGTCTTCGAATTTTTTCTGCTACTTTATCTCCCATTGTTCCATGTTCTCTTCCGATCGTGATGATCATTTTCTCATCTACCATGATCTCTTCCTCCTATTTTTAAATAAGCTGAGCAAATCCTGATACAAATACAACAGTCAAAAGTCCTGCTACTGCTACTGCCAGACTGCTCATTGCACCTTCGACTGGTCCCATCTCAATTGCTCTTGCTGTTCCGATCGCATGAGATGCTGTTCCAAGTGCCAGACCTTTTGCCAATGGATTTTTTATTTTAAAGATATGAAATACTGTATCTGCGATCACATTTCCAAGAATTCCAGTAATAATGATCACTGCAACTGTAATTGTCACGATTCCACCTAATTCTTCTGATATTCCAATTCCGATCGCTGTTGTGATCGATTTAGGAAGCATTGTTACATACTGTTGGTGGTTGAATCCAAATAACATACAAAGAACAAAAATTCCTGTTAAACTTGCTAATGTTCCTGATAATATCCCACAAACAACTGCAACCTTATTTTTCTTTAGTAATTCTAACTGTTCATATAGAGGTACAGCAAGACACACTGTTGCTGGCGTCAACAAATAAGATATGTATTTCGCACTTGCGTTATATACTTCATAACTGATTCCAAATACTTTCAATGCCAGGATCACAATAACTATAGATACTAATAATGGATTTAATATTGCTAATCCCAGCTTTCTCTTTAAAAATAGTCCGATCTCATATGCGATCAAACTGATCGTTACTCCTGCAAACAATGATTGTCTGAACATTTCATTCATTTTTGATTCCTCTCTTCTGTGCTATCATTTGTGCTATTTTTCCTGTGACTACCATAACAAATATTGTGATCACTACAGTTATGACTAGTATTGGCAGTAATAATGGCTGTAAAACTTTCCACGAATCAATTAATCCAGCTGCTGCTGGAATAAACATAACGGGCATGATCTCAATCAGAAAAAATGCTGCCTCTTTAACTTGACTCGTCTTCAAAATACCAGTCACCAGACATAACAACATTAACACCAGTCCATACACACTTGCCGGAATTGGCAATGGTATGAACATCTTAAGCACTTCTCCCAAAAAAGAGAGTAGTAAAATAATCATAAATTGTCTAAGAAATTTCATACACTCCTCCAGTTTTTCATATTAAGTCTTTTTTCTTGTATACAATATTATGGTACTACCAACTTTTAATGTCAATACTTTATTTATTGTCATTTTTAAAAAAAATAGAATCCTGCATCGACAGAATTCTATTTTTTTACCTAAATTATTTTACAACTTTTGCAGCTTTAGCATTGATATATCCAATGAATTTTCCTGATTTTGTATACAATGCAAGATATTTATTTCCATTCTCATGTTTAT
>OLRG01001763.1_pt1 | contig 16684 bp, 15 predicted proteins | sample 1672331 | NCBI WGS metagenome assembly OLRG01 (sample SAMEA3136672, study PRJEB25190) | human gut metagenome
AAAATGTGACTTCTTCTTGAATTTGATGAAAAAGTCCTTGACTTTTCGTCTCTGGTAAGCAGTTCAAGAGCATCCTGTGGAATGCTACTCGCGATGATGTTGAGGGTACCGCTTTGAAGAATGCTGACACCGATGCAACTCTGGCCCTGTACTCCAAGGTTGACGGCCTGAACAAGGTTTCTTACCTGGCAGTTAATGTTGGTAATGTTCAGCCTGACGAGTTCAAGACCAATGACAACTACGCTGTGGTTGTTTCCGATTCCTATAAGTACGATTCTGATTACGTCTCCTTCGACGTCTTCACTGGTACCGAGACTACCACTGTTCTGCAGAAGAAGTCCGGCGCTAAGTATGTGAAGGGCGACATCATTGGCTATTCTTCCATCACTGAGAAGAAGGTCGGCGATAATACCGTTAAGGTCATCGACGATGTCACCAAGTATCAGGCTACTAATACCGCTAACAGCATTACTGCTAGCCAGTACAGCGTTGGCGCTATCCAGGGCGTGAACAGCAAGGGCGACGAGATCACCGTGAACGGCACTAACATCTTCAAGATCACCAGCGACACCAAGATTTTCTTCGTTGACTCTGATGCTGAGAACGACAAGGACGATTACAAGGGCGTTGCCAGCGATGCAACCAAGGTTGATAGCACCTATGAGGCCGATGAAATTGGCGACGACACTGGTGTGTACTATTACAACTGCGCTTACATCCTGGACACTGGCCTGAACAGCGATGGCAAGGCTGACCTGTCTGTCCTGGTTATCGACGTGAAGAACCGTATGGCCAACACTGCTGAGACTGCCCAGAAGGTTACTACCCTCACCAATGTTACCGCTACTATTGACGGTACCGCAGTAGTGGCTGGTACGACCATGCTGGATAAGGGTCAGGTCATGCTGGTCAAGGCTGGCAAGGACGGCGACATCACTCTGGCTGGTGCTAAGTTCTCCGACAGCGCTACCGCTACTACCAAGACTGTGAAGTCTGGTGAAGTCGTGGAAGTGTATGCTGACGGCACTAACACTGCAATCTCTGTTACTATCGCTTGATTTAAGTTGATAGCACAACTCAACCACCCCCGGAGCAATCCGGGGGTGGTACCTTAATGGAAAGGCTGTATTAAAGAGCCAAGAAAGAAGGCACCATATATGGATATACATAACTATCATCCTGAACATCACAATATAGACGAAAATCTTCTCCGCTGTACCGTGCAATTCAAAACATACAACAGCCTTGATGCAGTCCCATCAGAAAAAGCAATATATTGTGTACTAAAGAAAAAACGCCGTTCTTGTGAAAACCCCGTTGTCATTTATGTAAAGTACGCTGACAGTAAGGAAGCTGCAATTCCCGATGACATCGACCAAAAATGTTCTGATTCTTGTGGAACGGATGCAGTGCTTCTTTATTTAGTTGGAACCTGTGATGACTATCCCGTGGCAGAAGCAGCTTTGATCCGCGGTTTTGCGCCTGAATTTAACGGCACTGTATGCGATAACGATTTAGTCAAGGAAGACTCCGTTAAATTGGGTGTCTATCTGATTTTAGATGGATGGCTTTATGGTGACCTATATAGTCAAGAGGCCAACGCAGGGAAACGGCACATAGAACGAGTTTATACTGAAGAAGGTATGATGAGAAACGAGCGCATGAACGGAAAATCATAACAGATACATCCCTCAGCGCATTTTTCTTGCCAACCATCGGTTCTCCCATGCACAGTATTCCGGGTACCACTCCCAGTATAAGCTGTTTGCTGAGGAGGTTGAGGAACCCTCTGCACTGTAGACATTGCTTTTCCGAAAACAGCCACCCCGCCGCGTTGGCGCCGGGGGCGCACCTCTCCACCGCCTAACGGCGGTCCCCCTCCCCTTTCAGGGGAGGCGTCGCTTTGCTGTAACGTATACTATAAGCGCAACAAAAATGGCTCCCCTGAAAGGGTCGAACTGTCCGGGGGACAGTTCGATTCAGTAAAATCTTCCTTAGACAGCTGTCAGCGCCAGCTGACTGAGGGGTTGTCCCCGAAGGGCCAGACCACCTACGAACAAACCACCCCGCTGCGTTTTTATACACGCTGGCGGGGTGGCCTCTGTTTACTCCAGTGAAATTCTCAACGTCTTTCCCAAGCTCTCCGCCATTCTTTGGAGGAAAGCCAGGGAGGGGTTATAGTTTCCGCTCTCGAAGCGGGAGATGTTGGCTTGGGCGGTGCCCATGCGTTCGGCTAGGTCTTTCTGGGTGATGCCGGCGGCTTTGCGGCTTTGAATTTCGGCCCGGATAATCTCGTACTGAGGGCCAAGGGCGTCGTATTCGGCTTTTACTTCTGGACGCTCGGCAAAGGCTTTGGCTTTGTATTCGTTATAGTTCATAGTAGCACCTCTCTTTCCCTTCTTTCTCTGTCATTAGAATATCATATACGATATACTCTGTCAATGTGTTTGTAGGGATAGACGAGCCACCCCGCTGCGTATCAACACACGCTAGCGGGGTGGCCGTTTCTTATCGTTCGTAATGCGTCCAAAGTGAAATGATCTGGATGATTTTTTCTTCTTCGTGGACTTTGTAGACCAAGCGATGTTGGTAGTTGATGCGTCGGGAGTATAAGCCGTACATGTTGCCGACGAGCTTTTCATAGGTCGGCGGCGTTTGTTTCCGGGATACACTCGGAAAGGGGGGTGTCTTTGCCTTCCAGGAGCTTCTGTTTCATGACGGGGTTGGCGTTCATCTCCAGCGTCTCTAAGATGCCGCGGTAATCATCTTCGCTGAGGACGACGACGTTGCCGTTTCTGGTGCTGACATGGATGGGCTCGTTGAACTTGAGGGTCTGCTCCAGAAGCGTGGATACGTTTTTGCGGAAATGCGTCACATTGGTATTGATCATCAGAACTCCCTCCTTATATTATAAGTATAGCGTGTCTGTACAGCAAATGCAACTCATATCACAATGGGAGTTTCCCCTTTTCACAAAACCCCAATTCCCACCAAAATAATCTGAAAAAGGGGTTGACAACCCAGTGTGGTTGTGGTATTATACTGCCAAACCAATCAAACAGATAGGTATTGTAGGAGAAAGGAGGCGAGTCGAAATGGCACAGTGCTTTGGGAAGCTGCTGCGGAGCAATTTCCGCTTTGGACGAATGTTCTGCTCCCGGACTGAGAGAAAGGCCGGGCGGCTCGTCGCGCCTGCCTGCGATCTGGCTTGCTGAGCTGCGTTCCTGTGTTGGCAAGCTGCTGGTGGCTTCGTGAGAGGCACGAAGAGGCCAGGGGTCGCGCGGTCTTCTCATACTCGGTCCGGGAGTCATTGACTCGCCGGGCTTTTTTGTTGCCCAGCGTGAGGGGGGGTACCTCCTTTTTCTTGGCAGAAAAGTTGACCCCACATCCGAATCCTTACGAATTCTTAACTCCAAACATTCTTCAAAATTCTAATATAAAATATAGAAAGAGGTTATGATCATGAGCAACTACAAGTTTGAGACCCTTCAGCTCCACGTCGGCCAGGAGCAGCCCGATCCCGCGACCGACGCCCGCGCCGTGCCCATCTACCAGACGACTTCTTACGTCTTCCGCAACTCCGCCCACGCCGCCGCCCGGTTCGGTCTGGCCGACGCCGGCAATATCTACGGCCGTCTGACCAACTCCACCCAGGACGTGCTGGAAAAGCGCATCGCCGCATTAGAGGGCGGCGTGGCTGCGCTGGCGACTGCTTCCGGAGCCGCCGCCATCACCTACGCCATTCAGGCCCTGGCTGGCGCCGGCGAGCATATTGTTGCCCAGAAGACGATCTACGGCGGCACCTATAACCTGCTGGCCCACACCCTGCCCCAGTACGGCATCTCCACCACGTTTGTGGACGCCCACGACCTGGCCGAGGTGGAAAACGCCATCCAGGACAACACCAAGGCCATCTACCTGGAGACCCTGGGCAACCCCAACAGCGACATCCCCGACATTGACGCCATCGCCGCCATCGCCCACAAGCACGGCCTGCCCCTGGTCATCGACAACACCTTCGGCACCCCCTACCTGATCCGGCCCCTGGAGCACGGCGCTGACATCGTCGTTCACTCCGCCACCAAGTTCATCGGCGGCCACGGCACCAGCCTGGGCGGTATCATCGTGGACGGCGGCACCTTCGACTGGAAGGCCAGCGGCAAGTATGCCCCCATCGCCGAGCCAAACCCCAGCTACCACGGCGTGAGCTTCGTGGACGCCGCCGGTCCCGCCGCCTTCGTGACCTACATCCGGGCGATCCTGCTGCGTGACACCGGCGCGACCATCTCTCCCTTCAACGCCTTCCTGCTGCTCCAGGGCGTCGAGACCCTGTCCCTGCGGCTGGACCGCCACGTGGAGAACACCAAGAAGGTCGTGGAGTTCCTGAAAAATCATCCCCAGGTGGAGAAGGTCAACCACCCCAGCCTGCCCGACCACCCCGACCACGCCCTGTATGAGAAGTACTTCCCCAACGGCGGTGCTTCCATCTTTACCTTCGACATCAAGGGCGGCCAGGCCGAGGCCCACAAGTTCATCGACAACCTGACCATCTTCTCCCTGCTGGCCAACGTGGCCGACGTGAAGTCTCTGGTCATCCACCCTGCCACCACCACCCACTCCCAGCTGAGCGAGGCCGAGCTGGAGGACCAGGGCATCCACCAGAACACCATCCGCCTCTCCATCGGCACCGAGCACATCGACGATATCATCGCCGACCTGGAGCAGGGCTTCGCCGCCGTGAAGGCCTGAGGAGGCGACCTCATCACACAAACCATCGAGGCGTTACGCATCTTTCGCCCCTGACGCCCCGTCTCTCTCTTCATGATGTAACCCTTTTCAAAAAGCCACCCCGCCAGCGTGTGAGAAAACTATGATCACGCGACGGGGTGGCTTGCTCTGTTTTCGTTGTTTTTTTCCCAAAGTCTTGGTATACTGAACTTGAGCCACTGCTCTAAAAATAAGATGGAGGTGGACCGCATGACGGAAAAATATTCCATTCAAGAACTGAAAGACATTGTGACCCCACTGGCCCAAAAGTACGGTGCCCAGCGCGTCTATCTCTTCGGCTCTTACGCCCGCCGGGATATGACGGAGTCCAGCGACGTAGACCTACGCATCGACAAAGGCTCCATCCGCGGCTTGGCCCTTGCGGGTTTTCTTGTAGACCTGGAGGATGCCCTGGGCCTGAAAGTAGACCTGATCCCGACCACCAGTCTGGACGGACAGTTCCTGTCCGCCATCCAGAAAGACGAGGTGCTGCTCTATGAAGCCTCTTGACTGCCATACATTTCACGGAAACAAAACAGCCACCCTGCTGGTGTATTTTTGGCCGAATACACGGGGGTGGCTGTCTTAGCATTGACAAGATTCGCTAAAATATGATACAGTATTCTATACGGGACACTGTTACTTCAGTGGTCAGGCCACCTATCCCAGCGCATTTCATGCGAAGGGAGGTGATGCCGATGTGGAAGAAAGCATTGCAGGTCATCCTGCTGGCAGCGATTTTGCTGCTCCTTCTCGCCACAAAAGCGTGCTGACCACTCAGGGCTCGAGTGGTCAGCTAATCATTAGCAACTAATTCTCGGGGCCTGGCTACAAGTAACAGTGTCCCCTTTTGTCTTCATTATAGCAGACACCTGGCTTTTGTCAAGACGAGAAATGGGGATGCTTTTCACACAGCTGGTCAAGCCCTTCGGGGAAAAAACCTCAGCATGTTGTGCGGCTAGCTCACTCGCAATAGGTCAAGCCCTTCGGGGACAACCCCTCAGTCAGCTAACGCGGCCAGCTGTCTAAGGAAGATTTTACTGAATCGAACTGTCCCCCGGACAGTTCGACCCTTTCAGGGGAGCCATAACATACGTTACAGCAAAGCGACGCCTCCCCTGAAAGGGCGAGGGGGACCGCCGTTAGGCGGTGGAGGGGTGCGCCCCCGGCGCCAGCGTCTCCCCATTCCACAACCTACCCACACACAGCAAAACCCCCAGGGACGAATCCCTGGGGGCCTTGTGTTTCACTTAGAATCTAGCCTGAGTGTTCAGGGGAGATTACTTAGGCGACAGTTGCATCAACGTCAACGGTATAGACCACAGTGGTGGTGCTATTCCACTTAGCAGTGATGGTGAAGGTCTTGTTGTTTACACCAGCTTCCAGACCCAGGACTACGTCCAGAGAGTTATCGCTCTCCAGAGCCTGGGTGCCATTGTAGGTGTTAGTAGCATGGGGGCCTGCCACAGTCAGAGAGAAGTTGTTCTTATCAACGGTAACACCAGCGGGAGCTTCCAGCTTGAAGCGCAGGAAGGACTTAGTGGTGGTCGGAAAATCCCAAGAAGATTCAAGAGCAGCTGCATTAACAGTACCGGTCACGGTGATGTCAGTACCATCAATGTCCACGGTAGCGCCGTTGACCTTGGTGATGGTAGCCTCAGCGGAAGCATTCACGATGAAGGCACCGGTCAGGTCCTTGTCGCTGCCGTTCTGGTCGTAGACCAGGACAACCAGGTCGTCCTTGGACAGCTTGTCACCCACGGTGGTGTCGTTGCCGTCGATGGTAGCGATCTTGGTGGAATCCTTCAGGGTGTACTCTTCGCCGTTCACGATGACGCTGTTGCCAGACAGGGTGGTGATGACACCAGCAGCAACGTTAGCGGGCTTGTTCTTGATCTGATACAGGCCGTCAGCGGTGACAGTGTACTCATACACGCCATCGGCCAGCTTATCGTTATTGGCCTTGGTCTCATCAGTGAACAGGTAGTTGTTGTTGTCCTTGCCGTCCAGCAGCTTGCCGTCCACAACAGCGCGATAGAAATCGCCATCGTTGTTGGTGCCCTTGTAGCCATACAGGTACAGGTAGTCACCGTTAGCGGAAGCCTTAGCATTCAGAGTCACAACAGCAGCAGCGGTGGTGCCGGTAGCGCTGGTAGCAACCAGGTAGCTATTCAGGGAAGAAGCATCAATGGAAGGAGCAGAAGCAATGCCAGTGTAGACGTTGACCTTCTTGATGTCGGTCTGGTTGTCCTTGTACTCGACGTTGAAGAACACGGTCTCCTTGTCGCCATACAGGGTCTTGGTGCCAGAAGTGATCTTTGCCTTGTTCTTGCTGAAGTCGAAGGCGCCGTTGTCAGTGGCAGTAATCTTGTTGGCAGCGATTTCTTCCAGAGTGATTTCCTTGCTGCTGTTGATGCTGTAAGTGTAGATCTTCTTGGAAGGATTAATGCCAGTCTTGTCAGTACCTTCGGTATCAGCGCCATATGCCTTCTTAGAAGAGGTGTAGGTGCCAGCACCAGTCATGCTCTTACCAATGGAGCCGTCCTTGTCGGTCAGGACATATTCGCCAGTGGTACCGTCAGACAGAGTGACCTTCACGGAGTAGTCACCGTTGAACTTACCACGGTCGATGCCCCAAACGAAAGCAAAGTCGTCGGAGGTGCCGGTAGAAGAGCTGACAGCCACAACATAGCCGTTGTTGTCCAGGTAGAAGGTAGCATCCTTGTTCAGGGTGCTGGAAGTACCATAGGAGCCAGCAGCGTTGAACTCATCGGTGTCGATGGTAGCGTTGTCCTTGCTGTTCAGAACGCCAGCAACAGTGTACTTGGTGCCGTCCACGGTCAGGGAGTCGTTGGTCTTGTAAGCGGTCAGCTTGCCGGTCACGGTCTTAGCCTTGTTGACATACAGCTTGCCGCCGATCTCGGTCACGATGACATAATCATCCTTAGCCACATCGGCGAAGCCAACAACGTCGGAAGAGTCATTGTAAACCTTGTTGCCATCGGCGGTCTTCACAGTGATGGAACCCTTGCCGCTGGTGGAATACTTGGTGACTTCACCCAGACGATAGGAAACCTGGATGATGTAGTCAGCATTGCCGTCATCGTCGTTGTCGATGATGGTCAGAGCCTGACCGGCCCGGTTGTAATCGGTGGTGTCATCGTTCTTGTTGAAGGAAGCCAGGGGGGTAGCTTTGCCGTAGTTAGCGCTGACCTTGGTGGTACCAGGAACGATGGTGATGTCAGCATCGTCAGCCAGGTCATAGGTCTCCTTGCAGGTCTTCTCCTCGGTGGTGGTAACCACAGCGTTGTCGGTAGAAGCAATCAGGGAGCCAACAACAGTCTTCTTGTCCTTAGCGAACAGGATGACCTTCTTGCCCAGCAGGTCCAGGCTGGTGGTGACGTCATAAGTGCCGCTGTAATTGACGGCGTTCTTGTTGTCGGGGTCATATTTCCAATCGTCATCGTTGACGGTGGTCACCTTCAGCTGAGTCTTGCCTTCCTTCAGAACGTTACCGTCCAGAGCGCCGTACTCGTTAGCAACGACAACGGCTTCCAGCTTGTCAACGTCATACTTATCTTCCAGCATGGTGATCTTATCGTTGGTAGCACCAACGACCTTATCCTGGACAGTGATCTGAGAGGTCAGCTGGCCCTTGGAATCGGTGATCAGGGTGGTCTTGTACTCGACCTCGTAAGCGTTCAGCGCGTTCCAGATCATCTGGGCGGCGTTGTCACGGGTCAGAGCGGCGTTGACATCGATGTTTTCCAGGTCCTCATACAGGCCCTTCTGGGAAGCACGGACGTTGACGTTGGTGGCCCAAGCGTTGCCGGTGAAGCCCTCGTTGTCAGCGTTGTAACCCAGAGCCACCAGCAGCATCTTAGCCATCTGGGTAGCGGTCACGTTGCCGGCAGGAGCGAACTTGCCGCCGCCGACGCCGGAGACGATGCCCTGTGCATAGCAGGACTCGATGTAGCCCTCAGCCCAAGCGGAGTTGGCGTTGGTGCGCACGTCGCTGAAGGTGGGGGTAGCGTTGGTGCCGACGTTCGGCTCCTTGCCACCGTTCAGAGCGACGCAGATCATCTTAGTGACCTCGGCGCGGGTGATGTTCCCTTCGGGCTTAAAAGTACCGTCAGGATAGCCGCCGATGATATTGAGTGCGGTGCACATATCAACGGCCTCAGTGTTCTTGATCTTGGACTGATCAGAGAACGCCGCCCCGGCCCCTACGACCATGACGGACAGCATCATAGCCACGCAGAGAACCAGGGACAGAACCTTCTTCAGGTTTCAAAGTGCTGATTCCCAAGAATTTTCGCTTCATTTTCCCACCAAATTTCCCACCACTAAAATGACGTGATTTCCCTGAAATTTCCAGCGTTTAGCGTATCCAAGCGAGAAATATTTTGGTGCAAAATAGACAAATCTCGATGTGTGTAGATGTCAGCAGTTACCGCGATGCTGCTGTGACCCATCAGCTCTTTCGCAATGTTAATGGCTACGCCGCCTCTTTGCAAATCTGTACAGAAAGTATGTCGCAGGCAATAAAGGGTAAGGTCCGGTGCGATCGCATGGTGAATGATCTTGCCATCCTGTGCTTCTGCTCCCATGTGAAGGTCCAGTTCTTTGGCGAAAGAATTCCATAGCCGCCACACGCTGGTGGAGCTGCGGACGGTTCCTTTCTTCGTCGGGAAGAGCAAAGAAAAAGGATCTCCTCTGGCTTGCCAAAGCAACTGCCGAAGATCTTTCCGCATTGGAATATCTCGAATTCCTGCTGCGGTCTTCGGCGTCTTGATATGGTTGGTTCCGCTTTCAATGGCTTTATAGACATGAATTTCGTTTCGGTCGAAGTCAATATCCTTCCACTGAAGCGCAGCGGCTTCTCCTGGCCTGAGTCCACTGTATAAAATGAGAAGAACCCACAGCCCGGAGGGGTGATATGCCGCTACCTCCAGGATGTGGGTTCGTTCTTCTTCTGTGATAGAGCGATGAGAACGTTTGCTGTTCTTTGGAAGTTTCAATCCAGCAGATGGATCAAATGGAATCAATCGAGATCGGTAGGCTTGTCGGAACATCTCTTGCATGACCATTCGGAGTTTAGTTACGTGGGAGAAAGACATGCCTCGTTGGTCATTCAGGATAGATTGTAAGTGGATGTCATGTACGTCCCTCAGTTTCATTGTTCCGATCACAGGGCCGATATATTTCTGATACTTTTCATCGTATAAGCGAAGGCTCTTGGTTGTCAGGTCCGTAGATTCTTTATAGACCCGTTTCCACTCCTGGTACCAAATCTCCACCAACGTATCGCCGCTCCGGATCTCTCGACCATCCCGGAGCGCAGACATTAACTCAGATAATTTCTCAAAGGCTTCTGCCTCGCTTTGTCCCCTTACCTCATAGCGTCTGCCTTTCCAGCGGATGGTTTTTCTCACATAAGGATACTTAGACATCTGCTGACACCTTCTTCGTACTTTGGAGTCTGCGGTAGAACGTTGCTTTGCTGATTCCCAAGCGTTTTCTGGCTTCTATGGCTGTCATCTCTCCCTGTCTCCACTGGCGGACGATTTTCTCAAAGTCAGGAGGTGTCTTCATGGGACGCCCAGTGTATTTCCCTTGTTCTTTTGCAATCGCAATCCCTTCCCGCTGTCGTTGCAGAATGTACTCCCGCTCCAATTCCGCCACAGCGCCGAAGATGGTCAGCATGAATTTTCCGGTTGGGGTGCTGGTATCAATGGCTTCCTTCTGTGAGATAAATTCTACGCCCTTGGCTGTCAATTGTTCTACCAATTCCAGCAGGTCTTTGGTGTTCCGGGCAAAGCGGCTGATAGACTCCACAATGACCACATCACCCTTCCGGACAAACTCCAACATTGTTTTCAGCTCCGGACGGTTGGCGTTCTTTCCGCTGGATCTATCGATATAGATTTGATCGACGCCCAATTGCTCCATGAGGACTTCCTGGCGCAGTGTGTTCTGCTCTTGGGTGCTGACGCGGATATATCCTATTTTCATGGCATCACATCCTTTTCATTGTTTTTTCAAAAAAGTCTTGGTATACTGAACTTGAAACGATTTCGTTCAAGACAAGCGGGAGGTGGAACTCATGGTGGATAGATATTCGATTCAAGAACTGAAAGACATTGTGGCTCCATTGGCGCAGAAGTACGGTGCTCAGCGCGTCTATCTGTTTGGCTCCTATGCCAGACGGGATATGACGGAGTCCAGCGACGTAGACTTACGCATTGACAAAGGTTCCATCCGCGGTCTGGCCTTGGCAGGTTTTCTGGTGGACCTGGAGGACGCCCTCGGCCTGAAAGTGGACCTGATCCCAACCACCAGTCTGGATGGACAGTTTTTGTCCTCCATCCAAGAAGATGAGGTGTTGTTATATGAAGCCTCTTAACCGTGATCGCAGTATCTTGGAACACATCATTTCCTACTGCGAGCAGATCGAAGCAACCATCGACCGCTTTGGAGACAGTTATGCCGTTTTTTCCGATGACCCCATTTATCGAAACGCAGCGGCCCTCTGTATCCTTCAAATTGGGGAGCTGGTCGGCAAGCTGACGGAGGACTTCCGCGCATCCCATCCTGGCGTCCCCTGGCGGCAGATCAAAGCCATGCGCAATATTGTCGCCCATAGCTACGGTACCATTGACCCGGAAGTGACTTGGGAAGTGATGACGGAGGATATTCCTGCTTTGAAATCCTATTGCCACAATATCCTGATCACTGAACGGATGTAATCGACAGTGTCCCATTAGGGTCCCCCGAAGAAATGAGACGTCTCAAAACCGGGATTTGGACTCTAATGGGACACGTTTTTTCTGTCTCGTTTGGGTAAACCCTAATGGGACGTTTCACACTTCCCCGCAGTAGAGGAACTCCTCGATCTCATCCAGGCTGAACCCCTCTGCCAGACAATCATCGATCCACTTGCTGTCATAGCCACACCAAGAGGCAGTAGTTTTCAGTTCTTCCAGGTAGGCTTCGTCCTCATCAGAAGTGCGGCTCACCATTTTGGGCTGGAAGTAGGAAGCCCAGGAGAAGAGAAATTGTTCAATGGAGAAGCGTTTGGATTTCTGCCTGCCGTGAGAGTCAATACGGAGAATATCTCCGCAGGACAGCTCCACTAGCTCAGGAGTACCAGGGAGGTTCAGCAAGAGCAGGGCTTTGCCAAGAATCCGTTCCGTGGAGGCGTAGAGAAACAGCCCTTTCTCCGGATAATGAACCAGACAGAAGGGATTGTCCCCCTTGACGATGTAGAGATTATTTTTTCGATCCAACACCGTAAAACAGAAAGAACCCTCAACCTCTTCGGCCATGTGACGCAGGCTGTTGAAGTTGAGGGCTTCCATTTGTTCGATGAGTTGGACAGCAACATAGCTATCTGTCTCGATGTTTGTATTAGGGAGTTTCAGAGATTTGCGAAGCAGACGGTCATTGTAGAGAGTGCCGTTATGGGCCAGCGCAAAGGGCATCCCTTGGGCGTTCCCAGCGAACGGATGATTATTTTGGAGCTTTAAGGCCGACCCCTGAGTAGTCATACGGGTATGGCCCATGACCACGGTCGAATCCCTGGGGACCCTAAAGTTCAGGGTATGGGCGGCTCCAGGGTGCTTGTCGATGTGGAGTGTGCCTCCAGAGTTATAGGCGATCCCGGCAGCGTCGGTTCCTCGCTCCTCGCTGAATTCCGCCAAGGTCCGAATGATCCTGGTCTTTTGGCGGCGGGAGAGAGTGTGTTTATAATCGATCATTCCAAACAGGCAGCACATGGTTAATAATCCTCCTCAAAGTTGATGGCATCGTTGACGTACAGGCGGCGTTCTTTCAGGTATTGAACCAGTTCCGGTTGCTGGCAGCTGGCGGCAAAAGTCGTCCAGGATAGGTCCTGCATTTGCTGGTCAGTCATGGTGATGGCCAGGTCACAGAGCAGGTCGATGAACTGGAGCGTGGCGATCAGGGTGTTATACTTGAGCGTCCCACGGAAGATGCGGAACTCGATCGTCGCCCTGTTTTGCAGATTGATGGAGGAGTAGCGGCCTTTGCTGTATCCTTTTTTGGCGTGGTCCAGGATTTCTTTGGGCCGGTCCTTATAGCCGTACCGAGCGGCCCATTGCTCCATCTGGTAGGCGGTGCGTCGGCTGAATTTCAACAGCTCTTCCCAGTGTTTTTCAAAGAAGTAGAGCAAGCGGGCAATCGCTGCATCCTGTTCTTCCTCGGTATCCCCAAAGGCATTCCGGCTGACGTGGACGTGCAGGCCACAGGTATCCGTTTGGTGAGAACGGTAACCCATCCGAACCGCAGCCCGCATCACATCCTTCCACGGCATATCCCGGCAGTGATAGGTCAGGCTCATCGGGTGCGTGACCAGTTCAAAGCCCTCTGTTAAAGAACTGTCGTGCTTACAGTAGAGATACTCGTTGTGTCGGTTGGCAATCTCCAAGAGACGATAGGCGTTTTCCTCGTCCTCTCCCTCTAGGTCGATCTCCAGCTCAACCCCAAAGTAGCGGGGGCCAGTGCCGTAGAAGAGAGGACTGGGTTTGTAGCTGTATTCATGAATGACCTGTGCAGGGCGGAGATCATCGTAGCAATTCTCGCAGAAGCAGCCGTCACGTCCAGAGATGGTATAAGCGTCCGAGTACGGGATGACCTCATCACAGTTCTCACAGATGGTGTAGTAGTCCTCGAAGCATCTGGGGCAGATGTACTCAGAGCCATAGGGCGTGGCCTGATCTCGATAGACTCGTTCTCCACACTCCCGGCAGAGAGTGGTGAGCGTGTTCAGGCAGGTGGGGCAGAAACACTGGTCGTCCCAATAGGTGCAGGCGGCTTCAGCGTGTTCTTCGCCGCAGATGTCACAGATGAAAGTTTCTTCGTTCATGTTCATAGTCTCCTTTGTAAAGCAAAACCGCTCCGAGATTTTTGCGTCTCGGAGCGGTTTCATGTTGTTGTATGATTTTCAGAGTCCCAGCTTGTTGGTTTCGATGGACAGCTGAGAGGTCAGCAGCAAACCACCCTGGGTGGTGTCGATCTGAATGGCCCAGTCGATGTTCGGCAGGGGGATGGACAGCATATCAGAAGCGAGTAAGGGCAGGATCATGTGTGTACCTCCTGGATGTAGAATTCGATGAAACGGAAACGGTTGGTGTAGTGGGCCAGCTGTTCGTCGGTCAGGCTGGTGAAGTCTTCGCTGTCCGGTGGGGCACCGCAGAGGAAGAAGGTTCCAGCGATGATGTCATAAATATTGCCGTCCTCATCTCGCAAGGCGCGGTTGAGGGGCAGACCTTCCAGCTTGGCTTCCTCGTTACAGATGAGAGCAACGGGATCGTCGAAGGGATAGACGGCCTGGATGAGGCCGCCGACGGCCTTCTGCATGGCGGCCAGGGTTTGGGGGATGATGGCTGGTTTGGGTGGTTTTCCAGGCTCGATGAGTAAGACTTTCATGGGCGTATTCCTCCTGAAATAAGATAACCAGCCAGCACAGTCGATACCATGCCAGCTGGTTTCAGGAATATAATATATGTCTGGAATCTGCTCAGATCCGGATATTCAGGAGGGGGCTGAGTGTCTACTCGGAGCAAGGACTATCACAAGGCTTTTGGAGCAGGCAGGTGTTCTTATCCAGCTGATAAGGCCGTCTGAGAGACAATTTTCAAGAAGTATGCTCCTGACAAGCCGGATGATATCTGCGTTCTGCTGGTGTGTTTCTGTCTTTGAGTCTCTTTTACAAAAAGAACCTTGATGTTCGAGTTTCTCCCATTTATTTACGCGGTTTTGGTGTGCTCCTTTGAGAATCTCATTCTCACACCAAAACCGCGTAAATTATGATAAACACGATCAGAAAGCTACTTGAGACTGCCTTACCACCAAATCAACAGTATCAAATATACCCTTGAGTCGATCTCACATTTTCTTAACCGGAAGCCACCAAAAAACATGACATCAGAACATATCTCTAAGGCATAGAAACTTCTCGATTTTGGAGTCCTTTTGGAATGTGATCGGGTTCACATCAACCTCATCGAATCTTTTAAGTAGACGATCTATCCCTTTCCTCCCCAGGTGATATTGCTCCTTTGTTTTCTCTACGGCATGACACAGGTTGTTGCTTCTACTCGCCTTTTCTAAGAAGTAGAGCATCTTCTCCCTTATATCAGGCTGATTGACCTGGTTTTCAATCTCCTTTACCGCCTTCTGATAAGGTAGATGTTTCCCGGTACATGGACACAGAAAGTCTATATAGTGATGGATCAGATCATAGTTTTTTTGATATAACCGGTATAAGACTTCGTCCATAGAGATGTCTGTTCTATCCTTTAACTCCAGAGATCTCATGTATGCTCTCCGCTGCATAGATAACTCAACACGCAGGATGTTTGCGTTATCTCCGACCCGCAATCCCTTTTGTGTGACCTGGAAGTCTTTGTCATACACCGTCAGAGTAGTATCACTAAACCTCATCCGGAAGGAGTGTTGGTCTTTGCTCTTATCCTGAAAGGTATCCAGCTTGGTTGTTTTCTTTCGTTGTCCGTGCTTAAACAAACGGATAATTTCGGTCAGATCTATCTCGTTTGACAGATAGAAGTTCCAAGTCAGATCCACTCGGCTTAGTGTCAACTTCTGTGGGTCAATCTTCCATTCTCTATCATTGAAGGTGTTTTTTATGACGTTGAGAACGTGTTCCATTATGCTTGGATCTATCGTCGGGTAATACAGTTCTTCGGGAACATACTTACCGCTGGACAGAGTGTACGGGTTGATGATAAAACGGATTCCCCCTGGCTCTGGGTATCTTTGTTCGATACGCATGATGATACCATCTGGAAATACATTCGCAGTGTCATAGACTCTGCTAGTGTTCAGATGGTTCTTCTTCCTCAAGTAGATCTGTTTTTGATCATACAGGTCATCCACAATCATCTGTAGTGAAGCAAAGGAAAGCCCCTGCCAATACAGTTCTACCGTGTGAATGCCGCGTTCTGCCACAATCATACACATCACACCCCCTTCTTTTTCCGGTTACGCTGACAAACAGTACAGTGCCCGCAGACAGGTGGATTCTTTTCCCCAAGGTATTTCAGAAGTTCCTGCATCAAACAAGTGTCACTGTGTACTAAACTTGCCAGGGACTCCAGTCTGTCGATTGCCTGTTTGATGTCATATACCTGGATCTCCTTCTGTTTGTCCGAAAGGTTTTCGATTTCCTGCATCACCCTCTTGTCACCTAAGAGCGCACGATTTCGTTCTACGTCCTCGTCCCGATAAAACAACACTGCATGGGCTGTTTCACCGTCTCGTCCTGCACGCCCGATCTGCTGGTACCATTCCACTGGGGACAATGGAACTTCAAAGTTCAGAACCAATCGGACATCCGTTTTGTCGATCCCCATACCGAATGCCGATGTGGCAACGATGATCTTCTTTTTCCCAGAGAAGAAAGACACCAGCACTTTCTCCTTCTTCTCTTGGCGTAAGCCCGCATGGTATTTCGCAACCTTTCCCTTCAAATCGTCCTGCTCTTTCAGGTATTCATACACATGCTCCACGGTACTGCGAGTTGTGGCATAAACAATGACGCTCCCCTCGGAAAGGTACTTCCTGGTCAGGCGTACCATTTCCTTCAATCTGGCCTGAAGGTTTCGCTCCATCATTTTCTCCCGTTCAACTTTTGCCTTTCTCTTTGATAGACCGCCACAATCCAGTCGGGAGGTATCCAGAGTGTAATCCTTCACGATCAGTTTCAGATTTGGCTTACTCAAGGTAACCTCATGAATGCAAGGCTTTCTCATCTTCAAAGAAAACATAATCTCTAGGCGATAGTGTACTGGTGCTGTAGCGGTCATCGCTGCTATGACAGGACGGTGCTTCATCTTCTGGATCGTCTGGCCTATGCTTCGATAAGCGGGTCGAA
>OLRG01001778.1_pt1 | contig 16577 bp, 15 predicted proteins | sample 1672331 | NCBI WGS metagenome assembly OLRG01 (sample SAMEA3136672, study PRJEB25190) | human gut metagenome
TATAAAATTCCATATGCGTAAACAATGATATATGGCAATATCTTTTCACCGATCAGCACACCTAACACACTGCCGCCTGCTGTCGCGATCAACGCATATCCAAGATATTTCTTCGCGATGGACATCTTGCTATATCCAAGTGCTTTCATGGTTCCGATTGCGGTTCTTTGCTCTTCTACCATTCGCGTCATGCTGGTCAGACTAATCAGCGCCGCGACAAGAAAGAATAATACCGGGAAGACACGGCCAATCGCACCTAGACGCTCCGCGTTTTCTCCGTACCCGGAATACTCAGTCAAAGTATCACGGTCATAGACATACCAGGTTGGTTTTTCGATATCCTGAACCTTTGCCTCTGCGTCCGCAATTTTCTGTTCGCCTTCTGCAATCTTCTGGGCAGCCTCCTCTTCACCATTGGCATACTCAATTTTTGCCTCTGCAACTTTCGCTTCATTTTCCGCGATTTCTGTTGCTCCCTCTTCCAGCTTCTTCTCCTGCTTTCGAATTTCAGCCCATCCGGACTGAATCTGGGCTTTTCCACTTGCAAGCTGCTGCGGAACACCATTTAAAGAAGCCTTCGCTGCGTCAAGCTCTGACTTTGTCTGAGCCAGAGTTGCTGCAGTGTCATCAAGCTGCTTCTGGGCAGCATCCAGTTCAGCCTCGCCAGATGCAATGAGCTGTTCACCATTTGCAATGAAATATTCTAGCTGTGGGATTTGATTTTCCTTCAACTTTTTTAAAGTTGCTTCTTCTTCCTCCGTAATAATCCCTGCTGTCTGTTTCTGCTCTAATCCTGCAACCATTTGCTTCAACTGTTCTAACTGTGCCGGTGCTTCCACAAGTTCCTGTTTCTTCTTCTCAATCTCTTCTCTTCCAGACTGAATCTTTGCTTCTGCTTCCGGTTTCGCAGCCTCATATTGTGCAAGTCCGGCTTCATATTGCGCCTCACCTTCCTGAAGCTGTGCAAGTCCGGCATTATATTGATTCTGTGCCTGTTCCAGTTCGCTTTCTTTTTTGCTCAATGTATTCTTAGCACTGGCAATCTGCTTTTTACCACTGGTAATCTGTGCTTTTCCACTCGTCAACTGCTCCTCGGCGTCTGCTATCTTAGCCGCCGCATCTGCAAGTTCCGAAGCTGCGTCCGCTCTGCCCTGCTCCAGTTCTTCTCTCGCCTCGTCAATCTTCTCTTGTGCTTCATTTACCAGCTCCTGCTTTCGAATTTCGGCTCGTTCGTCCGTAATATCTTCGATCTGATCCAGGACTTTCTCTACTTTCTTATCATATCCGTCCGTAAATGCTACTTCATTTTTTGCACCTTTGACCTGTACATATAGTTCCGTATATACGTCCATATCAAACGTCTCTTCCGGCACCATGACAAATGCACTGATAGTTCCGGTACCAATCGTTGCACTTCCACGTCCATAAGAAATGTACATCGGACTGCTGCAAAGGCCGACAACTTTCAGCGTATCTGTCGTCAGAGTATCTATAACCTCATCAGACGTTCCGGAACGCAATTTAATTGTATCTCCGACCTTATATCCTGCATCCTGGTCTGCCAGACATTCCCCTGCTTTTTGGGGCATCCGTCCGTCACTTAACTTCACCTGATTCATCTCATCCTGTAAAGATATCACATGCAGAACTTTTTGTTTCTTATCTACGACCTGCATGAAGTCCGCGCTGTACGCGCCCTCTGCATGTTCTACTCCGTCGATTTTCAAAATCGCGTCCACATCGTCCTGTGTCACGCCATATGTACTGAACGCTTTAATATCCATAAGATTGCTTTCATCAAAATATGTATCTCCCGTCAGTCTCATATCCGGCTCCGATGCACGAATTCCTGAGAAAAATGCAACACCCAGTGCCACAATAAATAAAATAGACAGGAAACGCCCCGGACTCTTTCGGATCTCCATATAGAAATCTTTATGTGTTGGTTTCATTTTCATATGTAATGCCTCTCTTTACCACTCAATCGTCTCGACTGGAACTGGGTGTTCGTTCACTGTCATCTCTGATACCATACCATTCTTTATCTTAATGACACGGTCCGCCATTGGCGCAATTGCAGAGTTGTGTGTGATCAGAATTACAGTCATCCCCTTTTCCCTGCAAGTATCCTGCAAAAGTTTCAAAATCGCCTTACCTGTATTGTAATCCAGCGCTCCTGTCGGCTCGTCACACAGCAAAAGCTTCGGATTCTTTGCAAGCGCTCTTGCAATGGAAACCCGCTGCTGTTCTCCACCAGATAACTGCGCCGGAAAATTATCCAGACGCTCACCAAGTCCTACATCTTCCATAACCTCCTGGGCATCCATAGGATTCTTACAAATCTGAAGAGCTAATTCTACATTTTCAAGAGCAGTCAGGTTCGGGATCAGATTATAAAACTGAAATACAAAACCAATGTCATCTCTTCTATATGCTGTCAGTTGTCTCGGTGAATACTGTGCAATATCTTTTCCGTCCACGATCACACGCCCGGAGCTTGCCGTATCCATACCTCCAAGAATATTCAATACTGTCGTCTTTCCGGCACCACTTGGACCTACCACAACCGCAAATTCTCCCCTCTCAATCTGGAAATCAATACCGGCCGCGGCCATAATCTGCACCTCGCCCATCTGATATATTTTCTTCACATCCTCAAGGGATACAAAACTACTCATAATCTTCCTCCACTTCCTCCGTTGACACCCAATCCTCTTCCCTTACCGTTTTTTCACCTTTCCCTGATTCAGCCATCAATGCTAATTCTGCTTTCATTCTATCATAATCTTTCATATCCAAAATCACGTACTCACCTCTGCCATTTTTAGTCAAAAATACCGGAGCACCTTCACTTGTTTCTTTTAAAACTTCTGTATAATTTCTCAAATCAGAAATTGGTTTTATATTTGGCATTTTCACCGCTTCCTTTCAGTTCTTTTTCTTAGTATAACAATTCTTTTTCTTCTTTACAATTAAATTCACACGTTAATTTTACAGCAGTAAAAAATCATAATGCATTTCAGCTCCAAGTACTTTATACTATTATTAAGAACTACTAATGTCATTTTTCTATAAATTATAAAGATTGGAGTTTGCCATGGAATTACTTATGAACACTCAGAAAGAATGTCAGCAACTGGAAGTATACGGGGAATATTTGAAGAAAATACCAGAACTGCTGAAACAATTAGAAACTGTTGAGAAAATGTATCAGAAAGCTGTGTTAGAAGAAGCCATGCTGAAAGACAAGCCTCTTGATAATCACAGTGTCCAGCTCTATGCAGAACGCCTGCACAGAATCAAAGAACAATGCGAGATTCGCTCCGCAGACATCCGTCAGCAATGCACACTTATCCTCGAACTCAAAAGCCAGATAGAAGCCGAAAGTAGTGTATTGAAAGCGTTGCAACCTTAATTAACAAAAATCCAGACTATTTTTCTAGACTTCAGAGCAATGTAAATGAGACTGTAGGAAAAGTGAAAGTCTTTACTTGCACTTTTCCTGCTTTATCAGGCTCATTGGAATGCCCCGCTCTGCGGAGGATAAAATAGTCTGGATTTTTATTATGTTATATAATTTCAACTGAACTTTTCAAAAATTACTCCCGCCCATCGAAGCAATACGTACATACCTGACTTGGATCAATTCCAATAGACTCTAAAAGATCGTCCAGTCTATGGTATCTTAGTGACGTAAAGTTCTGGATTCTTCGAATTTCTTCGATCATATTTGCATAGCGGTCGGAGCATGGATCTGAATACTCTTTTAATACCTCTGCAGATACTTCTCCGCCTTCCTGCTCCTGAATGACTCTTCTCGTGATCAGATCCATCTCGGATTTCGATCTTGAGAAGTTCAGGTATTTACATCCATAAAGAAGCGGTGGACATGCCGGGCGGATATGCACTTCCTTCGCTCCGCTTCTATATAAAAACTCTGTTGTCTCACGAAGCTGTGTTCCACGGACGATCGAGTCATCGATCAAGAGTAATTTCTTGTCTTCGATCAGAGCCTGCACAGGGATCAGCTTCATTCTCGCGATCAGGTCACGCTGACTTTGGTTGGTCGGCATAAATGATCTCGGCCATGTCGGTGTGTATTTGATAAATGGTCTTGCATACGGAATTCCTGATTCATTTGCATATCCGATTGCATGAGCAATACCTGAATCCGGCACACCTGCCACAATATCCGGATGCACACTATCTCCATCACGCTTTGCCAGCATACTTCCGCAACGGTAACGCATTTCCTCAACATTTACCCCTTCATACGCAGAAGTCGGATATCCATAGTATACCCACAGGAAAGAACAGATCTTCATCTTGCCAGTTCTTGCCGGGCGTATTTCTTCTACTCCCTCCGATGTCACATAGACGACCTCGCAAGGTCCCAGTTCCTTATAATCGGTATAGCCCAAGTTAATATAAGCATGACTTTCAAATGAAAGACAGTAAGAATCATCCTTCTTACCTATCACAAGAGGTGTTCGCCCATACCTGTCCCTTGCACCATAGATTCCTTCTTTTGTCATGACAAGCATCGTCATAGAACCATCTACAACGTCCTGTACATATTTGATTCCTTCTACTATGGATTCTTTCTCACAGATTAGCGCCGCCACAAGCTCTGTCACATTGATCTGCCCGTTAGTCATTTCCTGAAAATGTGAATGATCCTTCTCAAACAGACCTTTTAACAGTTCCTCATAGTTATTAACTTTTCCGACTGTTGTGATTGCAAAGCTTCCAAGGTGTGACTGAATCAAAAGTGGCTGCGGATCATAATCGGAAATACAGCCAATTCCAAGATATCCTTTCATTTCTGACACATCATGATCAAACTTTGTACGGAATGGAGAATTCTCTATATTATGAATGGCACGGTAAAATCCATCCTCTCCATAAACTGCCATTCCTCCTCGTCTTGTGCCAAGATGTGAGTGATAGTCTACTCCGTAAAATAATTCCAGGACACAGTCCTGCTTTGATGCTACACCAAAAAATCCTCCCATGGCGACCTCCTTATATACTCTTTTGTTTTTATAACTATTTATTCCATGCAAAAAAGTAACCCGGCAAAAGCCAGGCCACTCTTTTTACTTTAACATCTCACGAAGCTTCTGGTTGACCAGTCCGGGATTTGCTTTCCCCTTCATTGCTTTCATCGTCTGACCTACCAGTGCTCCAAGTGCCTTCTCTTTTCCACCCTTATAGTCTACTACAGCCTGTGGATTATCTGCAATAACTTTTTCGAGAACTTCTATAAGTGCTCCTTCGTCATTGACCGTTTTAAGCCCGTGTTCTTCAACATACTTTTCTGGATCTACATTTTCCTCGAACACATGATCAAAAACTTCTTTCGCCACCGAGCTGTTGATTGTTCCTGCATCTGCAAGCTCGATTAGTTTCGCAAGGTTCTCCGGTGTAAATGTAATATCTTCTGATTCCATGTTATGTTCTTTTAAGAGCCGCATCGTCTCCACCATGAGCCAGTTGGAAACTTTCTTAGGTTTTCCACATAAAGCGGTTGTTTCTTCAAAGATATCCGCCATATGTTTAGATTCTGTGAGGATTTCTGCATCATATTGTGGAATATCGAACTCTTTCTTGTAACGCTTTAATTTTTTCTCACGGAATTCCGGCTGTCGTTTCTTAACCCGGTCAATCCATTCCTGGCTGATAACAATCGGGACAAGATCCGGTTCCGGGAAGTAACGGTAATCCTGTGCATCTTCTTTGGAACGCATTGCATGTGATGATTCTTTGTTGTCATCCCAGCGTCTCGTCTCCTGAACAACTTTCTTTCCGGCTTCCAGAAGCTCAATCTGACGCTCCCGTTCTCCTTCGATGGCTCTTGCAATTGCCTTAAAGGAGTTCAGGTTCTTCATCTCCGTTCTTGTTCCGAATTCACTGGTTCCCATTTCACGAACGGACAGGTTCACGTCCGCTCTCATAGAGCCCTCCTGCAATTTGCAGTCAGAAGCACCAAGATATTGAATAGTTGTACGAAGTTTTTCCAGATATGCAATAACTTCCTCAGAAGAGCGCATATCCGGCTCCGATACAATCTCCACAAGCGGTACACCGCTTCGGTTGTAATCTACCAGTGATGTATCGTCCCACTCGTCATGGATCAGCTTACCGGCATCTTCCTCCATATGCATTTCATGGATCCGTATTTTTTTCTTCGTATCGCCAACTTCGATCTCTACATAACCATTTCTTGCGATTGGTAAATATAACTGGGAAATCTGATAGTTCTGTGGGTTATCCGGATAGAAGTAATTCTTACGGTCGAATTTGCATACTCTTGTAATATCACAATGTGTCGCAAGTCCGATTCCCATTGCATACTCTACTACCTGTCTGTTCAGTACCGGAAGGGAACCTGGCATACCAGTACATACCGGACATGTGTGGGTATTTGGCTCACCTCCGAACTGAGTGCTGCAACCACAGAAAATCTTTGTCTTTGTCGCAAGTTCTACGTGAACCTCAAGTCCAATGACTGTCTCATACTGCTTTGCCATAACTATCTTCCCTCCTTCACAAACTGTGGTGCTTCATAAGTTCTTGTCTGTTCAAATGTGTAGGCTGCCTGGATAATTTTTTTCTCCTGGAAGCAGTCTCCGATAAGCTGCATGCCGACCGGAAGACCTTTGGAATCTTTTCCTACCGGAATACTGATTCCAGGAAGTCCTGCCAGGTTCACGGAGATTGTGTAAATGTCACTCAAATACATTTTCATCGGATCACTTAAGCTCTTTCCAAGCTCTGGTGCCGTTGTCGGAGCCGCCGGAGCCACGATCATATCATATTTTGCAAATGCTTTGTCAAATGCCTGTTTAATCAGTGCCTTTGTACGAAGTGCTTTCAGATAGTAAGCATCATAATATCCAGAGCTTAATACAAAAGATCCAAGCATGATCCTGCGCTTTACTTCTGCTCCGAATCCTTCGGAACGTGTCTTTTTGTACATGTTGTGAAGTCCTTCGTATTCTTCTGTGCGGTAACCATATTTTACGCCATCAAAACGTGCCAGGTTGGAACTTGCCTCAGCATCTGCAATAATGTAGTATGCCGGAATCGCATATTTCACAAGACTTAAGTCAAATTCTTCTACAACTGCGCCTTTTTCTTCCAGGATCTTCACTGCATTTAAAATCTGCTCTTTTACGTCTGCGCTTAATCCATCCCCAAAGTAATCTCTCGGAATACCAATCTTCATACCTTTCACGTCGTCTGTCAATGCCGAAGTAAAGTCATATTCCCGCTCCACGGAAGTACTGTCTTTTACATCATGAGAAGCGATTGTCTCAAGGATAGTCGCACAATCTGTCACATCTTTCGCAATTGGTCCGATCTGATCCAGCGAAGAACCGTAAGCAATCAGTCCGTACCTGGATACCGTTCCATAAGTCGGTTTAATCCCCGTTACACCACAAAATGAACTCGGCTGACGGATAGATCCACCTGTATCAGAACCAAGTGCATAAGCGCACTCACCTGCTGCCACTGCTGCGCAGGAGCCACCTGAAGAACCGCCTGGCACATGTCCCAGATTCCATGGATTTCTTGTCACTCCATAATAAGAAGTCTCGGTTGTACTTCCCATGGCGAATTCATCCATATTAGTCTTTCCGATTATGACTGCACCGGCTTTTTCCAAGTTCAAAACTGCCTCTGAAGTAAAGGTTGGAACAAAATTTTCCAGAATTTTGGAACTGCAAGTTGTTCTCGTCCCTTTCGTGCACATATTATCCTTGATTGCCACCGGAACACCTGCAAGAGGACTCAGAAGTGTTCCGTCATCGATCATCTTCTGAACTTCTTCGGCACGCTTTAATGCACCCTCTTTATCAATGGTCACATAGCTGTGCACATCATTCTCTACCTTTTCAATCTGATCCAGATATGCCTGCGTGGCTTCCGTAACTGAAATTTCTTTTGCTTTTATTTTCTTTCCGAGTTCCACTGCTGTCAGACTCATAATATCCATAACTCGTCTCCTCCTATCCGATTGTCTTCGGCACCTTGAAGCTCTGATCCTTCATAAGTGGTGCATTTGCCAATGTATCACTGCTGCCATCACCATTTGTCACAACGTCTTCGCGAAATACATTATTCACCGGAAATACATGAGACATCGGTTCAATTCCATCCGTGTCGAGTTCATTTAATACATCAATGTAGTCCAACATTTTTTCCATATCTGCCTTGGCTTCTTCTTTCTCTTTCTCTGAAAGTTCCAGCTTCGCCAGAATACCCACATACTCAATGGTCTCGTCTGAGATTTTGTTTGCCATTTTAAGCACCCTCCTGTCTGCCAGTTATCTTACATCTTAATTCTTATCTCTAATAATTGTAATATTCATAATAATCCGTCGTTGATATATGCTCGCTTGGAGTCAGTCGGAGTTCCATATTGTCATCTAATGTAATCTGCGCATTTTTCGGAAGAACAAGATTCTTATATTCCTTTCCGTCTGTGCAATTCTCGCCCAGATACAGATCTTTTGTCTCCATAGATTCACCATATTCTGTATAAATATCAACGTCCACACTGCCTTCTCCACTGACCAGTATGAGATCATACACCCCTGCCGGAAGGTCAGGACCTACGGTCAGGTCTTTTTTTACTACCAAAGGCTCTTGTCCTGCCAGTGGATTATTTTCATAAAGAATGTTTTCTGTCTGCGCATTATCTGAATAAAGTGTAATCGTTGTCTGTGAAGAAATGTGAACAATCGCTCCATTGTATAATCTTAAGTCATCCAGATAATCACCGTCTGTCCGCCCTGCATATTCATAAAGGTAAAATCCGCTGTCCCAGTCATCAACCTGGACCGTATCGTAATCATAAGATACATCCGCCTGATAATTTCCTTCCGGAATGTGCACACCGACCACATAGTCACCACTGGTCAGCTCAAAACTTACACTCTCACCATCTGCCGGAAGTTCTTTTGTCACATTTTCATACGGGTCACTTCTTGTATAGTCTTGTGTATTCTCCTGGTATCCGCTGATTACATCATCTAAAATATCACTGACCATCGGTTGGAAAATACCAAAAAATACATTGAAGATGACAATGACTGCTATAATCTTACTGATGATCCTTCCCGGCTTTTTCTTCTTACCGACTTTCTTACGCCCTGTACTTCCTGTATTTCCAGAGTAAGTAGTTGTACTCCCCTGCCAGGACTGATCCTGCTGCCTGTTGTTATCTTTTTGACTCCCCTGCCAGGACTGTCTCGGTGTATTTGGCTTCGGCTGTTTCTCCGGCTTCTCATTCTTGCCATAATGCACATGAGTCAATGGTTCATGATCACATTCACTTTGGTTTATTCGATAATTTTTATCGGATTTGTTATTGTCTAATCCACACTCCGTACAGATTCCATTACTATTCAGTTTTCCTCCACATAAAGAACATCTCTTTCCAAACATAGCTTCTTCCATCCTCTCTGCTCATTTCGCTCCCGGGTGGTTAAGCAGGTACATTTCCACTTTTATGGGGAGCATAGATGAGAAGAACTGTCTGGGAATTCTCTATGGCTCCAGTCTGCTTAAGTCTCTTGGGAATAATGTTGTTTCTCTTACATTATCCTCCCCAAGCAGCTGCATCGTCAAGCGTTCCAGTCCAATTCCCAGTCCTCCGTGTGGCGGCATGCCATGTTTAAATGTAGCAAGATACTGATCCATACCTTCTGTCGTCATGCCTCTTGCTTCAATCTTCTTTAGAAGTGTCTGATAATCGTGGATTCTCTGACCTCCGGTCGTAATCTCAAGGCCACGGAAGAGAAGATCAAAGCTCAGTGTATATTTCGGATCCTCCGGATCGTCCATCGCGTAAAATGGACGCTTCTTGGACGGATAGTGCGTAACAAATACAAAATCGCTGCCCCACTCTTCTTTTGCATATTTTCCGATCAGTACTTCTTCTTCCGGCTCCAGATCAAATGGGTTACGCATCTTATGATTATATTTCTCAGCTACCAGCTCTTTGATCTCACTGAATTTTACTGCCGGAATCTGATCTACTTTCGGAAGTTCCACATTCAGAATCTTCAGTTCTCTGGCATAATCTTTTTTTAAAAGTTCCATGGCATACTGGAGAAATCCTGTCTCCATTCCCATAATATCCTCAAATCCATCAATATAGCCCATCTCGAAGTCCAGACTCGTATATTCGTTCAAATGTCTCTTCGTATTATGCTTCTCAGCACGGAACACCGGCGCCGTTTCAAATACCCGGTCAAACACACCGACCATCATCTGTTTGTAGAACTGAGGACTTTGCTGGAGCACTGCCGGGCGGTGGAAATATTCCAGCTTAAATAAGTTTGCACCACCTTCTGCACTTTTGGCTCCAATCTTCGGTGTATGAATTTCAGTAAATTCCTGACTATATAGGAAATCACGAAATGCTCTTGTCAGTCCTTCCTGAATCCAGAATTTTGCACGCTCCCTGATATTTCTAAGAGAAATGGAACGATAATTTAACTTTGCCTCCAGAGAAGTGTTTAATTTCCACTTGGAAATTGCAAGCGGCATCATCTCATCTTCCGGCTGACTTAAGATTTTAACTTTTTTCATGCGGATTTCAATGCCATTCGGCGCTTTTTCATTCTGCTCAAGCACCCCTTCGACTTCAAGCGTTGATGCTTCTTTGATTTCTTTCAGATCAAATGTGGCACTGCCTTCTTCGTATACACACTGGAGCAGGCCTTCTCTTTTTCTTAAGATTACAAATGCAACTGTCCCCATATCACGGATTGTATGCACTGCACCATTGACTTTTACTGCCTCGCCGGTCTTTGCATTTAAAAGTTCTGTAATCTCCAATGTATCTTTCTTCTTTACGCCTGTCTGGTATTCCATGACTGTTTCCCTCCTGTTAAATTTTGTTCCATTTTATTACTCTTTTAATATTTTTCTTTTAAAAAGTATCTTTCTTAATGCAAAAAGTCCCGGAATACATAATCGTATTCCGGGACGGATTATCTTAATATCCGCGGTACCACCCGCTTTTGAACTCGTCTTTGAATTCACCTCTCGCACATAACGCGTGCCAGCGTACTGCTCTACTTGCAATTGCTGTAAATTTAAACCTGAATTGCTTTCGCTCAGTCTGCTCCAGAGTGTTCCCTATTGTTCCTTTTCCTCAAATGACGCTCTCAGTCGGTGACGTCATATTCCTGTCAAGTTATCACGAACAGAGTCTCTTTCTTTGCATTTTCTATACTGTCTCTAAAAAGATGCTCTTATGTTAGCACATGTTTTTTTTCTTTGCAAGACATTTTTTCAACTTTTTTATGTTCTTTTTTTGTTCTTTTCCTTTCTTTCAATCTTCTCTTAGACAATTCCTCTCAAAGCTGGCTGTGGATTACTGTTGAGTTTCAAGAATGCCTCGGCATTCTTGCTGCGAGGTGTGAGTCATCTTCCAGTTGATATAATACACAAGTGCATCAATAAACTGCGCGCTTCCAGGACATTTCTTCGCACCAAATCCCATGATCTCCACCATATATTCCCGGTTGTTCTGCCACCCCACTTCTACAACCTTCCGGATTGCCCGCTCTACTTTTCTTGGCGATTCGTCATAGATCTGCCCAATAACAGGATAAATATCAGCCATAATGCACAGCGGCTCTCTCATGTACTGATCCGCCAGTCTGACCGCCACTGGTAAATATGTATACCCTTTATATTTTGGCGTAATATTGCATTTCGATAAAACTTGTAGTGTTGCATTCTCCATGTTACGTCCCCCCTGATTCTGTAGTTGATTTAAAAAAATGCACTTGCTATAATACTTACATAAAGTATTATATCCAACTACTAAGCTAATTACTTAACCGAAATTTACGACTTTTTTTCAACATCATTTTATAAATGGTCAGTTTTTTGTCCATTATTCCAGCAAACAAAAAAGGGGAAATCGAGACAAATATGACGAAAAATGTATTATTGGACTGTTTTGTCCAGAATTTGGAAAAGGAACGTTTAAATCTTGGAATGACACAGGCAGAATTTGCATCCAAACTGGAAATTTCAGTGTCTACTTACAAAAATATCATTTCTCGGAGGACTGACAAAATTGATATCATGATCGCCATGCAAATCTACAAACTGACAGGGCATTTTCTTTATGAGTTATTTGGAAATGATAATCCGGAAATGGAATGTCTGAAAAAGTTTCGTCTGTTAAATAATCGCCAGAAGGCATACATCAGTGGCAAGATTGATTTCGAACTGGAAATGATGAGTCACGAGCAGGATTCAGAAAATATGCTGGATGTTCTTGTACTGACCGGCAACATGGAAGATGGTATGGTACTGGATTCTGCGAATGAAGAACGTATCTACTGTCCGGAATATATTAAGAAATATGGTGAACGCCTGCATTGTGGCATTCGCATTACTTCCAACCACCTTAATCCTGTGTATGTCAGAAATGATATCCTGGGAATTTCAAAGAAACCTCCGCGTGACGGTGACACCTGTATCCTGATCCACAAGCCGACCGGCCGTGCATTTATCCGCAAGATGCAACAGGGAAATCCTTGTCAGCTGCTCCCGATCAACGGTTATGGCGATATTATCACAGTTGACCCGAACAATCATACCGATATGGTACAATGGCTAAAATTCGGAGTCGTGATTGCAGTCCTGCGACGCTAACTAATTTCAATTGATTGTTTTTTTAGCAAAAGCGCCACACAGATTCAAGGCTTTCTTTCGTCACCTGTCTGTGTGGCATTTTTATTATTTTAAGAGGTCGTATTCCTATCTATGTATTTATTTTCCGTCTTGGAGTACACAATCTTCTGCGCTTTATAAAGGCTCTGATATCCGGACAGCAGATAGCTGACTGCTATTACGGTACAGAAATACGGCATGCCTGCAAATCCAAACAGCTCAAATGCGATCAGAAGGGAACTGATCGGACTGTTTGTCACAGCACAGAACACGCCTACCATGCCACACGCTGCACAGATATCTACCGGCAAGCCAAATATCGGTGCCAGTGCGGAGCCGAATGTCGCCCCAATAAACAGTGACGGGACTATCTCACCGCCTTTAAAACCAGAACAAAGTGTGATACATGTAAATAATATTTTCAACAGAAATACCCACAATTTCTGCGGTTCTGCAAAACTCTGCGCAATCGTACCTCCACCAAGCCCCAGGTAAGTATCTGTTCCCGTAATCTTCCACAAAAGAACGACTGTCACACCTCCAACAAACACACGAAGGTACGGATTCTGAAACCATTTTTTCAACTGCTTTTCAAAAATATGTAACATCACGCAAAACAGCGCTCCGGCAAATGCAAAACAGATTGCCAGAAGAATTGCTTTTCCCCACGCGATTCCATAAAAATTCGGAACTTCTTCTACGGGATACGGCGCAGTCAATGTCCGAACTCCCATAAAGATTGAAATCCGCTCTCCGATAAATGCGGAGAACACGCACGGAACGAGCGCTGCATAATACATAATCCCGACGCTGATAACCTCCATCGGGAACACTGCTGCTGCCATCGGCGTTCCAAATAGTGCTGCAAAAGCTGCGCTCATACCCGCCAGCGTCATAATACGTTTATCACTCTCATTCAAATGTATCTTACGTCCTAGCCAGTTTCCGAGGCTTGCCCCAAACTGAAGTGCCGCACCTTCCCGGCCGGCAGAACCTCCAAACAAATGCGTCAAAGCTGTCGCAATCAAAATCAATGGTGCCACTCTTCCCGGCATCGTATTCTGATCTGACCGTACTACCATAAGCACCATATCTGTTCCGGCATTCTTCTCTTGCCCCGTAACATGATAAAGAAAAACAATCATGAGACCTGCAAAAGGCAGCAGATATACCATCCACATATGCCCCATACGAAAGTCCGTTGCCCACGTGATCAGATTCGCAAATGCACTGGCGATGACACCGATCACACCGCCAATCACAATCGATAATAGAATCCATTTCACCAGACTCCCTAACAATATTCTCCACGCATGAAACATATGCATGAGCTCCTTCTTCACCTTCTCCATTTCCATCTCACTTCCTCTATTCCTGTATTGTTAAAATTATAAACGCACGGATTCAAAACTTGGCTATATGCAAATTTGAATTGCACCTATAATAACCAGTTTTTTATCCGTGCGCCTTATAAATACCTCACCTTATGAGCCTGACGGAATATATGGTCTGAGTGCCCCGGCAACATTACTGATCGGCATTGTCTGAAGCCATACCCTTCCCGGTCCTGTAATCACGGTATTAAACAGCCCTTCGCCTCCAAAAAGCATATTCTTCACGCCCGGCACAGTCTGAATATCCATCTGACAACTGGCTGTCATTGCTGCAAGATGTCCCGTATCAATCACAATCTGCTGTCCCGGCTGCAGTTCATATTCCACTACATGTCCGTCAAATTCCGCAAATGCAACTCCCTGTCCACTAACTTTCTGAAGAACAAATCCTTCTCCTCCAAATAATCCGGAAGCCACTTTCTTATGGAAATGTACAGACAACTATACTCCCGCTTCACTTGCCAGAAATGCACTCTTCTGGAAGATCATTTCCTGCCCCGGTCTGATGTTAAATGCACGAATCGATCCTGGAAAGCAAGAAGCAAATGCGATCATTCCGTTGCCTCCCTGTGCAGTGTAAATATTCTGGAACATCTTCTCTCCTGAGAACATTCTTCCTACAGCTTTCCCAATCCCTCCATTGGTCGTTGTCTCCATCTTCATGTTCGGAGACATCCAGGACATACCGCCTCCTTCCGTAATCATCCGCTCACCCGCTTCAAGCTGGCAGATTACAACCGGAAGAGTATCTCCCTGAATCTGATACCTCATATTTGTCATCCTCCTTTATATGGGATTTTATATAAGTGCCATTCGGTCTAACTGACACATATATTTGTCAATACGTATCTGGTCTGCCGCTGAAATCTGCTTACCAGAAAAATAATATGTAACCCGATCAGTTTTTGAAAATTCCTCTGCATCATTAGCCCCATTCTTCACACTGATCGTATCACACTCTTTTTCCATTCTACGGATTAATTCCCGAAGTGCTCCTTCATTTCCATCTACAAATTCTATCTTATTCGGGAAAATCTCCTGATAGCTCTCTTTGAAATAATTAAAATGGGTACAGCCAAGAACAAATGCTTTATATTCCTCTAATGGATAATCCTTCAGCGCCTCCTTAAGATACGGCACGATCTGATCCTGATCGAATATTTCCTGCTCTGCAAATCTAACCAGCTTTGGAAGCGCAACCAGATCTACCATATCACGCTTATCCACCCGGTCCACCAAGTGATGAAGCTTGTCTCCTTGAATTGTGATTGGTGTTGCTGCCACCAGGATTCTTCCCGGTCTGTCAGCATATTCTTCTACTGCTTTTTTCACTGCCGGTTCCATGCCCACAATCGGCAGTGGAAACTGACTTCTGTATTCTTTTGTTGCCACACTCGTAGCTGTATTGCAGGCAATCACAATCGCATCTACCTGCTTCTTTATCATAAATGCTATAATTTCGTCAATATATCCCCGGACTTGCTCTCTTGTTTTTTCCCCATATGGGACGTGTTCCTCGTCCGCATAATAGAGAAAATCTGCTTCTGGTATCATGCGAAGTGCACGGTGCAGAACAGACAACCCACCCATGCCCGAGTCAAAAATACCTATTTTCATGATGTCACTCCTAGAACAATGAATGTGCCTTGGCACAATCAAGCTGTTCTTTCATTATAGCACAGAAAATTCCTTTGCAACTGGCTTTCTTTGATTTTTTAATGTTTTTGAAAAGATAAACGAGCCGAATATTACAACATAACAAATGACTGCCAATGGCGTTGAAAATGTAAAGCTATTCTCTGTTAATTTCCATAATCCTAATAAATTATTATTTAAGAAATGAATCACCACTGCAATCCATATAGTTGATGTCCGCTTATAAATCCAACACATAAAAATTGTATGGCTAATAAGCATAACAGACCGTCCAATAAAAAAAGTAATTGGAAGTTTAGTTATCATATAATCTATCGGCAAATGAAAAAGCACTTCTATCGTTCCAAGGAAAAATATTGCTTTATAAACCCCATATTCCTTCTCCAGCAATGGAAACATAAAATATCCCCAACCATATTCCTCGCCCAAGAATACAATAAATGTAAAGATAAACAGTGGAACAAAACCAACTAGCTGTTTCACATCTGCCAATGGAACCTTTAATTGCGCTACATCTCCTGTTTTTAGATAATCACATACGAATTCCACTCGAACCATAAGAATAAAAATAGCGATATAAAGCAACGCATATTTCAATACTTCCTTAAACGAAACATTATAAGACAGACCTATATTTGCCAAAGTATTTTCTCCAATGGATTGTAAAAAGTAAATACTACATAATGATTCAGCTATCATCAATATTTGAGATATAACGGCACTACTTGGAATAACAACAGATATTACAGTATATATCGTCATTCCTGCAAAACAAATTTTATAAAACTTAAAAAATTTATTGGATTCATTCTGACT
>OLRG01001779.1_pt1 | contig 16572 bp, 15 predicted proteins | sample 1672331 | NCBI WGS metagenome assembly OLRG01 (sample SAMEA3136672, study PRJEB25190) | human gut metagenome
CGTTACAGAACTTCTGGAAGAAGTGATCGATCTTACCGGTTACGTAGACGAACTGAAGGCGGAGGACACCGAAGAATCCAGAGCCCGGATCGAGAATATCGACGAACTGATCTCCAAGACCGTTTCTTATCAGGAAACCATGGAAGCAGAGCAGAGAGAAGCCACTTTATCTGGATTTCTGGAAGAGATCGCCCTGATCGCAGATATTGATTCTGTAGAGGCCGATCAGGATTATGTGCTGCTTATGACTTTGCACAGTGCCAAGGGTCTGGAATTTCCTTACGTGTATCTTGCAGGAATGGAAGATGGCATTTTCCCCAGCAGTATGTGCATTTTTTCAGGAGATTCTTCCGATATGGAAGAAGAACGTCGTCTCTGCTATGTAGGTATTACCAGAGCCATGAAAGAGCTTACGCTTACCTGTGCACAGCAGAGAATGATAAGAGGAGAAACACAGTATAACCGGGTTTCCAGATTTGTCAGGGAGATTCCACGGGAACTGGTTGAACTGGGTCACACTGTACAGACCAGGAAGCCTTCTGCTTCAGAAACACCTTCTCCAAAGAGCAGTTACATGCAGATGAAGCAGAATTTCCATGCAAAAGTATTCCAGCCCCAGAACTTCAAAGTAACCAAGGCATCATCTCTGGATTACGGAGTAGGAGATACTGTCCGCCATGTGAAATTTGGCGTGGGAATTGTCAAAGAGATCGTAGAAGGCGGTAGAGATTATGAAGTGACAGTAGATTTTGATAAAGCAGGAACAAAAAAAATGTTTGCCGGTTTTGCCAAATTAAAAAAGATCTGAAGAATCGAAAGAAAATCTTAACATTTCTTAAGTTTTCCGGTATTTTGTTGATTCACCAAAGAGCTGATGATATACTCTAAATGTCAGAAAACATGGAGGATACACGTAATGAAAAAATTATTAAACCAGGTGATACGGATTATTCCTCCTTATGGAATTTTTCCTGTTATTTTTTCATTTGTTTTTAACTGTCTGGTATATTCAGGTTCCAGGATGATTGCCGGTGGCTGGTATCACCATAATATCGAGACTAGTCTGGACCGTATGCTTCCCTTTGAACCGCAGTTTCTGATCATTTATTTCGGATGTTATATTTTCTGGATCATAAACTATATACTGATTGCCAGACAGGACAAAAAAAGTGTATATCAGTTTTTTACGGCGGACTTTTTATCCAGATGCATATGTCTTGTCTTCTTTCTGGCTTTCCCTACCACCAATACCAGACCGGTGATCACAGGAAGTGGGTTCTGGGATCGGGCTGCACAGTGGCTTTATTCCATAGATGCTGCTGACAATCTGTTTCCATCTATCCACTGTCTGGTCAGCTGGTTCTGTTATATCGGGATCCGGGACCGGAAAGAGATTCCTGAATGGTACAAGCAGGTATCACTTGGAATTGCAGTGCTGGTATTTATCTCCACATTGCTGACGAAACAGCATGTCCTTGTGGACGTGGCTGGAGGAGTGCTGCTTGGAACTGTATGTTTTATGGTCGGCAAAAGGACCAGACTGTATTGTACATATGCAAAAATCGGCAACAGGATCGAAGCCTGGATCCTGAAATTGCTGGAAGGATAAAAAATGCAGAGTAAGAAAAAAGTTATTTTTAATGGTGTTTTTCTGGTAGTTGTATTTGCACTGACTATTTACGGTGTTTTTCATGGAGAGGATCTTGGTTCTCTCCTTGCTGCCATCAAAACAGCCAGAAAGCAGTGGCTGATCCCCGGAGTAGCTCTGGTGGCTTTTTTTATATGGGGAGAATCCATTATCATCTGGTATATGATGGGATCCTACGGAATACATCTGAAAAAAAGAATCTGTTTCCTATTTTCTTCAGTAGGGTTCTTTTTCAGCTGTATCACCCCATCAGCCAGTGGTGGTCAGCCAATGCAGATCTATTACATGAAAAAAGAAAAAATATCAATTCCGGTATCCACAGTAATCCTGATGATCGTCACCATCACCTACAAGTTTGTACTTGTGGCGGTAGGCATAGGGATTGCAGTTTTCGGACGGGGATTTCTCCACAGATATCTGGAAGGGATACTGCCGGTATTTTATCTTGGTCTGGCACTAAATATTTTTTGTGTGACATTTATGACGGTCCTTGTTTTTCATCCTCTTCTTGCCAGGACATTTCTGGTAAAAGGGCTGAATATCCTGGAAAAAATGCATCTTCTCCGCAAAAAAGAAGGACGACTTAAAAAACTTGAAGATTCCATGGATGTTTATCATGATACAGCTGAGTATCTGAAAGGACATCCAAAGGTAATTATAAATGTTATAGGTATTACATTTGTACAGAGGTTTGCCCTTTTTATTGTAACCTGGTTCGTTTACAGGGCATTTTCCTTAAGCGGTACAGGATTCTGGACTGTGGTATTTCTGCAGGCTGTCATATCAGTTTCTGTAGATATGCTTCCGCTTCCAGGTGGAATGGGAATCAGTGAGACCCTGTTCCTGACCATTTTCCAGCCGGTATTCGGCAGTCTGCTTTTGCCGGGAATGATCTTAAGCAGAGGGCTTGGATACTACGGAGAGCTTTTCATCAGTGCATTTTTTACAGTGATAACGCAGCTGACCATAGGTCAGAAAGGGGAAAACAAGGAGAAAATTAAATGATAGGATTTTATGATTATACAGTAGTGGTTACATATATCAGCCTGATTTCGTCGATCATAGGAATTTTTATGGCAATAGAAGGCCGGATGCAGCTGGCAGTGTTCTGCCTGGCCTTTTCAGGTCTGTGCGATATGTTCGATGGCAAGATCGCCAGAACCAAAAAGAACCGTACCGAAGATGAGAAGTCTTTTGGGATTCAGATCGACTCTCTCTGCGACATTGTCTGTTTTGGGATCTTTCCTATTGTACTGGGGTACAAGCTTGGAATGTGTCATGTGTACAGTATTCTGATTCTGGCATTCTATGGTGTGGCAGGAGTGATCCGGCTGGCATATTTTAATGTGATGGAGACAAGGAGACAGGCTGAGACATCTGAAAACAGAAAGTATTATCAGGGTCTGCCGATTACTTCCATGTCAGTGATCATGCCGCTGCTTTTTATTATATCCCTGTTTTTTCCGGGATACCGCTGGCTTTTGGTAAGTCTGCATATTGTAATGTTTCTTGTTGGATTACTGTTTATCGTGGATTTCCGTTTCCGTAAGCCTACCAACAAAGAACTGGTAGTTCTTGTAAGTGTAGTTGCGGCAGCAGTACTGGTAGTGCTCTTTTATAGAGGCGGTGCCTGGTGGAAATATCATGAGCTCAGTAAACTGAAAGTTCTGAAAGGAAATGCCTGATGATTTATACTTCTGACAGAAATGGCAGGATTACAGGAAATGATTCCTTACAGGATCGTTTCCTTACCAGATTATATGGAAGCAGAACAGGAAGATTTCTGTTAAAGCCACTGGTCAGTCCGGCTGGTTCCTGTTTTATGGGAAAGATTCTGGATTCTCGGATTTCGGCAGATATTGTTCCGGCTTTCATAAAAAATACCGGAATTGATATGCGGGACTATGAGCCGGCAGAATATATTTCCTATAATGACTTTTTTACAAGAAAAATACGTGAAGGTGCCAGAGTGCTGAATCCGGATACAAAAGCATTTGTCAGTCCCTGTGACAGCAGGCTCAGCGTGTATCCCATTGATCAGCACAGCGCGGTTAAGATCAAACACACTGCCTATACGGCAGAGAGTCTTCTCAGGAATAAAGTACTGGCAGAAAGGTTTGAAGGCGGTTATCTCTGGCTGTATCGTCTCTGTGTGGACGATTATCACAGATATATTTATATTGATGACGGGGAGGAGTCCAGACACATAAGGATTCCGGGAGTTCTTCATACGGTGAATCCTGTTGCCAATGATGTATATCCCATTTACAAAGAGAATACAAGAGAATATTCGCTCCTTCGTTCCAGACATTTTGGTACTGTGCTGATGATGGAAGTAGGGGCTCTGATGGTAGGCAAAATCGAGAACCATTCAGAATCATCCTCTGTAAAAAGAGGGCAGGAAAAAGGTAATTTTGCCTTCGGTGGTTCTACCATTATCCTGATGACCCAGAAGGATAAAGTGCTGCCGGACCAGGACATTCTGAAGAATTCCAGAAGAGGAATTGAGACAAGAGTTCATCTTGGCGAAAAAACAGGTTACTGTCCACAGTAACTTGTGAGCAATAATGAAAACCGGATATTAATTCTAAAATTTTTGAGAACATATGGTAAAATTCATTGTAAAGTGTTATACTATGAATTATAAAATTTGCGTGACTGAATGAGAGGATGGTGCTTACAATGAATAATCTGAGTGTGAATGCAAAAATCGAAGAATTAATGGCAGCATTAAAGAAAAAAGAAGACGAAAAAGATAAAAACACAGTCCTTTGGGTACTGGCAGTGATCGGTGCAGTAGCAGCAGTAGCTGGTATCGCATTTGCAGTATATCGCTTCTTTGCTCCGGATTATCTGGAAGACTTTGAAGAAGATTTTGATGATGACTTTGATGATTACTTCGAGGACGAAGAGGAATAATGTTACTGTTCACAGCAACAGAATAATCACTGAAAAGTCAAAAATAAGTAATTCAGGTAACTATTCAGAAGGTAGTATCCCGCGAGGTGTTTTGGCATGTTTTTTGCCAAAATCCCGAGACATACAAGGCAAAATGCCATCACCGAAGGTGATTAGGAATGCATTTTGACTCGTAACTGTGAGGGTACTGAACAGTTACCTATTCATACCCTGTGTCGTAGGAATCATCTCCGCTGGAATCCTCGTCACTGTATCCAGAGTCATCATAGCTTCCATCATCTGAAGAGCCATCATCATAGGAGCCATCATCGTAACTTCCATCGTCGGAAGATCCATCGTCATAGCTTCCGTCATCTGAAGAACCATCATCTGAACTTCCATCTCCGGAATCTCCTCCATCAGAACTGTCTCCACTTTCATCTGAGCTGTCAGAAGAATCGCTGCCGTCACTGACATCCTGTGCATCCTCACTTCCGTCAGATACATCTGAACTGTCAGAAGTTCCGTCTGTACTCTCATCAGAAGATGTACTTCCGTTATATCCAGGAACATTACCTGCTTCCAGCTGGCTGTCCCAGAACTGAGAATAGGTAGTATTCTGTAAAGTTACATTTTTGGCTTCTGCCAGTTCGCTGACAGTTACCAGCTTATATCCCTGTGCAGTCAGATCCGGAATCAGTTTCAGAGCTGCCTGTACAGAAGGCTCATGGATATCATGCATCAGAATGATAGAACCGTCTGTCAGATCCCCATTCATAACTGCGTCATAATCCGCTGTTGCATCCATAAGTTTCCAGTCTTCTGTATCCAGCGACCACATAAAGAATGGTTTCTGTACTGCATCATAAATATCCTGGTTGGCAGCACCATAAGGTGCTCTGGCCACTGTGGAAATCTGACCACATGCCTGCTGCAGTGCATCGTCTGTCTTCTGGAATTCAGCTTTGACATCATCAATAGACATATTGGGAAGTGTCTGGCTTGGATGATCCCAGGTATGATTACCGATCTCACATCCCAGATCTACCATCCTCTGTACCGTAGACTCCCAACTTACTACATTCTGACCCAGCATAAAGAATGTTGCATGGGCATTATTCTCTTCCAGGCAATCCAGAAGTTCATCTGTATATTCTCCAGGTCCGTCATCAAAAGTAAGGGCGATCCTTGGCTTGTGCTGCGTAGGATCATAAGTTCCGTCATCATTAAAATAATAATCGTCAAATCCCCTGGTAACCCATCCTGTCTGAACATATCCGTTGTCATCAAAAGAGTATGTATTACCGTCTATTTCCTGCATGCCTGATGCAAAATATGTACCATCTGCGTTCTGATACCACCTGCCGTTATCATCTTCATGCCATCCAACAGTAAGCTGTGAAGCCTTGGCAAGATCGCTCTTGCTCTTTAAGGGTCTCCTTACTGCTCCATCCTCATCTGTTGTCTCTGTCTCATCTGTCTCTGCCTGAACTTCTACCGGTTTGTCTGAAGAACCGCCACCAATCCGGTTGGCAATGGGTATGATCACTCCCCTTATGACAAAAATCAGAACCAGCAGAACTGCCAGTGCACATGCACCCAGACGCATCATTTTACGACGTCTTATCTGCTGTTGTTTCCTGCGCATCCTCTGGCGCAATACCTTCTTATCCATTACTTCCACCTGCTGTATTTATTATTACTGTTTTCTTTCGGTAATTTGTTATCGTTTCTATCATACTCTATTTAGGCAATAAATACAATGCTGATTCCCTTTATAATTATGTTGCTTTGTAACTATTGTTACTGTGAGGGTACTGAACAGTTATACTACTTTTTTTAATTCCAGGTGATCTGTTACAAGAAGGATATCTGCTTCTTTACCGGGAGCGACAGAACCAACCCTGTCATAAATGCCAATGCTTCTGGCAGGGTTAACAGTAGCTGCTTTTACGGCCTGCCCCAGCGGTATCCCGAACTCCACTGCCTTACACATACATCCGTAAAGATTTGTGGCAGAACCGGCAAGTGTACCGTCTCCCAGCACAGCTTTGCGGTCTCCTACAGTCACCTCCTGTCCACCCAGTTCATATGTACCATCCGGCATACCTGCAGCTCTCATGGAATCACTGATCAGTATCACTCTGTCCGGCCCGAACATGCGAAAAGTTGCTCTTATGGCAGAAGGATGAATATGATATCCATCACTGATCAGCTCTACCATACACTCCGGATCATCCATAGCTGCTCCTATCAGACCTGGTGCTCTGTGCACAAAAGGATTCATGGCATTATAAAGATGTGTTACATGATGAGCTCCCATCTTCATCGCTTCCACAGCACAATCATAATCAGCAGCTGTATGTCCCAGGGAAATACATATTTCTTTATGCATTTCCCTGATAAAATCACCGGCACCTTCTACATTGGGTGCAAGTGTCACCAGGCGGATCAGCCCACCGGAAGCCTGATTCAGCTGCCTTACCAGATCTGCATCCGGTCTGCATATCCACTCTTCTACATGAGCACCCTTTCTGGCAGGATCAAGAAAAGGACCTTCCATGTTAATTCCCCAGATAACTGCTTCATCCTCCCTGTGCTCTGCCTGTCTCACTGCTTCAAAGATCCTGTGAAGCTTTTCTTTGGGAAGGGTCATGGATGTGGGACAGTATGAAGTAATTCCTGACTGCTTTTCATATCTCAGGATTTTTTTTAATCCGTCAGGATCTCCGTCAGAAAAATCCTCCCCGGCTGCACCATGACTGTGAATGTCTACAAGCCCCGGCAGCACCATCAGACCTTCTGCATCCAGAACTGTCCTGTCCTCTGTCATATCTTCGGCTTCTACGATCTGGTGATCTCTGATATATACATCTTTTTTACAGAAACTTCCATCTTCCTGAAAAACCAGCCCGTTTTTGATGATCATTGTTCTTCCTCAGTGTCTGATGTGTCGCCGTCTTCATCTACATAGGTTTCACCATCTTCGTCTGTGTATTCTTCGCCATCTTCATCCAGGATCTCATATTCAAGATCTTCGTCTCCGCCATCCAGATCGTAGGTATCTTCATTGGCAATCAGGTCGCCTTCGCTGCCTGTTTTTTCTTCTACTGTTGCATTGGCAACGATGAATTCTTTTACGCAGATAAGTGCTTTTTCTTCTGCTATTTCCTGATCGCTGAGATAATATGCGTCTTTGATCTCATCTTCACTGTTAAGGCCATATTCTGAGTAGAGAACAGAATTTATTTTATCTGCATCATCATCTATGGAAAGACCTTCTTTATTCATAATCTCCTGAACGATCATATTCTGTTCTACTCTGGCCTGTGCTGTCTCTTTGCACTGCTCATCAAAATCATCCTGTGTCATTCCCTGTGCATCCAGGAAATCAGACATTTCAATTCCGATCTCTTCGATGTAAGTCTCATAGGATGCTTTATATTCATCAATAGCTGTGTTTACATCTTCCTCCGGATATTTCTTTACTTCAGATGCAGAAAGGACTTCACTCCATGCATTATCACGAAGTGTGGAATCTGCTGCTTCCGCTGCCTGTTCTTCCAGGTTTTTCTTTACGCTTGCTTTGTATTCATCAACACTCTTGTAATCCGTATTGGCGGTTACCCAGTCTTCTGTAAGTTCTGCCTTGCGTACTGCTTTCTGAAGAGTTACTTTAAATACCACTGCCTTGCCAGCCAGATCCTCTTCATAATAGTCATCCGGGAAAGTCAGATCCAGTTCTTTGGTTTCTCCGGGTTTCATTCCAACAATCCCATCTTCAAAACCATCAATCATAGAACCTTCACCAATTGTCAGTTCATAATCATCTGCGGAACCATCTTCAAATTCCTTTCCATCAATAGTACCGGTAAAGTTGATGGTTGCTACATCTCCCTCTGCAGCACCGTCTTTTACCTCATCACCTTTGGCCTGAAGATCATAATCAATCTCCGCCTGTACATCATCATCTGTAACTGACTGAGTGATCCTGTCAAGTTTCAGACCTTTATATTCTCCTACTGTCACATAATCTGAAAGATCATCTACAGAAACCAGTTTTGCAGGTTCTGCTTCTTTCTTTTCAGAATCGGAGGAATCTTTTTCTGAAGCATCCTCTTTGGAAGTATCTTCTGCTGTATCCTCTTTGGCTTCTTTTTTATCTGCTTTTGTTTCTTCTTTTTTATCTGTTGTTTCCTGTGTAGTTGCCTTGGTTTCTTTTTCACTTCCACATGCTGCGGCTGTAAATGCCATACACATTACCAACATTGCTACTACTGATTTTTTCTTCATTTTTGCTCCTTTCAATGAGGAATTATCCATTGCTGTCTGTTTTACTGTCTGTTTCATTCTCAGTAACAATTATCCTGTTGATTATTTACATTTCCGGTACCGGGGTAGGACGTGAAGAGTCCCATACCTCTGATACGTCAAAAAGATCACTTAACATATCCGGATTGTAGTACATTCTGTACCCATCCAGATTACGTCTTCCCTGACGGAAATACTGATCTGTGATCTGTACAAAATACTGACTGGAATCTACGTTGCAGAAATAATCATATCCTGCTTTCTTGTAATATTTGAACTTGGCATTGTCAGAAGAATATCCTTCCCAGTCACCAATATCTGCACCAAATGCAAAGATGATCATATCTGTATCACCAAGGATCGGTGCCACATAAGACTTCCATTTCTTGTCATCGGTCTTCAGTTCTTTGGCAGATGACTCTGTTGCATTCTTGTGTCCCCAGGTATGGCTGGCAAATTCCCAGCCCTCTGCCTTCATGGCATCTGCCACTGCTGTGGCATCCTTTACGTCCTGGTCATAATCAAAGTCGGGATTGTCATCCAGGAACTTCTTCTGATCATCCTGAAGATTCTCTCCTGTCTTATAGGCAATATCTGTACGATAACCCAAAACTCCGTCATAACCGGTCATTGCCAGAATACCCTTCCGTCCATGATAGGAAAAGTCCGGATGCTCTCTGATAAAATCATCCAGGATCGGCACCAGATCATAATCTCCTACTGACACACTTCCATCATCTTCAATATACTCGTTCTTTACCTGTCCGTTCTCGTCCAGCACCAGTCTGGATGCACATCCATCTCCGTCCATATAGTGATAATAACTTACATCATCCTGAGACAGTACGAACGGAATCTTGCCTTTCGGAACCATGATCTTGCCTCTGCTCATGGTTCCGTCCTCATTAACAGTGGCCATATCATGAGGACTTACCAGTACATAACCCTTATCATAAAGAATCTGAATGATCTTGTTGAATTCCTCTACAGTGGTCATTACCTGGTTGTAATTGCCGGACTTGGCGTCTCCGTCAAAAGCCTTGGGCGTATCCCAGATCAGTGTATGGAAAAATACATGTGTGATCTGCTCCAGAGGATATTCTACCAGAGCAGACCTGGCAACCTGACATTTGGCTGCCAGATCCATATAATCCTGATTGGAATCAAAATCCTTTTGTCCCTTCAGAAGAATAATCGCATTGTCATAATCATACTGTGCATACATAGTCTGTGCCTGTGCCAGCACATCGTCTGCATCTTCGCTGTCTGTTCCATCTGCATTATTGTCTGTATCAGCATCCTCTGTCTCCCCTTCATCCTGAGAAGCTGATACTACATGTCTGATTTCTGTAATTATGGCTTGCTGCGGTATTCCTGCTACGGCTGCAACTGCAGCACATGCAAGAATACCGGTAAGTATTACAGCTCTTTTTTTCATTATTTATGTTCCCCTCTTTCTGATATGATCAGCCCATTGGAGGTACCGGCGTTGGTCTTGCCGGATCAAATACGCTCTTGGCGTCAAAAAGATCCTCCAGAAGTTCCGGATTATAGTACATGCGGTATCCGTCCAGATTTCTTCTCCCCTGGCGGAAATACCGGTCACGTATCTGTACAAAATATTTTGTTGAATCTACATTACAGTAATAATCATATCCTACGCTCTTGAGATATTCAAACTTGTCTCCTGAGTAATCTTCCTGTTCTGTAAGATCCGTTCCGAAAGCAAAGATAATAATATCTGTACCTCCGATCAGGGGATCTACGTTTTCCTGGAACTTCTGTGTGTCTGCCTGAAGCTGTTCCAGCGAGATTTGCCCTACATTCTGATGTCCCCAGGTATGACTGGCAAAAAGCCATCCTTCTGCTTTCATGGCATCTGCTACTTTCTTCGCTTCTGCACGTTCTGTTTCAATATTGAAATCCGGGTGGTTGTTCAGCCATTCTACTTTATTCTCGTCCAGATCTGCAGGTCTTGTCTCATAACTGCTGTCTGTCCTGTACCCCAGGATTCCATTATAACCGGTCAGCGCCACAATCCCCTTGGCTCCTCTGTAGGAAAAATCCGGATGTGCCTCTACAAACCGGTCAATCAGCGGAACCATATCATAATCTCCTACAGATACTGTTCCGTCATCCTCAATATATTCATTACGAACTTTACCCTCATCATCTACCACCAATTTGGACGCAAATCCGTCCCCATCCATATAGTGGTAATAACAAACATCATCCTGAGACAGTACAAAGGGGATCTTACCCGGAGGAAGAAGGATCTCTCCCGGCGTGATATTACCCTGGTCATCTGCTTTCGCCATATCTTTAATGCTGACCATTACATAACCTTCGTCATACATTGTCTGTGTGATCTTGTTAAACTCATCAATAGTGGTCATTACCTGATTATAATCGGCTTCTTTGTAATCACCGTCAAAAGCCTTGGACGTATCCTTGATGAGAATATGATAAAATACATGCGTCACTTCTTCCAATGGCCAGGAAGTACATGTAGCCTTGGTAGCCTCGTAATCCTTTACTGCTTTCTGCATCTTATCGCTGGATGAATAAGAACTGTCCCCTTTCAGAAGCTCGATGGCACCGTCATAATCGTACTGTGCTGCCTTAAGCGCTGCCTCAGCCAGTACATCCGCCCCCTTGGACTGTGTCTCTTTTGTTTCTTCGGTCTCACCGGTACCGGTTCCCTCTGGATTCTTATTATCTGCTGTAGTCTTTTGGGCAGAATCGTTGTTTCTGCTGCTGATAAAACCTGTGATTCCTCTGATCCCACCTGCAATCACTGCCACTGAAACCACTGCCGCTCCAGCCAGGATCATAAGCTTCTTTCTTCGTTCACGCTTTCTCTGAAGAAGACGTCGTCTCCGTCTTGCTTCTCTGCGACGTTCCCACTCTTCATCTGTTTCTGCAGCAGATGCTGCCGGACGTGGTGACGTATATCTCTTGTTGGTATTTTCTGTATTTTTTTTATTTTTACTGTCTCTGATGTTCCTCTCCATACTAACTCCCTGTTTCTTTTATTCTGTAATCCTAAGTATACCCACATCACACTTATTATAACTGTTTGCCTGATTTAATTCCACTATTTTGCTCAGGTAAATTCTTAAATTTTCTTGCCTCTGCGTTTTATAAATTTATTTGCCTTTTCCTCAAATTAATGATAGAATATATTTCGCATAATAAACACATATTGAGGAGGGTATCTATGAGTACACTTACCATCGTCCTTCTTGTTATTCTGGTGATTTTGATCGCAGCTCTGATTGCTCTTTATTTCTTCGGAAAAAAGGCTCAGAAGAAACAGGAAGAACAGCAGGCCCAGATTGATGCTGCAAAACAAACGGTTTCCATGCTGATTATCGATAAGAAACGACTTCCCCTGAAAGAATCCGGTCTTCCGCAGATGGTTATTGATCAGGCGCCTAAGCTTATGCGTCGTTCCAAACTTCCTATCGTTAAAGCCAAGATCGGTCCTAAGATTTCTATCCTGATCGCAGACGAAAAGATCTTTGATCTGATCCCTGTAAAAAAAGAAGTCAAAGCCGAAGTCAGCGGTCTCTACATCGTTGGTGTAAAGGGAATCCGTGGTTCTCTGGAAGCACCTGCACCAAAGAAAAAAGGATTTTTCAAAAGATTACGCAACAAATAAAAACACCGGGAGAGCATATCTCAATGCTTTCCCGGATTTTTTGTGCTCTTATCAGAAGTTCATGCAGATTCAGACTTCCTGATCTTGTTATTATATTCTGAATTCACCAGAAGCTTTAGACTGGGCACTGACTGTAAGATAACAGTCTGCCACATATTCTTCATTCATTTCCAGTGCATAATCCACCTTCATGTCGATTCCGTTTTCGCTTTCCTCGATCATTACACCAGTTGCGGCGATTCCCATTTCTACAGTTCCATAAGGGGTAGAATAATAAGTCATGTTTTTCTTTCCCCTTTCAAAAACCATATGTACATTCACAAGCCCTTTTTTTCGTACTTCTACTGCTTTTGAAGAAATTTTGATGTAATTCACAGTAGGCTCTGCGGAAGTTTCATCCATCAGTTCTTCATAGCGAAGATAGTGACTGCCGTTTTTGAAATAATACTGTCCGGGAACAACCAGCTCTATCGGTTCCTGTTCATCTGTGGGCTCCATCATCTGAAGACCTCTTATATGTATCAGAACATTTTTATCCATGGTTTTATCTCTCCTAATATTTCTCAATATCTATTTTCTGAGTCATTGACACATCATAAGGCAAAATGGAATTGGCAAAATCTTTAAACTCCTCTGCCAGATCGCTGACATAAAAGCGATAGGGAAACTCTTCCTGACCGGTTCCATCGCTGAGAAGATTCATTTCTCCCAGAACTTCCCGAAGCTGCAGAGCTGTCTCATAAGCCGGATTTACCAGGCATACACTCTCACCCATCACTTCTCTGATGGTAGACCGGATCAATGGATAATGAGTACATCCAAGGATCAGTGTGTCAATATTTTTCTCTTTCAGTTCTTCCAGATATCTGGTCGCCACATTTACAGTGACTGGATCATGAAGCCAGCCTTCTTCTACCAGAGGTACAAACAGGGGGCATGCCTTGCCGATCACTGTAATCTCCGGGTCCAGCTGCTTCAAATAGGAGGCATGGATGCCACTTCCTACAGTTCCCCGGGTACCAATAACTCCCACCCTTTTGTTCACTGTTTTCTGTGCAGCCACTCTGGCTCCTGCCTCGATCACTCCAAGTACAGGAATATCCTGCTCTGCTGCAACTGCATCAAGAGCAAATGCACTGGCCGTATTACATGCGATCACCACCGCCTTCACCTGCTGCTCCCGAAGAAAACGAGTGATCTGTCTGGAAAACCGGATAATGGTTTCCTTTGATTTGTTTCCGTAAGGGACTCTGGCTGTATCCCCAAAATACACAATCTTCTCTGATGGAAGATTACGCATGATCTCCCTGGCTACAGTCAGACCACCTACACCGGAATCGAACACACCAATCGGTGCATTTTTATCTATTTTCATATTATTTCTCCAGTTCTTTCTGATTACTGTCTGCTTTATATATAAGACAGCATTTTCAGTTACTGTCTGCGATCTTCACAGCAACTTTTGTTCCTACATCTTATCACCTATCCAGCACTTTCGCAAGCCAGAAGGAAATCTTTGGTCTTTCATATTTTTCCGGCTGTTTTTCCTCGGATCTGTTTCCCTCAAAACAAAATTCAGGATAAAGGGTTCCCCACCATCCATACACCATGGTTTTCTGCATATTTACAGGGCTGCCGGACAAAAAAACTGCCAGTACCCCTGCAAATATCGAAAGTTTCAGGCGGGTTTCAGTGTTTCTTATTTTGTTCTGTATTTTATTTAACATATAGTGCTGTACTCCTTTATATAATGTCAGGGACCACAGTCCCATCTGGAGTATGCCCTTCTGTGTTCTGTTTATTCATTTTATAAAAACATTATCATTCACGTTAAACTATAAAACCTGAAGCTCCTCTCCTTCCAGCAAAATCCGGGGAAATTCCGGCAGGGTGCTGTCTTTGTACCACTGATAATAGGCCTGCCGAAGGGTAACGCCTTCTTTTTTGTCTTCTGGCAAACGATTTTCCAGAAGTCCTTTCAGGTATTCTCCTGCTGTAGTGCCTCCATTGTTCCAGTTCAGAATTTTTTCCGGATCTTCCGTTCGGAAAAGATAACTATTCTCTCCTGCCAGAGGCTCTTTTTTTATATAAGAAAGAAATTCTTTCCATTTTTCTCCCTGAAGAATCTCGTCACTGAGCAGAATCACCTGCAGATGTCCGATATCCAGATATTTTTCCTGAGACCGGTTATAGTTTGTTTCAATCTCATGAAAATCTTTTCCTGCTATAGTCAGTACGGAAGCTGATTTTTCTTCTTCTGGTTTTCCCTGCCCTGTTGCCTGTGGAAGATCCGGCATTCCATAACTTAAGCGAAATTCTCCGTTACTTTCCTGTATTCCCATTGCCAGCGGATACATTCTTTTTTCAGGTTCAATAGCTGCACAGCCGCTGAACAAAAGGCAAAGAAAAAGTATCCCTGCCACCGCCTGCTTCCTGCGGAATTTTTTTCCTTTTCCTGCCAGCATTCCCAGCTGGATCAGAAGCACTCCCGGCACAAAAACATACTCCAGATACTGTAGATAAATCTCACTGATATCTGTGAGGGCAAGTATATAAATAACCACAGTCATCCAGTATCTGCCTGTTCCCAGATGGGTCCTGCCTATGATCTCATGACCATAATGCAAAAGACTTCCTACTGCAAATAGAATTCCATACAGCAGAAATCCCAACCACAGAATATCGAATCTTGCCAGTACATTTCCCGGCAGATCCGCACCTGCCATCAAAGGCAGAATGGGCCAGGCTTCCTCCTTTACTCTCTCCCATCCCAGAACTGATGGAAGAAGTAGTGTCATCCCCATAAGAATACCTGTTACCGTCAAAATCCCCAAAACTACCGTTCTGCCGGCGCTTCCTCTTTTTTCCACCTGTTTTCCCACAAAAGGCAGCATACTGATTCCGCAAAATCCGCATAAGATAACATACGTCTGTCTCAGGATCTCCCGGACAGAAACAGAAGCCTCTCCCTCCTGAAACATTTCTCTGAAATATTCCATTTTACTCTGCCCCAGAGACAATCCCATCATAAACAGTATTCCCCAGAGAAGAATTCCTCCGGAAACTTCTGCCATACGTCCTCTTCTCTGCATTCCCTTATACGTTCCCGGACCGCAGACCAGCACTGCCAGCAAAAGCAGCCACCGGACTGAAATTCCGGAAAGCAGCCATACAGGGAGTATTTCTCCCAGAATATGCAGCAAAAATCCTCCTGTCAGTAAAATATAGCCAAGAAAAAAGATTCCCACAATTCTTCCCGGAACCTGTCCTATAATCCGTACAGTATCTGTATAACATGGAGAAACTCTCATAAGAAGAAAAACATAAACACACAGCAATGCTGCTGCAATTCCTGCTGCAAGAACTCCGTTCCTTCCGCTGATTCTGCCTGTCAGCGTCAAAAGCAGCGGTGACATAAGCGCAAGGATCATCTGTCTGTAAAGCTGTCTGTGAGAAATTCTGTTGTTCTCCGCATATTTCATCAGTGTCTCTCCTCCCCTGTTTTTCTCAGTCTGCATTTCTGTTCTTTTCTGGTATAAACAGGTCGCTGCCATCGCTTATGGAAAGGAATCCGTAAGATTCCGTCACCAGATTCCCGTACAGGCTCTTTTTTTACAAAGGGAATCAGATAAGGCATGCCAAAACTGAGAAGTCCGGAAAGGTGTGACAGGGTCAGATAAATTCCTGCCACCAGTCCAAAAATACCCAGATATCCTCCCAGCAACAAAAACATGTACTTCAGAAGCCGGAATGCAGAAGCAAATTCTTCATTTGGCAGTGCCATGGAGCCAAGAGCTGTGATCGCCACGATCATCACCACAATGGGGCTCACCAGATTAGCACTGACTGCTGCCTGACCAATGATCAGACCACCTACAATCCCGATGGCATTTCCCATGGTTCCCGGTACCCGCACCCCTGCTTCCCGGATCAGTTCAAAAGCCAGTTCCAGAAAAATCAGTTCTGCTACACTGGAAAAAGGAACCCCTTCTCTTGCCTCTGCAAAAGACAGGATCAGATTGGCTGGCAGTACCTGTGTATGAAAACGTAT
>OLRG01001786.1_pt1 | contig 16543 bp, 13 predicted proteins | sample 1672331 | NCBI WGS metagenome assembly OLRG01 (sample SAMEA3136672, study PRJEB25190) | human gut metagenome
ACGATCATGCCATACATATCACCGTTTTCCAGATACTTGGCGATAAAATCCGCCTTGCCGGTCATCTGCTGTCCCATAGAGTAGTTGCCCAGCACAATGAAGCTGGTCAGCGTAGAGCCCACGCCGAACACATAGCCGCCCAGAATCGTCTGGCGTACTGTTCTGCCACGGGAGATGCTGCCAATAAAAAACGGCGCAGCCACACACCACACCATCCAGTAGGCCCAGTAATAAATCGTCCAGTTCTGGGGGAAGTTGGAAGTGCGCAGCGGGTCGGTAAAGGTGGAAAGATCGATAAAATTCTGCATCATCCGTCCCAGTGAGGAGAAACCGGTTTCGATAATATACCGAGTCTCGCCGCCAAACAGGAGGACAAAGGCAAGCAACCCAAAGAAAAGATAGATGCAGACATTGGCCAATTTGCTGATACCCTTGAAGCCATGCAGCAAAGAGTAGGTATACACGGCGCAAGTGATCAACAGGATGATAATATTGATGACCGTGCGACTGACAGCAACATGGAATAGCTCTCCGATGATGGTTGCCATCAGCGGTGTTGCTACGCTGAAAGTAGTGGCTGTCCCCGCCAGCAAAGCGAACACCGCCAGCAGATCAATGATGCGACCTGCCCAGCCATCGGTGTGCTTACCCAGAATCGGGCGACAGGCTTCAGAGTATTTCTGGCGAGTTCTCTTTCTCACATGCAGCATAAAGCCGAATGCCACCGCCAGCACCAGATAGAAGCCCCACGGGATAAAGCTCCAATGGAACAAGGGATACACCCCTGCCCAGTCCTGAATGCTGCCCATCTCTGCCAGATGGGGGTCGGTTGCATACAGCACCCATTCCGAAAAAGAGTAAAACAGGATATCCGCAGCAAGACCGCAAGTAAACATCATGGAGCCCCATGCAAAGAAGGAATACTGAGGCTTTTCGTTGGGTTCACCCAAAACAATGTCCCCGTACTTCGAACACGCAATGTACAGTGACAGGATAAAAATACCCAGTCCGATCACCAGATAATAGGTACCAAAGGTATCTCCGAAAAAGAACCGGATCTGGCTCAGCACGGCATTGGACTGTTCCGGTGCAAAGAAGAACAGAATACACAGGGCAATGATAATGGTCAGTGGGAGCAGCGTTATCATCCAATCAATTTTCCCACGCTCTCTATTTTTGTTCATTCATGCTTCCCCCTCGTATTTTTTGTAGCTGGAATCCAAGGCAAGCAACTCACTAAAGTTGTCCACCTCAATAATATCGCCCTGATTCATCGGACGAACTCCCAGCCGATATTCTTCCGGATAGCAGAACAGTGCCACATCATCCCAGTAGATATCCGTATTTTTCTTCCGGCAGTATTCCTCTTCCAAATGCCCCCGGAGACGGCGTCCATCAGCCTCAGACCAGAAGGATACACTGTGGAGCTCCCAGCCATGATCGCCGCCGGTCCTGCTGCATTTGGTCACGATCCCATCGTTCAGGGTCAGCAGCCATTCTTCCGTGGGGCCTTCCCGCCAGACGCAGCAGTATCCGGAACGCTCAAATTCCGGTGTCAGGATCTTCGGATCCCGCACGAGCTGATCTCCGTCCAGAATAATCGCATCTTCCAGATGCTCCCGGGCATAGTACAGGGAGGATATGTTGTTGCATGTGAGGTAGTCCGGATTTTCAATCAGCGTCAGCCCCGGGTTTTCCTCCGGGAGTCCCGCAAACGCCTCTTTCAAATGTCCCACCACCACATAGATCTCCCAGATTCCATTTTCATGGAGTGCCAAGAGAATGGTATCGATCATACGCTTTCCCCTGACCCGCACCAGCGGCTTGGGGGTCGTATTTGTAACGGGCCTCATACGGTTGCCCAGTCCGGCAGCCATAATGACAGCTCTCTTCGCCCGATTCAAGCTTTATTTCCCTCCATTGCGTTTCTTCATCAATTCCTGAAACAGTGCGGAATACTCCGAAGCATAGCGATACTGCATCAGCGCATAACCGCCGAAGTCCACGCCCAGTTCCTTTTTATACTCGCACCAGTTGCTCCAGAGGAGCCCGCCCAGCGCCACATAGCAGTAGATTTTCAGTCTGGTATCCGCATCACAGCCCTCTGTAAAATACCAGTCGATGAGCTGATCGATCATCTTCCGCTCATAACCGGCATAGATGGCAAACATCGCAATGTCCAGATGGGGATCATTCATCCCCGCATACTCCCAGTCGATAAGATGCAGGCTCTCCTGCCCGTTTTCCTTCACAAACAGGAAGTTATCCGGCACCGCATCCACATGCGTCAGAACATACTGCCGATCCAGTGAATTCAGGAATGGCCGCATGGCCAGACACCGGAGCCGCACCTCATCATAATCCGAATAGACAGACTTTCCCATAAGGCTCTCATAGAAGTCAATCTCCCGGTAGACGTCAAAGGCATGGGGTACCTTCAGCGCCTTGCCGTGGAACTGCCGCAGCAGCTTCATGCACGCCTGCACCTCTTCCGGATTCTGCGGGTCGCAGTTCCGTGTCTCAGTCCAGTATTTTGCCAGCTTATAGCCGGTATCCGGGCTGATAGCCACCACATGATCCGAGATGGTGTCTCCGGACAGTGCCTGATAGTTCTCCGCTTCCTGCCGTCGGTTGATAAGCTTGTCCGTCCCCTCTCCCGGTACCCGCAGGATATAAGATGTACCATTGCAGGAAAAGCGGAAGGACCGGTTGGTCATGCCGGCAGATGTGGGCTGCACATCCCGAATCTGCTCTTTTCGAATGCCCAGCGCCTCTTCAATAAAAGCAACAGCCGCATCGGTCAGCAGTCTTTTCTCTTGACAAGCTTCCATATGCATCAGGACTTCTTGTCGTCCATGGGATCGACTTCTTCCATGGGATCAAACTCGCCGCCCAGCTCTTCTTTATTCTCCGCAGCAGAGGTATCCTTTTTCTTACCGAGGTTCTGGAAAAACAGCTTGATCTTCCGCCGGAAAATCGCCAGTGCCGCGCCGCCTGCAATGAACAGGCCTGCGATCATGGACACCACATAGGTCACGGTGCCGGGATCCAGATAGGCAAAGGCAGGTGCACTGAGCAGCAGTGCGGTAAAGAATCCAAAGTAGCTATAGCTCAGCAGTTTTTTTGCATTTTTCATGATTGATGTTCCTCCTAATATAAATTCAGTTTGATCAGTGGATGTTCTCAGCGCTTCTTGCCCTCCAGCCGACGGACAATATAGCGTCCGGCAGCCTCTGCACCGTGGCCGAGATTATAGATTTCCTTTTCCTTCACCGCCTGAATGGTCTCACGGAATTCCTCCGGGCGGGACAGCAGATCCATGGCCATATCGCCAGCCTTCTGGAGTTCATCCAGCCCCAGTTCACCGCCCAGCTGACCGCGGATCCGAATATCAAAGGGCACCACATCGATCTTATCATACTCAGGGTTCATGATCTTCATGGGCGTATTGATATAGAGCACCGGCTTCAGGGTAGACAGCGCAAATTCAAAGCCAACATTAGACCAGTCCGTCACCAGCAGGTCGGCGCTGTATACGGTATCCGTAGAGCTGAAATCCGTCTGAATGACAAAGTCCTCTCCCAGCTTATCCTTGTAGCGAGCCTCAAGGCCCTCGATCTTCTCCCCGTAGAGACGAACATACTGAGGATGGGGCCGGATAATTAGCCGAACTCCAGGGCGCAGGAACTGCTCGATAAGCGTGTCAATGCAGGAGTCCATGATGTTATCCTTCTGCCAAGAGGGTGCCACCAGAATGGTCTTCTTCTCATGGGGCACCTTGGGAGTATTCTCCCACGCCTCTGTCATCTCATCCAGCAGGCCATAGCCCACCTTGACCAGACGGCGGGGCTTTAAGTTGTACAGCTTTTCAATGGCCCGGGCCTCTTCCACCTGATGCGGTCCTACCGCAAACAGGGTGTCATAGTGATCCAGCGCATGGGTACGCAGGGTCATATTGTCGCTGCTGACGCCATGGTCGGTGTAGATATATTCAATATCCTTCCGTACAAGGCTGCGCTTGATATGGTAGGTTTCAAGATCCGGCATGGTCATAATCACCATGTCCGCATCCATCTTCATCATCAGTGTGATGAGCTTCATCTCACCGATGTAATAGGGCTTGATCCGGGGCTCATTCAGCTGGAAGATTGCGTCCTTGGGATCAGAGGTGATGTAGTGGATCACAAGGTCCGAGTTTTTCAGCACATAATCGATCATGCCGGCAAAATACTTATAGAAGCCGCTGCCCTCGCTGTAGAATACCAGCTGCTTTTTCTCCTTGTCGGACAGGAACCGATGATAATCTTCTTTTTCCTGCTTCTTGTAGGGCTCCAGCTCTTTCTTTTTCTGAGCATCCTTTGCCTTGAGCTCTTCCAGCTCCTTTTTGCTCTCCTCCAGTGCCTCATAGTCGATGTACTTGGAGGGCTTATAGAGGAAGTTCATAAAGTAGAGGTTCGCAATGGCAAAGAGGTTGCTGGCGATCCAGTAGACGCCAACGCCCGCAGGCACCAGATAGGTGAAATAGGTGGAGAAGGCCACCGTGAAGATGGTCACGCCCCACCGGCTCAGGAAGCCCTGCTCCTTCTGGAGCACGTTGTCCCGGTTCTGTGCCCAGCACAGCAGGAAGGTAGAACCGCAGGACAGCAGCGGGACAATGGTAATTAGTGAAATGGGCCAAACCGGAGGCACCTGAGAAAGATTGATTCCCAGAAATACCGTATTAATGCTCTGAGCCGCAGAAATAATCGCCGATACATCTACTCCGGGCAAAGAAGCTGCCAACCCCATAAAGTAATCAAAATTGGCAGGATCCCGCATGGCCTCGATGACCTTCAGCTGTGCGCCGCTGCCCAGCTCGCTGACCCCCAGCAGCTGTGCCGTAGCCGCCACAAAGGTCTTGCAGGTGGCAGCATCCACCCGCAGCAGGTGCTGCATGGGGTTGTAGATCACGTTGATGAGGCCCAGCACCAGAATGATCTGGATGATCATGGGCACCATCCCCAGCATGGGGCTGTACTTTTCCCGCTTATACAGCGCAATGGTCTCATCCGAAATGGTATCCTTATCGCCATAGTGCTGTGCAGTAATACGATTGATCTCCGGCTGAAGCCGGATCATTTTAATGGAGTTCTTCTGCACCACCACGGACAGCGGCAGCAGAATGATCTTACTCAGCAGGGTAAACAGCAAAATCGCTATGCCGTAGCTCCCCACCAGCCGATAGCACAGCCACATAAGCCATCCCAAAGGCGTTCCAATAAAGGTGTTGATGAGTGACATGAATCATTTTCCTCGTTTCTGGCTATTTTATCTTTTCGGCATTCACCGTTTTCAACGTTGTTCTCATGGCTGATGTCCAGTCTTTGGCGGCTTCTTGCCTCCGCCATGGCCTTTTCCCGGTCTATCCCCATGCTTTGGCGCAGGCTTTTCCCGCTTGTGTGGCTTCGGCATTGCGGATTCCGTGGGCTCCGGCCGTGCATCCGGATTCGGTCTGGCATTAAAATAATCCGGCAGCACATAGTCCTCAGCAGGCGCAACCTCAGGCATATCAAGCCCAAAGACCTGATTGATCACCGTCCGCTCGGCATTGATGCCCGTCATGCCCTCCACTGCAATCTGCTGCTCCGGCACATAGACGGCCAACAGCGCATTCTGCATCACAGGGGTTTCCTTTTCTGAATCGAACCGTGGTCCGCCGAACTGCTCTACCATGTGAAGCGGAACCCGGGCCCCATGATCCGACAGCAGCAGGATCACCGCACCGGGATCCTTCTTTTGAATATCATCCACCGTTGTAAGGATCACGGAATTGATGTACTGAAGCTGCTGGGGATACAGGCTTTCGTCCTTCCAGTACCAGTACATGCCCTTGTCCTCCTGCACACTGCCATCGGCATGAAACACAAATGGCGCATGGGGGCACTGGATATAGCTCACCGTCAGGGTCGGGCCGTTGGTTGCATCCGCACAGCTTTTCAGGGCACTCAGCGCATTTTTTACCGGGCCGACATAGTTATCCCGATAATTCAGAAAGATGTGCAGCTCGATTTTTTCCCGAATGGGACGGACCTGATAAAATATACTGTTTTGCAGCAGGTAAGTAGAAATCGACGCCTCGTGCTGTCCGCTGGTGAGCTCTTTCCCCGGAAAGCGGAGGTAGTTCCAGTGATTGACCAGATTTACCTGATATCCGTTTCCCCGGAACAGCCGCACCAGAGATGGGTTCTGCAAATACTGGCGTCGAGCCTCTGTGGGCATATCGTCATCTACCACATAGTCCATATTCAGGAGGTTGGGGATGATGGTGTCCGTCCAGCAGGATTCGGTATTCCGGCTGGTGCGGGATACCGAGAACCCCCGCTCCGTCAGCGCCTGATCAAATTCCCTGTTGTCGTATTGGAAATACGTTTGAAGATTTTCTTCTCCGCCGTACTCGTCAAACAGCAGATAATAGACGTCTCTCTTTTCCCCTTTGAACTCCGGCACCTGCGTTTCCGGCCCGGGTTCATGCATCTGCCGCTCATAAAAGGCCACAGAAAGGAGCTTGGGCACCGCATTGATGCCGCTGATCATCAGCAGGACACCGAAGGTCAGCGCCATGATCCCACAGCCAGCCGTTAAATTGGGCTTCTTCCAAAGCAGCAGCGCCGTCAGCAACAGGAATACCGCAGCCAGCACAGCCAGCTGATAGCGGTCTCGGAACCATGGTAGCGCCGTTTTCAATGCCTCAGACACCATGGTAAAGTTGATCACCACCAGCATCAAAAGCCCGGTCATAAACGCCGCTCTGCTCATATTGCGGAATACCAAGCCGCACACGCCGAGGATCCCCGTCGCCGATGCAAGGAAGATGCAGAAAAACGGAAGAATATCTCTCAGTTCGGCCTCACCGGCGTTCTGACTGTATAAGAAAATACAGGGGTACAAGCAGACCAGCACCAGCGCCAGCAACCCTGCAGCCCACGCCTTTCCATGGATTTTAATATGTTTCAAACGATTCGTCCTCCCAAGGCATTTGCTGCATTTGCTTTTCTGCGCTCGCCCCGGAGTCCAAGCACGTCCACAGCCCTTCCCGCCGGTAAGTTTCGCAAAGTTTATTCTATCATAAATTCCTTATTTTGCAATCCCATTTTTCACAAATTACACACAAAGTGCTGCAATCTCCACGAAAACAAATCTTATAAACTCAACATATCAGCCAAATTCGCCAAGAAATGGCCGAAGAACGTAAAATTCTCCGGCCACTTTTTACGATTCCTTTATTTCCTGGTCATCCCAGCAGTGCCGCCCCAGCCAAAAGCAGCGCACACAGCACCGTCAATGTTGCCAGTAGTTTCCACACAAACTTCAGCCATACGCCATAGGAGATTCGGCCAATGGCCAGCGCCCCCATAACCACGGCCGAGGTAGGCGTGATCAGGTTCACCAGCCCCGATGCCGACTGGTAGGCTGTGATCAGCAGCGCCCGGCTGACGCCGGTCATCTCCGCCAGCGGCGCCATGATGGGCATGGACAGGGTTGCCAGTCCCGAGGAAGAAGGGATCAGGAAGGAGAGGATCAGGAAGATAACAAAGGAAAGCAGAATAAAAGATACGCCTCCGGCCCCGGTCAGGGCCTGCTCTCCCCAGTAGAGGATGGTATCTGTGATCTTCCCCTGATTCATGATCACCGTAATGCCTCTGGATATGCCAATAATAAATGCGACACCCAGAAGATCCGCCGCACCGGACACAAAGCCCCCCACGATCTCCTTCTCTCCAATTCCGCACAGCATGCCCGTCAGCACTGCCGCCACCCAAAACAGGGCCGACAGCTCCGGGAACCACCATCCCAGCGTAGGGATCGCCGTCAGCCCCATTTCCTGAAACGGAATAACACCATAAATCATCACCAGGAAAGTACCGCCAAAGAGCCAAAGCGCCAGCTTTTGTGTTCCGGTGAGCTTTGTCTCCGTCTGGTTTTTCAACGCAAAGTGCCGGAGATTCTCCTCCCGCTGTGCCGAAACCAGACTGCGCCCGGGGTCATTCTTCACCCGCTGTCCATAGTAGAGCACATACCCGATGGCCATGGCAAGCCCCAGAAGCAGGATCAGCAGCCGCAGGCCAATTCCCTGTCCCATACCGGTCCCCGCAAATCCTGCGGCAATTCCCGTTGCAAAGGGATTTACCGTGGAGCCAAGCACCCCTGCTCCCGCCCCCAGCAGGATCACGCTGACCGCCGTAACGGTATCATACCCCGCTGCGATCATCACCGGCAGCAGCAGCGGATAAAAGGCAATGGTCTCCTCCGCCATGCCAAAGGTGGTGCCGCCCAGTGCAAACGCACACATGAGGATTGGGATCAGGATGCCGCCCCGGCTGCCCAAGCGTCCCACAATGGCGGCAATGCCCGCATCCACGGCTCCGGTCTTCCCCATAACCCCAAGGAATCCGCCCACCATCAGGATAAATACCGCTACTTCAATGGCTTCATAAAATCCCTCCAGTGGTGCCCGTGTCACCGCCCAGATGCTCTGTCCGCTGCGGCTCACCTGCGTATAGCTGCCCGCAATGGGCGCGCCATCGGGCAGATAGCTGTACTGCCCCGCCGGAAGGATCCATGTGAGCACCGCCACGATCAGGATCAGCAGAATCAAAATCGTCTCCGCACTGGGCATTTTTACTTTCCGCAATCAGATCCCACCCATCACTGTTGTTCCACAGCGGCCTTCCAGCGCATCCAGGCCCCGGTCAAGGGAGGTGATAATGGCCCTGCCGCCGGGATTCTGCTGAACAAATTCCATGGCCGCCTGCACCTTCGGCAGCATGGAGCCCGCTGCAAAGTGTCCTTCTTTGCAGTACTGCTCCATTTCCGCCAGCGAAACGGTTCCCAGCTTTTTCTCGTCCGGCTGACGGAACCGGATGGACACCGCATCCACTTCTGTGAGGATCAGCAGCACATCCGCCTGCATCTCCACCGCCAGAAGCCTCGCCGCCAGATCTTTGTCAATGACCGCAGGTACTCCGTGCAGGCTGCCGTCCCCGGTCTTTACCACCGGGATTCCACCGCCGCCGCAGGCCACCGCAACGGTGGTATCCCACAGGGTCTTCAGGGTGCCGATCTCCACGATCCGCTGCGGTCTGGGCGACGCTACCACCCGGCGCCAGCCCCGGCCCGCATCCTCTTTCATGGCGTAGCCCTTTTCCTGTCCGATCCGTTTTGCCTCCTCCGCACTGTAGAAGGGGCCGATGGGCTTTGTTGGGTTCTGGAAGGCAGGGTCCTTCTCATCCACCACCATCTGCGTCACCACGGTGACCACCGGGATGTCCCGGCCCCGCCGCACCAGCTCTGCCCGAAGCTTTTGCTGTAAGTGATATCCGATATATCCCTGACTCATGGCGTCACATACATCAAAGGGCATAACCGGTGTCTGCTCCGCCGCTGCTTCCGAGGCCAAAATAATCCGTCCCACCTGCGGGCCGTTCCCATGCACCACTGCCATCTCATAGCCGCCGCAGCTGATATCCGCCAGTATTTTTGCCGTCCGCTCTACCACCACGGCCTGAGATTCCGCAGTGGGCGGCAGATTTTTATCCTCCAGCGCATTGCCGCCCAGCGCCACTACGATCCTCGTTGGCCGGCTCATAGGGTCGCCACCAGAATCGCCTTGATGGCGTGCATGCGGTTTTCCGCCTGATCGAACACCACCGAGCGTGTGCTGCGGAACACATCGTCCGTGACCTCCCGAATGTCTACGCCTTTGGCCATCCAATCTCTTGCCAATGCTGTGCCCGCATCATGGAACGCCGGCAGACAGTGCATGAAAATCACCCTTGGATTGTGGGTATCCGCCAGCAGCTTTTGATCCACCCGATAGGGGGTCAGCAGCTGCGTACGGGCAGGGATCTTGTCCTCTTCTCCCATGGACGCCCAAATGTCCGAATACACTGCGTCCGCACCATGAAGCGCCTCCCTGTCCGTGGTCAGAATGATATTGGCCCCAGAGCGTTCCGCCTCCCGGCGCACCCGCTCCATGACACCGGCATCTACGCCGTCAATGAGCTCCTTGGGGCCATAGCCTACGAAGTCTACCCCCAGCTTACAGCAGCCGAACATCAGCGCATAGCACATATTGTTCCGCACATCCCCCACAAACACCAGCTTCTGCTGAGAAAGCGGCTTTGCCACATGCTCCTCCAAGGTCATAAAATCCGCAATGATCTGGGTGGGGTGGTCATCGTCCGTCAGGCCGTTATAAACCGGCACCCCGCTGAACTCCGCCAGCGTTTCCACCACACGCTGGTCATAGCCCCGGTACTCGATCCCATCGAAGAACCGTCCCAAGACCTTTGCGGTATCCTCCATGGATTCCTTCTTTCCCATCTGGGAGCTTCCCGGTTCCAAAAACGTCACATTGCCGCCCTCGTCATGGACTGCCACCTCAAATGCACAGCGGGTACGGGTAGAGGTCTTCTCAAACAGCAGCGCAATGTTCTTTCCCCGGAGGCTTTCTCCGGGAATACCGCTGCGCTTTTTGGCTTTCAGGCTGTACCCCAGATCCAGAAGATAGCGGATCTCTCCGGGAGTAAAGTCCATCAATGTTAAAAATGATCTGCCTTTCAAATTAACGGGCATTGCAGTTTCCTCCTGTATACTTCTTATAATGTGTCTCTTACCAGCGGCATAGTCATGCATCGAGGGCCGCCTCGGCCTCTGGCCAGTTCCGAGCTGGGAATGGTAAGCACCTCTACCCCATGCTCCTGTAGCAGCTCATTGGTCACATGGTTCCGGTCGTAGGCAATAACACGCCCCGGCCCAATGGCAAAGGTGTTGGAGCCATCGTTCCACTGCTCTCTGGCCGCATCGATCACACTGCCGCCTCCGCATGGGATCAGCGTCACTCTGGAAAGGCCCAGATGATCCATAAGAATATGGTCAAGGCTGGCCCGCTCCTGCCGGATGCTCAGATGCTCGCCGCCCTGTTCCAGCACAAATACTTCCATATCCCCCTGAATATTGGGATGCACCGTAAACTTATCCCGGTCCACCATGGTAAACACGGTATCCAGATGCATAAAGCTGCGGCTCTTGGGGATATCAATGGCAAGGATCTGGGAAAAGCCCAGCTCCAGCAGATTCTTCGCCAGGATCTCAATGGCAAAGGGTTCCGTTCGCTGAGAAATCCCCACTGCCACCGTATCCCGGTTCAGCACCAGAATGTCGCCGCCCTCCAGACTGGGCTCCATTTCCCGGCTGTATACCTTCCGCACATTTTTATACACGGGGTGATACCGGAAAATATAGTCTCCGAAGAGAGTCTCCCGGTTGCGGGTCTGGCTGTACATCCGATGCAGGGATACGCCGGAGCCGATACAGGCAAAGGGATCCCGGGTAAAATAGAGGTTGGGCATGGGATCGATCACAAAGGGGTAATCCCCCTCCAGATAATCAGTAAGATTCTTTTTCCCATAGCCGAAAATCTCCGACTTGCGGACTCCCGCCATCATTTTCAGCACCATGTTTTTGGTGCTGAAATTCATGAAATATTCTTCCATTCTGGCAATCCGCTTTTCGCCTCGGATCCCGGCATCCAGAAGGTACTCCTTTACAAACTGCCGCCGGATCCCTTCATCGGTCAGGGCCTCTGCCGTCAGATCCTCCAGATACACCACCTCTACTCCCTGCTCCCCCAACAGCTGGGCAAACCGGTCATGCTCCTGACGAGCAAGGCGCAGATATGGAATATCGTCAAACAGCAGCCGGTCCAGATGCTCCGGCATCAGGTTCAGCAGCTCTTCTCCCGGTCGATGCAGCAAAACCCGCCGCAAAGGGGCGATCTCCGACCAGATGTTGATTGCTTCATACAAGACGCTCACTCCTTTTGTAGATTCTTTGAGCAGTATGTCCCCGGAAGGGAAAAACATGCATAGACAAAAAAAGACGCACTGCACATTGCAGTACGTCAAATAAATGGGGGAAGAACCGGCTGGGGAGGGGGTATAAAACCAAGGCATGGTTTTGAATCCAGCCGGTTCTTCATGTGGCACAGCGTAACGCTGGCTTTTTAGGAGAATGGCGGTTCCTCTAAAGCTACCTGACAGTAGAGGATTTCCGATTGCATGGTTAGTATACCCCATTATGTTCGATTTGTAAAGTATTTTGTTCGTTTTTTGCTGTTTTTTCTGATTTTTATGAGATTGGCACAAAAATATATTTCGTTCTTATTGCACTTTGAAACAAAGTGTTAACAATTCAGAATGTTTTTACAGGATCCCAAACTGCGACAGCAGGATAACCGTGCCTATCACCGCCGCAATTACAAGAACCGTTGTCACAAGCTGTCCCTTTGTTCCCTTTTGGCGTCTTCCATATTCCATCCTGACGCCCGCCCGGTGCTGGGCCAGTCTGGCTGCATCTTCCAAGTCCTGCTTCTGCCGATTGACCTGATCCGGCGATACAATGGGCATCTCAGCTGCCTCCTTTCCTGTATTTTCCGCAGCCTTAGATCACGCGCAATGCGGACAACACTACCAGCACTGCAACCACCGCAGCAATTCCGATTCCGGTGGCAACTTTCTGCCCTCTGGTTCCGGAAGTCTTAGGGGCTTCCCCCATCCACGCCTGCCCATTTTCCTGTGCTGTTTTCTGTGCGGCACGCATAGTGATGAACGTCGCATTTCTTTTGGTTTCATCATAATTTTGCATTGGTAACGGCATAATATTACCTCCTCTACTCTTCATATTAGTTAACCAAGTGGTGATAAATATTTACCTTCATCGCATAATTATAATACCATATTTTGTTTTAATTTGTACATTGGCATTTTATACAATTGTTTTATCCAGCAACTGGTCATTTTGTCCTGCCGGTGGACTTTCCGGCGGCGTGATTTCCCTGCGCAAAAGCAGCATCATCAGGGTATTGGGCAGTGCCATTGCCCCAGCCAGTATCCCCCCAAGGCTCCATGCCCATTCCAGCCTGACAAACGCCCCAAGAAACACCGAAAGTAAATAGCAGAGCCGGTATCCCGTTATGCCCCACTTTCCAAGCAGATATTCCGCACAGCATTCCCCATAATAGCACCATCCCACCACGGTAGAAAACGCAAAGGTCAGAAGTGAGATTGTCAGGATCCATTCCCCGCCTGGAATGCAGGAAAACGCCCGGAGACACATGGTCCCTGCACCGGCCCCCTGAAACAGCGCCGGATACTTCAGCATCGCCGCCACCAGTGTGATCCCGGTCATGGCGCAGATCACCACCGTATCCCAGAATACACCGGTCATAGAGACCAGCGCTTCGTCCTCCGGCCGTTCTCCCGGCCCCGCCGCTGCCGCCAGCGGAGCGGTCCCCATGCCGGACTCATTGGTAAAAAGCCCTCTGGCAGTACCGTAGCGCAAGGCTGTGGCAAGGGTGCTGCCTACAAAACCGCCCCCTGCGGCCCGGGGCAGAAATGCCCCCCGCAGGATCTCCCCCAGCGCCGCAGGCACCGCATCTCCGCAGCGGCACAGTACCATGGCACATCCGGCCAGATACAGAGCCGACATGGCCGGCACCAGCTTTTCACAGACGCCGGCAACGGACCTTGCACCCCCGAGGATGATCGCCCCGGCACCAACCATTGTCACAGCACCGGTCAGCCATAGCGGCACTCCTTTGGGCGCCAGCACCGCCGCAATGGCATTGGCCTGTATCAGTGCTCCGGTTCCCACAGCCGCCGCCACACCCATCCACGCAAAGACCGCGCCCATCCCCCGCCGGTGGAGCACATCCTCCATGACATACATGGCGCCGCCCCGAGTCCTTCCACTTTTTTCGCTGCGCCGGTGCCGCAGGCAGATCAGCGTCTCCCCATATCGGGTCGCCATTCCCAGTGCGCCGGTCAGCCAGCACCAGAATACCGCACCGGGTCCGCCCAGGGCTACCGCCGTGGCAACGCCGATAATATTTCCCGTTCCAATGGCCGCCGCCAGCGAGGTTGCCAGCGCACCGAAAGCCGACATGCCGCCAGCGCCACGGCCTGTCCCGAGGCTCAGCCGGATCCCCCGCAGGGTATAACGCTGAACGCCCCTCAGGCGCAGAGTGAAATAAATATGGCTTCCCATCAGCATCACCAACAGCGGCCCGCTCCACAAAAATCCTTCCAGTGCAAAAATCAGCTTCATGGACTGCTCCCTCCTTGACATCCCTTCTCTGCTGAAATAAAATGAAGGCAGATATCCCGCAATTCTTTTTATCATATTGCCGCCAGCGCATTCTTATGCAGTACCGGCCACAGGAGGAAGCACCATGCCGAAACGCAGTTCCAGAAATACCAGAAGCCGTATTGTCGCCGCCGCTTGGGAGCTTTTTTATGAAAACGGCTATGATGATACCACGGTAGACGATATTGTAGAACGCTCCGGCACCTCCAAGGGGTCCTTCTATCACTACTTTGCCGGAAAGGACGCCCTGCTCAGCTCCCTTTCCACCCTGTTTGACGAAAAGTATCAGGAGTTGATCCCCAATATGGATCCCGGTCTTTCCGCCTTTGATCAGCTGATCTATCTGAACCATGAGCTATTTTTTATGATTGAAAACTCTGTTTCCCTCGATCTTCTAGCACGCCTGCTCTCCACCCAGTTGGTCACCACCAGCGAAAAGCATCTGATGGATCAGAACCGTTACTACTTTAAGATCCTCCGAAAGATCTGTACCGACGGCCAGCGCTCCGGCGAGCTCCGTCAGGACATCTCTATTAATGAAATGGTTCGCACCTATGCGCTGCAGGAGCGTGCTCTGCTCTACGACTGGTGTATCTGCGGCGGAAACTATTCTCTTTCTGTCTACGCCACCAATCTGCTTCCCAATTTGCTGGGTTTTTTCAAAAATAATAAATCGCTCTAATTATATTCTGTACTTTAGTCTAGTATTTATTTCGCAGTATTTCAGACATTTTCTGAAATACTGCGAGTTTTTTCTATGAAATATTCCACACTTCATTCTGTATTGCAGTCTATAAAATCGTGCAGTATAATAAGGCCCATGATACACAGCGGTCCCGGACCGCTTAGGAAGGGGTATTACATTGTCTACAAAAAACATACTGATCCTTGCCACCATGATCGTCTATCTGGTTGGCATGGTCGTCATCGGTGTTGTCTGCTCCAAGCGGAACAAATCCACCGATGATTTCTATCTGGGTGGCAGAAAGCTCGGCCCGCTGGTTACAGCTATGAGCGCCGAAGCCTCCGACATGAGCTCCTATCTGCTGATGGGGCTGCCCGGTCTGGCTCTGCTCAGCGGTCTCGCTGATGTGGGCTGGACTGCAATCGGCCTTGCCCTCGGCACCTTCGTCAACTGGCTGATCGTTGCTAAACGCATTCGCCGGTACTCTCAGCACATCGGCGCCGTTACCGTGCCGGACTTTTTCTCACGGCGGTATCATGATGACAAGAATCTGCTTTCTCTGATTGCAGCGCTGGTCATCATCGTATTCTTTATCCCCTATACCGCCTCCGGCTTTAACGCCTGCGGCACGCTGTTCTCCAGCCTGTTCGGTGTGGACTATTTCACTGCCATGGTTGTCTCCGCCGTTGTCATCGTACTCTATACTGCGCTGGGCGGATTTCTTGCAGCCTCTACCACCGATCTGATCCAGTCCATTATCATGACCATTGCGCTGATTATTGTAGTGTTCTTCGGCATCCATATGGCAGGCGGCTGGAGCTCCGTTATTTCCAATGCCCAGACACTGCCCGGGTACCTGAGCTTTACTCAGACCTATGATGCTGCCAGCGGCACCGCCGCAGCCTACACACCCTTCACCATTGTCTCCACACTGGCATGGGGGCTTGGCTACTTTGGCATGCCCCACATTCTTCTGCGTTTTATGGCCATCGAGGATGTCAACAAGCTCAGCACCTCCCGGCGCATTGGCACCACATGGGTCGTAATCTCCATGGCCATTGCTGTACTCATCGGTGTTGTGGGCAATGGTATGATCCACGCAGGCGCACTGGATGAAATTCCCGCTGCCGATTCCCAGCGGATCATCATTATGATCTCCACGCTGCTGTCCAGCTACGGCGTGCTGCCTGCTATCGTGGCCGGTCTGATCCTCTCCGGTATTCTCGCCGCCACCATGTCCACCGCAGATTCTCAGCTGTTGGCTGCCGCCTCCAGCGTAACACAGGATCTGCTTCAGGGCACCATGAAGATCAAGCTCTCCAGCAAGGCCGCTATGATCATTGCACGGCTCACCGTTGTTGTCATCGCTATCATCGGTGTCATCTGGGCCAGAAATGAGGGCTCTGTCTTTACCATCGTCTCCTTTGCATGGGCCGGTTTCGGCGCTGCCTTTGGCCCTGTGGTGCTGCTGGCCCTGTTCTGGAAGCGCAGCAACAAATATGGTGCGCTGGCCGGCATGGTCGCAGGCGGTGTCATGGTGTTCGTGTGGAAGTATGCCATTGCTCCCATGGGCGGTATCTTCAAGATCTATGAGCTGCTGCCCGCATTCGTCATCGCCATTGTGGTCAATGTGATTGTGAGTCTTGCCACAAAGGCTCCGGATGATTCCGTTGT
>OLRG01001787.1_pt1 | contig 16540 bp, 7 predicted proteins | sample 1672331 | NCBI WGS metagenome assembly OLRG01 (sample SAMEA3136672, study PRJEB25190) | human gut metagenome
CAGGCATGGTAAGTTCCAACCTGACAACAATGTATACCGATGTCAATGAAAAGACAGGTGAGATTGCTGCTCAGGTTGGGCAGACACCGCAGGGCTGGAATGGGAACATTTTCAGCATGATACAGAATCTTTCCGATTCGGTAATTGTTCCGATTGCCGGTATGATTATCACTTTTGTACTTTGTTATGAATTGATTTCCATGCTCACAGAAAAAAATAACATGCATGATTTGGACACATGGATGTTCTTTAAATATTTTTTCAAGATGTGGGTGGCAGTCTGGATTGTCAGCCACACGTTCACAATTACTATGGCGGTATTTGATGTCGGACAGACGGTGGTAAGCCGGGCGGCAGGTGTCATCAGTTCTGATACAGCGATCAATATAGATACGATGATCAGTACGATGGAAACAGCTATGGAATCTATGGAAATCGGTGAACTTGTCATACTGGCACTGGAAACGATGCTGGTGAGCCTGTGTATGAAGATTATATCTGTATTGATCACAGTTATTTTGTATGGACGAATGATTGAGATTTATCTGTATTCCTCGGTCGGTGCAATACCATTTGCAACGATGTCAAACAGGGAATGGGGACAGATTGGAAACAACTATCTGCGGGGATTATTTGCACTGGCATTTCAGGGATTTTTCATGATGGTTTGTGTGGGAATCTACGCAGTCCTTGTGGCAAATATCCAGATGTCAGATAACGTACATTCCGCATTGTTTGGTGTGATGGCATATACAGTGATTCTGTGTTTCAGTCTGATGAAAACAGGTAATTTTGCAAAAAGTGTGTTTAATGCCCATTAGCAGGAAGGGGGAAAATGATGGCTTTTGTATCTGTACCAAAAGATCTGACCAAAGTAAAAAACAAGATTATTTTAAATCTTACCAAAAGACAGCTTATCTGTTTTGGACTTGCGGCAGCAGTGGGAGTACCGTTTTATTTTTTGACCAGAGGAGTGATCGGTTCCAGTAATGCTGCAACCGGAATGTGTCTTCTGATGCTTCCGGCATTTGTATTTGCCATGTATGAGAAGGATGGGCTTCCGTTAGAAAAAGTTCTGAAGAATATAATTGTGGTCCGGTTTATCCGGCCATCTGTAAGGAAGTATCAGGTGGAAAATATGTATGAGAAAAAACAGAGGATAGTCAGAAAGAAAGGAGGAAGGGAACGTGTTAAAAAGAAAAAATAAGAAAGCATTGCCAGAACAGTTGGAGGACAGTTTATATCCGGATGATTACTGGCTGGATAAGGAAGATGGGAAGGAAGTTTCAGAACCACTGCCAGATGGAGAAAATCCAGTGAGCGGAAAGTTACGCAAAGAACCGATGGTAACTGGTTATGAAGCACTGGAAAGACAAAGAGGTGTCCGCAGACCCAAAAGGAAGATAACCAGAAGGGAAAAGAAAGCATTAAAACAGGCACAGAAATATGAAGCAAAGCTGCGTAAAGAGCAGGAAAGGGCAGATAAGAAAAGTGAAAAAAGAGAAGCAAAACTTGCTGAAAAAGCAGAAAAAGAAGCCAAGCGTCAGGCAAAAAAAGACGCAAAAAAGAGAAAAAGTAAACAGGCTTCCACATCCGGGCAAAAAGCGGCAGGAAACAGGAAACCTGTAAAGACAGGGACAAATAAGACAGCAGTGAAAGCAGATACAGCAAAGGAAAAACAGATTTCAGCACAGCAGTCTATTCCATATCATGAGATGGCAAAGGATGGGATCTGCCGGGTGCAGGATAAGTTTTATTCAAAAACGATCCGGTTTTATGACATCAACTATCAGTTGGCACAGAATGAGGATAAGAACGCAATCTTTGAAAACTGGTGTGATTTTTTAAATTACTTTGACAGCACTATTCATTTTCAGTTGTCTTTTATCAATCAGCACAGTAACATGGCGGAATTTGAAAAAGTTATCCTTATCAAGCCACAGGATGATGAATTTGATGAGCTGCGTATGGAATTTGCACAGATGTTAAAGAATCAGCTTTCCAAAGGAAATAATGGATTGCTCCGTACCAAATATATTACATTTGGCATTGAAGCGGACAGCATCCGGGAAGCAAAACCGAAGCTGGAGAGGATTGAATCGGATATTCTCAATAACTTTAAGATTCTTGGAGTTTCGGCTTATCCACTAAATGGAGAAGAAAGACTTCAGATCATGTATGAAACCTTTAATCAGGACAGTAAGGTTCCGTTCCATTTTTCTTATGATGATGTGCTTCGGACAGGACTGAGTACCAAAGATTATGTTGCTCCGACCAGTTTTGTGTTTAAAAATGGCAGGGATTTTCAGATGGGTGGTACGATAGGGGCTGTTTCTTATTTGCAGATTCTTGCACCGGAGCTTACTGACAAGATGCTTGCGGAATTTCTGGAAATGGACTGTAACCTGATGGTCAATCTCCATATCCAATCTATCGACCAGATGAAGGCGATTAAACTGGTAAAGAGTAAGGTAACAGATATTAACAGGATGAAAATTGAGGAGCAGAAAAAAGCGGTACGTTCCGGATATGACATGGACATTATCCCATCAGACTTAAATACATACGGTGGGGAAGCAAAAAGGCTTCTGGAAGATTTACAGTCCAGAAATGAGAGAATGTTCCTTGTGACGGTATTGTTTTTAAATACTGCACAGACGAAGCAGGAACTTGAAAATGTGGTATTTCAGACTGCAGGAATTGCACAGAAATATAATTGTGCGTTGAAACGTCTGGACTATCAGCAGGAGCCGGGACTGATGAGCTGTCTGCCTCTTGGGATGAATCTGGTTCCGATCAAAAGGGCACTGACTACAACATCCACAGCAATTTTTGTCCCGTTTACCACACAGGAATTATTTATGGGTGGGGAATCTATTTATTATGGATTAAATGCCCTTTCCAATAATCTGATCATGGCAGACCGAAAGAAGTTAAAGAACCCGAATGGTCTGATACTTGGTACACCGGGTTCTGGTAAATCCTTTGCTGCAAAACGTGAAATTGCCAATGCTTTTATTGTGACAAGAAATGATATTATCGTCTGCGATCCAGAAGGGGAATATTACCCACTTGTTCGGGCATTTCATGGACAGGTTATCAGGATTTCGCCAACCAGTCATGATTATATTAATCCGATGGACATTAACCTTGATTATGCAGATGATGATGACCCGTTATCTCTAAAGTCAGATTTTATCCTGTCTTTATGCGAGTTGATCGTGGGAGGTAAAAATGGTCTGGAACCAGTGGAAATGACTATCATTGACCGTTGTGTGCGTCTGGTTTATCAGGATTATCTTTCTGACCCAGTGCCAGAGAATATGCCAATACTGGAAGATTTATACAATCTTCTCCGGGAGCAGAAAGAGCAGGAAGCACAGCGGCTTGCTACTTCCCTTGAAATTTATGTTAATGGTTCTCTGAAAGTATTTAATCACAGAACAAACGTGGAACTGAATAACCGTATGGTCTGCTTTGACATTAAAGACCTTGGGAAACAGTTGAAAAAACTGGGGATGCTCATTGTACAGGATCAGGTCTGGAATAGAGTAACAATCAATCGCTCTGCAAATAAGAGTACCCGATATTATATTGATGAGTTTCATTTGCTGCTGAAAGAAGAACAGACAGCAGCATACAGTGTGGAAATTTGGAAGCGATTCCGTAAGTGGGGTGGTATCCCGACAGGTATTACACAGAATGTCAAGGATTTGCTTGCATCAAGGGAAATTGAAAATATCTTTGAAAACTCTGATTTTATCCTGATGCTGAATCAGGCTTCCGGGGACAGACAGATTCTTGCGAAACAGTTGAACATTTCTCCACATCAGCTTTCTTATGTTACCAACAGTGGAGAAGGTGAGGGACTTGTTTTTTATGGAAGTACGATTATTCCATTCAAGGATAAATTCGATAATTCACTGATGCTGTATGCACTCATGACTTCCAAACCAGATGAAGTAGAAAAGCGGAAGCGTCTTGGAATCGGGGAAAGAGATGAAGAGTAGTTGTAAAAAAGATAGCACAAAACAGAGAAAACGGAGGATTACAGAATGGAAAATAATTGTATGGCAAATCCATGTGAAGGATGCACAGAAGAGGCTTGTGTAGAAATGATGAAAAAACTGCAGGCCGATGAAAAGGTTAAGCAGCTTTTAGAGGCAGGAAAGGACAGCAACGGTGAAGAAGTATTTGGTGAAATGTTGGATGATATGCTTTTCCTGTCAGAAATGATTGACTTACAGCAGGTGCTTTTTTATCTGAGAGAAAAGGAAGGGCTGAGTGAAAGGATGCTGGATATGCTTTTGACTTCGATTCTTTCTAATGTAGATGAAATCTCACATAAATGGGAAGTGTACAAAGACAAAGCGAATTAAAGAAAAACCGCAGCAAAGGGGATGGTGAAATTGCAGGAGCATGAATATAAAGCCAGAGATAAAACCGTCCATAAGATGAGCAGGGATGGTCTTAGGGAAGAAAACCTGCATAACAAGGAAGAAAAACGGATCACCAGTCGTGATGAGGATATAGAAGTTTCCAGAAATCCGAAAAAAGAAGAAGATTTCGGAAAAAATCGACGGGAGCGAATAACGGAAAATAAAGATATACCGACCAGAAAGAAACCCTCTGATATAACCAGATACAGTATAGATGAAGAACAAAAAGTGAAAATGGAACAAGATCTGGGGAATGAGGATGCGAAGGAAGATATGTCTTTAACGGAAGATTCCGGGCCAGATAAACATGCCGTATTTCGTACAGAAAGTATCCGGGGACAGCCAAGAAGTGAACGTGCTGCTCTGGAAACCGCAGTGGACAGCAGAAAACTTAGACAGAGAAAAATGGTCAGAGATTACGCAGAAAGAGAAAAACGGAAGGAAAAGGAGGCTTCCAGACAACAAAAAACTGCGGAAAAAGAAAATATCCGTTATCGTGAAACATCTCAGGTTACAGAAGAATCACTGGAAGGATTTCAGGATGAGATCAAAGGTAAGGTAAAGCGGGAACGGATACTGAAAGAACAGAAAAAACAGTCCCGGCTTTCTTTTGGAGATGAAGGGGATGGCATGGTACATGGAGCAGGAACCGGAATCCGCAAATCAGCTTCGGCAGTGAAAAATGCTGCTTTTACTGTGGGACACTGGAAAGCCCATGAAGCAGAAGATGATAACGCTGCTGTGGAAGGGGCACACAGGATGGAACTTGCGGGGGAAAGTCTTGCAAGAAAGTCCATTTATGTCCGGCAGCGATTGAGGGAAAGCAGGAAACAATCTGCCCGTCTGACAGAAAATATGCTGGATGAAGCAGAAAATAGCAGGCTGATGTTTGATGCTGCTTACGGAAATCAGGCAAAAAATGCAGTGAAGAGAGAAGCTGACCAGAAGAAAAAATCAGCACTTCAAAAATTACTACAGAAAAAACGATACCAAAAGCAGTGCCGGGCGGCAAAAGAAAGTAAAAAAGCCAAAGATGCGGCAATCACATCGGCACAAAGATTTACAGAAAAAACAAAAGATGCAGTCAAAATGGTGGCGGCACAAAACAAAGGAATCTTTGCTACAGTAGCTCTTTTTGGACTGATTTTTGTTCTGATAGTAGCCAGTTTTTCCAGTTGTAGTGCAGTTTTGCAGGGTGGTTCTTCAGCGATCATTTCAACCAGTTATTCCAGTACGGATGAAGATATTTATGCTGCAGAAAATGCGTATAAAGCTCTGGAGGAGGCATTGAACACACAGATCAATCAAATAGAATCCAGGCATCCGGATTATGATGAATACCGTTATCAGATTGATGAGATCGGACACAATCCATATCAGCTTATTTCTTATCTGACAGTGAAATATGGCGGTTTTACTTATGCCGAAGTCGCAGACGAGATAAAAGAAATCTTTCAGCAGCAATATGGAATCAATACACAGTCTACCAGAGAAACTGTAACAGAAACAAAAACTGTCCGGGTTGGAGAATCATTGGGACAGGTTGTGACCAGTGGATATTGCAACTGTTCCATCTGCTGTGGTCAGTGGAGTGGCGGACCGACCGCAAGTGGAGCAATGCCTACCGCAAACCACACGATTGCCGTAGATGCGACAAATCCTTTTGTTCCGATCGGTACTCATGTAGTGATGAATGGCGTGGAATATGTGGTAGAAGATACCGGAGCTTTCGCAAGATATGGTGTGCAGTTTGATGTTTATTATGATAATCATGCGGCGGCATCTGCCCATGGACATCAGACATGGGAGGCTTACATAGCTGACAGCAACGGAAGTCAGGAAGTGGAAGTGACAACAACAAAAGAAGTGAACCGTCTGGATGTTACTATGACCAATCATAATCTGGATACGGTGTTAAGAAGCCGTATGACAGAAGAGGAACAGGAAAGATACGATGCGTATAACCGATATTATGGAAACAGGGATTACCTGTTTGACCTGAATTCCATTCCGACAGGAAGTAGTGGTTTTGGCTATACGATTCCTGGTGAAGCGTTATCTGACCCGCAATTCGCAAAGATGATACGGGAAGCAGAGAAATATCTGGGAGTGCCTTATGTATGGGGTGGTTATTCTCCAAGTGGTTTTGACTGTTCTGGATTTGTAAGCTGGGTAATCAATAATTGTGGAAATGGGTGGAACATAGGAAGGTGTACTGCCGATGAACTTCGTTCTCATTGTTCACAGGTATCCCCATCAGAAGCAAAACCGGGAGATCTGATTTTCTTCCAGGGAACTTATAACACAAGCGGAGCGAGTCATGTAGGAATTTATGTTGGCAACAATATGATGATACATTGCGGAAAGCCGGTACAGTATACAAGCATTGCAAGTTCTTACTGGCAGGAACATTTTATGGCATTTGGTCGTCTGCATTAGGAGGTGACAGGGTAGATGAATATGAAGTTAAAAAAAGTTCTGGATGATATTCAGAAAACAGAAGAAAAGATTGCAGAACTGCAGAAGCATCTGAAAAAGCAGAATGATTTAAAACAGCAGATGGAGGACATAGAAATTATCAAATCTTTCCGTTCACTGAAGCTGGACAGCAGGGAACTTCTTGTACTGCTTGATGGGATTCAGAAAGGAACGGCAACGATTCGGCTGGATGAAGAAGGCGGTATTGCAATAGAAGATGCAAGAGAAAAGAAAGACGGAAACAAAGAAAATAACAAAGGATCTGATGTACAGATACCGGAAAGAGAGGGCTTAGAACATGAAAAATAAAGTAGTAAAAAAACTGATGATGATTGTAATGGCAGTTACAATGCTTTCGGGATTTTCGTTTGCAACTGTATATGCAAATGCTGATCCGCCTGCGGAAGAAACAACTACCGAGGTTGTGGCAGAAACATCATCGGAGGCAACCACAGAAGAAAATACGGAGGATACGGGCAGAGTGATCGCAGAAAGTGATTCCTCTGCCTTTTCTACGCCGGGAAATGCACAACTGGTCGATGATAAGGAAAATGATGATACAAAGCAGTTCCTTACCATCCAGACAAAAAAGGGAAATACTTTTTATATGGTAATTGACCGTTCCAGCACATCAGAAAATGTCTATATGATGTCGTTGGTTGATGAAAATGACCTTGCAGAATTCCTGGATGAAACAGAGGACAGCAAGACAGAGGAAGAACAGAAGGTAGTGATTCCGGAAACAACCACAGAAACAACACCTGCTGTGGAAAAAGAAACAGAAGAAGAAACAACGCAGAAAAATACAGGCGGTGCAGACATCTGGAAACTCTGTACCATTGTATTAGCAGGGGGACTTGGTATTGGTGCAGTGGTTGTATATCTGAAATATGGTCGTAAAAAAGAAGATGGTTTTGTCAGTGAACAACTTGAATTTACAGACGGACCGTTTATTAATGAAGAACAGGAAAATGAAGATGGACAGGAAGATTAAGATTTCTGTTCTCTGAGGTTTAGCACAGAAAAATAAGATACAGGAAAGGGACAGCTACTCTGGCTGTCCTTTTCAGAAAGGACGAAAAATGGCGAGATTTTTAGTGATTGCAGAAAAACCAAGTGTAGCACAAAGTTATGCGAAAAATTTGTCTGCATATAAAAAACAGGACGGGTATATGGAGGGAGAAAACTGCCTTGTGAGCTGGTGTCTTGGACATCTGGCAGAATATGCACGACCGGAAGAATATGATGAAAGATATGCGAAATGGCAGTTTGATGACCTGCCGATCATTCCTGAAACGTGGAAGCTACAGGTGTCAGCAGATAAAAAGAAGCAGTTTTCAGTATTAAAGGATCTGATGAACCGGGAAGATATAGAGTATCTGGTAAATGGCTGTGATGCAGGACGGGAAGGAGAATTGATCTTCCAGAGAGTATATGATCTGTCCGGATGTAGAAAACCAGTCAGACGATTATGGATCAGCTCTATGGAAGATGAAGCAATACGAAATGGTTTCCATGAGATGAAAGATGCCGGCTTTTACAGTAACCTTTGCATGGCGGCGGTATGCAGGGCACAGGCAGACTGGCTGATTGGAATGAACGCTACCAGAGCTTATACGACAAAGTATTATAAAAAACTGGTAGTTGGAAGAGTACAGACACCAACTCTTGCCATGCTGACGGAACGGCAGGACAGGATTGAGCATTTTCAGAAAGAAACCTTTTACAGAGTGGAACTGACAGATGGAAAGCTCGTTGCCGTATCAGAGAACATTACCAATAAAGCAGACGCAGAACTTCTGGTAGCATTATGCGACGGTTCTGAGGCAATTATTACAGAGCTAAAAAGAGAACAGAAGAAAGTATCCCCTCCTAAATTATATGATCTGACAAGCCTACAGAGGGAAGCGAACCGGTATTTTGGATTTACGGCAAAGAAAACGCTTGATCTTTTACAGGAATTATATGAAGAAAAGCTGGTAACGTATCCGAGGACAGACAGCCGCTTTGTTACAGAAGATATGATTGGAACAGTAGAAGAACTGGCAGGGAAAATGCCGTTGATGCTGCCTTTTGTAGAATATGGGCAGTTAGGACATAACATAAAAAGAGTTGTAAATAATGAAAAGGTATCTGACCATCACGCTATTCTTCCGACAAAAGAGGCTGTGGAAAAAGGAATCATGGATTTGTCAGAGGATAAAAAGAATCTGATGATACTGATTGGACAGCAGGTACTTCAGGCAGTCGGGGAAGATTATCTGTATGAACAGACAGATGTTACTGTGAACTGTCAGAAAAATGAGTTTACTGCCAGAGGAAAAACAGCGGTGCAGATGGGATTTAAAGACGTGGAAAAAGCCTTTCGCAGTCATTGTGTAAAAACGGAGAAAGAGGATTCAGACAGACAGTTGGAAATTCCATACGGATACCAGAAAGGTATGCAGCTTTTTAATGTCAAGGCAGAAACAAGTATCCATTATACTTCTCCACCGAAATCATTCAATGAAGATACGCTTCTTGCAGCAATGGAAACAGCAGGTAATAAAGAATTTGATGAAAAGACAGAGAAAAAAGGGCTTGGAACACCTGCAACGAGAGCCAGCACCATTGAAAAACTGGTGGCATCCGGATATGCACAGCGAAAGGGGAAACAGATTATTCCAACAGCAGAGGGCAGGGAACTCATTCGTGTAATGCCAGAGAATTTAAAATCTGCAGGACTGACAGCCGAATGGGAGAACAGGCTTTTGCTGATGGAACGAGGGGAGCTTAATGGAGAACAGTTCATGGATGATATTGTAACCATGCTGGAAGAAATCCTGAATGGCTGCAGAAAAATCCCAGAGGAAGAAAGAAATCGTTTTCAGACAGCAAAAGAATTAATTGGGAAATGCCCGGTCTGCGGTTCTGATATTTTTGAGGGGAAAAGGAATTTTTACTGCTCGAACCGTCAGTGTGATTTTGCTCTTTGGAAGGATAACCGATTTTTAGAAGGTATGGAGAAGAAACTGGACAAGAAAATGGCAAAAGAACTTCTGGATAAGGCTTGTACCCATGTAAAAGGGTTATATTCCAAAAAGAAAGACTCCAGGTTTGATGCAGATCTTCTGATGACATTGGAAAATGGAAAGCCGAAATTTCATTTGGAATTTCCGAAAAGAAAGCATAAAGGATAAAGCAAAAATTAAAGATTGGAGGAAGAGACATGGCAAGAGTACAGGAGATTCGTGGTATGGCAGAATGGTATGCCACTGACATAGCCAGTTCCCCGGCAGACTGGATGAAATATCTGGATACTGCCGCCAGATTATACCGTTATTCCTTTACTGACCAGCTTCTCATTTATGCACAGCGTCCACAGGCAACTGCATGTGCATCCCTGGAATTGTGGAATGAGAAGATGATGAGATGGGTAAACCGAGGGGCAAAAGGAATTGCTTTGCTGGATGAAACAGGGACAAAAGCAAAAATCCGGTATGTGTTCGATATAAAAGATACCCATATGGTACAGGGCGGCAGATCACCATACCTGTGGCAGCTTCAGGAACATCAGAGGGGAGAAGTGCTTGCACATCTTTCTGATGTTTATAATCTGGAAGAGAAAGATACGGCAGATCTGGCAGATGCGTTGATGTCTGTGGCAAAAGAGATGGTCAATGAAAATCTGGAGGATTATCTGGATGGCTTATCGTATGCAACAGAAGGAACCTATCTGGAAGACCTGGATGAAGGGACGATTCGGAACGATTTCCGGCAGCTTGCAACGGACAGTGTATATTATATGCTTGCAAGAAGATGCGGACTTGATCCTATGTTGATTCTTGAAGAAGAGGATTTCATGCACATCACCGATTATAACAGGCTTTCCGTATTGACTTTTCTTGGAAATGCTGCAAGCCAGCTCGCTGAGAGTGTACTGATTGATATTGGAAAAACGGTACATAAAATTTCTCTGGAAGAAATCAGGAAAGGTCTTGAAAATTCTGAAGAGAGGAATTATAATAACTTTAACACGTTAATGCGTGAAAATAAAATACAGGACACAGAAGAGAGAATAAATGATATTGAGGATAATGAAGGAGGAACTGACTATGGAACTGACCTATCATCGCAAGGGGGACTACCTGTTTCCGAACCTGACCGTAGAGGAAGAAGAAGTGACAATCGGGAAATACGGGATGCTGAGGAGAACATTTCTGAAGGAACACAAGAACAGCCTTTACCAGAGCCTTTTCCTGACAGGGAAGCTGAACAAGCATCTTTTGGAGATCGAGAAAGCGGCTCAGGAGAGAATGGAGAGCCAGATGGAGAAATTGCTGAAGAACAAACCGGCACCGGACAAGGAAGCCGATCCGATGGCATGGACAGCACATATGAACGCACTGACAGCAATAGCAGAAGAGAGCATCTTGACGGAATTGGTATACAGTTAGTTACAGATACAGGAGAAGATGGATTGAGTGAAGCAGAGGAAGAAATCGCCTCTGCTTTATCTTTGCCCGAATTACCAACTGTAAATCAGCAGATCCGGAAGATTGAGGAGCATATGTCTGCCCTGTATGCCGGGGAAATCCCAATTCCGGAAGAAGTTGTGGATGAAATCCTCCGTACCGGAAGTAATAAGAGTAAAAGCCAGTTACGGCTTATCTACAATTTTATGAGTGAACAGTCAGCAGAAGATTATACAGAATTTGTGAAGCGTGAATATGGCATCGGTGGCAAAGGTCTTAAAATTAATGGAAACGAGTATTCTGTGTGGTTTGATGAAACAGGGATGCAGATTGCCGTAGGACATACGGTGAACGATCGACTTTTAGATAAGGCTTTTTTATCATGGGAGGATGTCAGTGGACGTATCCATCAGTTATTAAAACAGGGAGAATACGCACCACAGTCTGTCCTTGATGCAGCAAGGGAAAATGCCTTGCAGGAACACGCACAAGTGCTTGCCTACATGGAAACTGATATTGTGGATGATCTGTCTGAACTGGTATTTTCAGCAGATGATATGAAGATTTTTCATAATGGTTATCCGGAAAAGACAGATGCTCTGGCGGAAAAGCTGGATGATGCAGAGTGGCTTTCCGAATTAAATGAAAGACTGGAAGGTCTGGCTGAAATGTATGACATAGACAAATCCATCATGCGTTTTCATTATTATAAACCAACCCTTGTTTCTGAGCAGTTTCAGAAATTTGCCGAAGAAGTCATTCCCTATCAGGCAAGAGAGGGATTTGCTTGGAAAGAACAGGAAATATTTATCACGCAGGATGAGATTGATGCTTTCCTTGCAAGAGGTGGAGCTTTTTCAGAAGGAAGGCTTCGCATATATTCTTTTTATCTGCGGCATCAGGATGAACAGGAGAGAACAAATTTTATGAAAGAGCAGTATGGCATTGGAGGACAGAGCCATGCCCTTTCCAGAGCGGACAATTCCTATGCAGATTACAATGGAAAAGGATTACAGCTTTCCAGAGGAAATCCGGGTGCATACCATACAAAAGAAGAACTGAGCTGGCAGAAAGTGGCAAAAAGAGTGGATTATCTCATAAAAAATGACCATTTTCTTCAAGCCGGAGACTACGCTCATATGCCGGAATATGAACGATACCAGATGGCAATGCGGGTGATTAATTTTTATAACAGACTGCCACAGGAAATTGAGCGTCCATTTACGGATGAACTTTTGCATGAGGAAGCAAGAAAACAGGTGCCAAGGATGCTGGCAGATGAAGAAATGGCACAGGAATTGTTACAGAAGATGGATGCAGCTCTTGCAGAACTACCCTTGGATTTTGAAGCCTATGGGACAAATTACAACGAGAAAGCACAAAGTCTGTCAATACTCCATCAGTATGTAGAGGGAACGTACACTATATTTCCAACCAAGGAACTGGAACAGCCGACCATAGAGTTAAGCGGTCATCAGATGTCCATGTTTGATTATCTGGATACGAAAGCATATATGGAACCGGATGTTGTAGACATGCAGGATGTAGAGGAAACGGTGGAATCGGTTTTAGACGAAACGGAAGAAGAAACTGATGAGATTGAACAGTCAGAAATTTCAGAAGAAAACGATACAATGGTGCAGTCAGAAATACCGGAAACTCCTGTGGAAACGGCGGAAAAATCAGCAGGTGCAATAGCTGACCAATGGGAACAGGGTGTTTTTGAATATCAGGGATACCATTTTGAAGCAGTTGGTGTCTTGTCTGATGGGCTGGAAGGAAAAGAATTGGTTGCGCAGACACGTTCCAATACGGAACTGCATTTGTCAACGTACCATACAGAAGATTTCCCTAAGTATTCCTATGATGAATTTTATGCTGTCAGCAATGCCCCGGATGCGGATATATTCCGATGTCTGGAAACAGGAAAAAACTATATTCCGGGAGAAAATGAGCTGTTTGGCTATGAGGGAGAATTTCAACCATATATCAGACAGGAAAAAACAAAGATTGTGACTATGCCACATAACTTCCGTATTGAAGATAATGACCTTGGTGCAGGCGGTCCGAAAGCAAAATATAAAGCGAATATAGAAGCAATCCGTTTATTACAGACTTTGGAGAAAGAAGAACGTTTGGCAACACCAGAAGAACAGGAAGTATTATCCCATTATGTTGGCTGGGGCGGTATCCCACAGGCATTTGAAGAAAACAACGGAAGCTGGGCAAATGAGTACAGCGAACTGAAAAATACGCTGACTTCAGGAGAGTATAGTGCAGCAAGAGCATCCACCCTAAATGCGTTTTATACTTCTCCGACAGTGATACATAGTATGTATGAAGCATTGGAAAATATGGGATTTACAAAAGGAAACATTCTGGAACCATCCTGTGGAGTAGGAAATTTCATGGGACTTATCCCGGAAAGCATGAGTAAGGCAAAAATGTATGGTGTGGAACTTGACCCGGTATCCGGCAGAATCGCCAGACAGTTATATCAGAAAAACCAGATTGCCATACAGGGATTTGAAACAACACAGTTTCAGGATAGTTTCTTTGACTGTGTGATTGGTAATGTACCGTTTGGAGCGTACCAGGTAAATGACAAAAGATACGACAGGCATCATTTTCTGATTCATGATTATTTCATTGCAAAATCTCTTGATCTTGTGCGTCCAGGCGGTGTGGTTGCAGTTGTGACTTCCAGTGGAACCATGGATAAACAGAATCCGGCAGTCAGACAATATATTGCAAACAGGGCAGAGCTGCTGGGTGCGATCAGGCTTCCCAATAATGCTTTTCAGAGAAATGCAAATACAAATGTTGTATCAGATATTCTGTTTTTTCAGAAAAGGGACAGGGCGGCAATCGAGGAGCCAGAATGGGTAAACCTAAAGACGACAGAGGAAGGCTATTCTGTAAATGCGTATTTTGCAGAGCATCCGGAAATGGTTCTTGGTGAATTTACCACAGAAAGTACCCAGTATGGTAAGCAGGAAGTTACTGTAAAACCAAAAGAAGGCATTACTCTTGAAGAACAGTTAAAGAAAGCTGTACAGAATATTCATGGAACAATCACAGAAATGGAATTTTCAGATAGCGAGTTAGAGGAACAGGTAGTTTCTATTCCGGCAGATCCAGATGTGAAGAACTTTAGCTTTGCTGTTTTGGATGATGACATTTATTACAGGGAAAATTCTGTGATGAATAAAGTAGAACTTCCAATGGCAACTACAGAACGAGTAAAAGGCATGGTGAAGATGCGTGACGCAACAAATAAATTGTTACAGCGTCAGATGGAAGACTGCGGTGATCAGGAAGTTGAAGAACTTCAAAAAGATTTGAATGAAATTTATGATTCCTTTACTGCAAAATATGGTTTGCTTAGCAGTAATGCAAACAAAAGGGCATTTAGTCAGGATAGCAGCTATTGTCTTCTGACTTCACTGGAATTTCTGGATGAGCAGGGCAACCTCAAAAGAAAAGCAGATATTTTTACAAAAAGGACAATCCGTCATGCTCAGGCAGTTACTTCGGTGGATACCGCCAGTGAAGCATTGGCAGTGTCTATTGGAGAAAAGGCACAGGTTGATCTTGCTTATATGTCACAGCTTACCGGGAAAACAGAAGCAGAACTGACGGAAGAACTGACAGGTGTGATATTTAGGAATCCGCTAAATGAAAAGTGGGAGCCATCTGATGAATATTTGTCTGGAAATGTCCGGGAAAAATTGAAGATTGCCAGAGGATTTGCCGAGAACCGCCCGGAATATGCTGTTAATGTACAATATCTGGAACGAGTGCAGCCAAAAGACCTGGATGCCTCAGAAATTGAAGCAAGACTTGGTGCAACATGGATTTCTCCAGATTATGTGACACAGTTTATGGCAGAAACATTCCATACACCAAGGTATTATATTGGAAGTCGGATAAAAGTCCAGTATGCTGAAGTAACCGGTCAGTGGAATGTTTCGGGAAAGAGTGTGGACAGTTATCAGAATCCACTTGTTACTTCTACTTATGGAACACAGAGAGCAAATGCGTACAGACTGTTAGAAGATGCTTTGAATCTTCGAGATACAAAAATCTATGATACAGTGCAGGATGCGGAAGGGGAACACCGGGAACTGAACCGGAAGGAAACCATGCTGGCACAGCAGAAGCAGGAACTTATAAGGGAAGAATTTAAGTCATGGATTTTCCGGGATATGCACCGAAGGGATGCCCTTTGTCAGATATACAATGAGCGTTTCAACAGTATCCGTCCGAGAGAGTACGATGGCAGTCATATTCAGTTCGAGGGAATGAATCCGGAAATCACGTTGATGCAACATCAGAAAAACGCAGTGGCTCATATTTTATATGGAAATAATACTTTGCTTGCACATTGTGTAGGAGCAGGGAAAACTTTCCAAATGATCGCTGCGGGTATGGAAGCAAAACGTCTTGGACTATCGCAAAAGAATCTTTATGTTGTGCCAAACCATCTGACAGAGCAGTGGGGCAGTGATTTCTTACGTCTGTATCCGGGAGCGAATATTCTGGTAGCAACCAAGAAAGATTTTGAACCGGCAAACCGTAAACGTTTCTGTTCCCGTATAGCAACCGGGGATTATGATGCGGTGATTATCGGGCATACACAATTTGAGAGAATCCCTCTTTCAAGGGAACGTCAGATTGCCATGCTGGAGCAGCAGATAGAGGATATTACCTTTTCTATTGAAGAAGCTGGCAGGGAAGCAGGACAGAATTACAGTGTAAAACAGATGGAAAAAACAAAAAAATCATTGCAGGCAAAACTGCAGAGATTAAATGATCAGACAAGGAAGGATGATGTAGTAACCTTTGAACAGTTAGGCGTAGACAGGCTTTTTGTAGATGAGAGCCACAACTTTAAGAACCTTTTTTTGTATACAAAAATGAGAAATGTTGCAGGTATTTCACAGACGGACGCACAGAAAAGTTCGGATATGTTTATGAAATGCCGTTATATGGATGAACTGACAGGCGGGCGTGGAATTGTTTTTGCGACGGGAACTCCAGTGTCAAATAGTATGACCGAACTGTATACTATCATGCGTTATCTCCAGTATGATACATTGATGCGTATGGGAATGGGACACTTTGATTCCTGGGCGGCAACGTTCGGGGAGACAGTAACCGCAATCG